>JACCDY011386360.1_pt1 | contig 30382 bp, 45 predicted proteins | sample 7446391 | NCBI WGS metagenome assembly JACCDY01 (sample SAMN15323451, study PRJNA562643) | freshwater metagenome | isolation source: river surface water | place: USA:Blue River Watershed | collected 2017-08-18 | reverse complement strand
TAGTCATAGCGCAGGTGCAGAAGCTGTTAACAGTTACTGTTTCGCCGATGATGATCCATTCTATCACGCTCTAGGTAGAATTCCGCATCCCGATAATGAACGTGTTAGTTATGGGTGTAACATTGCTAACGAACTATTTGCTATACTACATTGCGATGCAGAATCAGCTAGCTCAAACTCTCGTATTATAAGAACAAGTAGGGAGTACCTTAAAGATAGCAAGCCCGATGCTGTTATAATTGGTTGGAGCACTTGGGAACGAGAAGAATGGTTGCATGACGGCATTTACTGGCAAGTAAATGCCGGCGGTATTGGTAACGACTGGCCCGGCGCAGTTAAAGAACGATATCAAGAATATATTGCTAATTTAGATTGGAACTCTGCTACTACTCATGCACACAACCAAATTCATGACCTGCACATCGAACTGTCTGATTTAAAAATCCCGCATTTGTTTTTTAACACATATAACGATTTTAGCAACCAACCAAAAAAAGAATGGCACAATTCGTATATTGATCCATACGATCCAAATCTAACTTATTGGCGATATCTAACTAATTTGGGATTCGAGTCAAATCAATCTTACCATTTTGGGGCTGCTGCTCATAGAAAATGGGCAGAATTTTTACTACCGCACTTGACCAAGTTATTGTAATATGCTACTATTAGTGCATGAGATACCTAATTGTAGACACAGCAAACACATTCTTTCGCGCTCGGCATTCGGCTAGCCGTCAATCAGACACTTGGGACAAACTAGGATTCGCTATACATGTTACCTTGGCGTCGGTTAACAAAGCATGGAGAGACCACCAAGCAGACCACGTCGTATTCTGTTTGGAGGGACGGTCATGGCGCAAAGATTTCTATGAACCATACAAGAAGAATCGTGCAGTCGCGAGAGCTGCACTTACTGAAGCGGAAGCTGAAGAGGACCGACTTTTTTGGGAAGCTTTTGATAATCTTAAGACTTTTCTTGCTGAAAAAACTAATTGCACCGTGCTCCAACACAGCGAGCTCGAAGCAGATGATCTTATCTCTGGTTGGATCTGGAACCACCCCAATGACCATCATGTTATTGTTTCATCCGACACGGACTTTCACCAGTTACTGGCACCGAATGTACAACAATATAATGGTGTTGCCGACGAGCTTCATACACTAGAAGGCATCTTTGACAAGAAAGGTAAACTGGTCATTGACAAGAAAACCAAAGCTCCCAAAGTCATACCTGATCCGAAATGGATCCTGTTTGAGAAGTGCATGCGCGGTGATCCAACGGATAATGTTTTTTCCGCATACCCTGGTGTTAGAACGAAAGGTAGCAAGAACAAAGTTGGTCTCACTGAAGCTTTTGCTGACAAAGATAAAAAGGGATTTGATTGGAACAACCTCATGCTTCAGCGATGGACCGATCACAACGGTGTGGAGCATAGAGTATTAGACGATTATAATCGCAATGTTACCCTGGTTGATCTTACTGCACAACCTGCAGATATCAAAACTAAAATTAACGAAACAGTTCAATCAGGTGCCGTAAAGAAAAGTCGTCCCATGGTAGGCGCACAATTTCTCAAGTTCTGCGGCAAGTACGAGCTTAACCGTCTAAGTGAGCATTCATCAAATTATGCAGAGTTATTGAGCGCAGAGTATCCCAAATGAATACATTACTTGATTTACAACTTTGGATATTGTTTCAAGGCATGATTACTGCTGTGGCATGGCGATTTCTTGGATTTGGCGGTGTGTTTGGTAGCCTGCTTGGTGCGTTTCTTTATCTATCATTTAAATGACATATACTGCACACGAATCCAATGTCCGGACTATTAGACAAAAAGATCCTGGCTTTTTTATTACCGACGGTATTACTGTTGCTGCTCGTGCTGGAGTAGAATTTGATCCTAAATGCCCGCGATATGAAGAAGAGATAATACGAAGAGCTTTTTCTCTTGGCTATATTACACTTGTTGCTAATGTTAAAGATAATGAATTATTGTGGGAGACTCTCAGTCAATGACAACCTGGCTAGTACTGGCCTTGCTGTTTGTTAAACACTTTCTAGCAGACTTCTGCTGGCAAAGTGATAGAATGATCAAAGATAAAGGGCACCTTGGTAGACTAGGAGGACTACAGCATGCTGGTCTCCATGGTGCTTTGACCTATGTAATACTGATGCATTTCTTAAATTTACAGGCCTGCGTGATGTTGGCAGTATTTGATGCAGTGTTGCATTACACTATGGATCTTGTGCATCGTAGAGCTACAGTTCGACTGAGCACAGATTCAGATCGATTTTGGATGTGGATCGGGGTTGATCAACTTGCACATGCCGTAGTGTATTTGATGATTGGATTCGTAGTTTCAGTTTTGTTAGCAGATTACATATGATTAAAACAATTTCGTCAGGATCACAGCATGTTACTGTTAGCGGCGGTTATCCTAATATGCCTTACATGAGTCCAGGCGCCGTGGGTGCAGGCATGTTAAGGTATAATCCCAACATGCAACAGATAGAAGTTTCCGACGGTGTGTCATGGCTTCCGTTAAGTAGCGGTACCATGATTGATCTTAGTATGAATACTAAGCAAGCTGTAGAATGGGCATACAACAAAATGCAAGAAGAGAAAAAGTTAAAAGACTTGATGGCACGACATCCCGGACTTCAAGATCTACACGACAAATTTGAAATGATGAAAGCACTTTGTATGGAAGAGGAGAAAAAATGATGCGTTGGTTGAAAAGAAAAATTCGCGATTGGTTGGACAGTGTCAACGAACTTGAATTATCAAAAGCCCAGGTAGTAATAGAACGAGATAGATCCGGTCCGGCTATAAACGGTATGAACTTTTGTTTGTACAATGCAGTAGGTGGTCATATTTTAGAATGTAAAACTTACAATCATAAAACTGATCGAAACGAAGGAACCTTGTACATGATCCACGACGATGAAGACTTTGCCAAACAAGTGGCACAAGCAATCATGTTGGAGCAGATGAAACAATGACATATTCGGCCAGCAGTTGGAACATAGCAGGCACACAAACCGGAGTAATTGGTGGCACTGCATTACCAACAATTGACATAAGCGGAATGGGATCGTACGGAATGGAAAAGAAATTTCCTAATAAAAAAATATCTATTAATGTACATGAAGCCCACGGCGGATACATTGTTGAAGTCGTTAACACATCTCTGCCCGGCGAATTGTATATTATCAGCGACGACAAGGATCTAGGTTCAGAAATTGGTAAAATTATCACCCACACGGTATTAAAAGAAAAACATGAGTGAACTAATCGCAAAACCTGTAATTAAAAATAAATTCTGGGTAGTCGAAGAATCCGGAAACAAAATTGCCACTATTCAAGCACGTGACGATGGCGGCTATGCTTATGTTCATGACGAGCAGAGAGAATACTTCCCTAGCGTAAAAAATCTCAAACAAAAATATAATATAAAGTTTGGTTCTTTAGAACGACAGCGAAAAGAAAGTACTAAAACGGTTTACGGTTATCCCGTAACAGGAAAAGCATATAATCAAGTATGGGATGTTCAAAGAAAACTTCCTATCTATAGCAAAACTTTAAAAAGTAAAAGTTTATTTTGCGCCGGATATTATCTCATTAAACTCAATGGTACTTGGACAGAAAATTTTTGTCCAAAAAACATTACACTGTCCCGATATCAATACGTTGGTCCGTTTAAGACCAAAGAAGAAACACACAAAACTTTCAAGGAACTAGAATGCAAAAATTAAGTTTGGCAGTTAAAAATTTCAATGAACGTGTCAAAATAATGAACCAAACTGGCAGCAAGCAACTTGCGCTATCTGCAGAAGAGGCCAGAAATTTACATGCCGATATTTTTAATTTGCTTGCAAACATAGCAGAACTACAAAGTAATCCTACTACACAAACAACTGCAATTGGCTTGGATGGCGGCGGCTTTTAACTTAAACTACCCAGTTTACGGCATAAATACTTAGTTCAAGGAAATAAACCAATGTCCAGACCCAAACCAACAATATTGTTAGAACATGTCAACAAGTCTAACTATAAAAGCGATCAAGTTCTTAGTAGCGAAGGAATTTGGGCAGTTTTCTACGATAACAAACCAATTAATTTAAAAAGCTCAAACATGTTGGTGGCCTACCCGGGACCAAAATACAAAAAGGTCAGTTTTAGTAACAGTGGACATGCCATCAATCTTTGTAAAAAACTCAACACCCTTTTCAAGACTGACAAATTTACTGTGGTCTTAATGAAACAAGGTGACCAAATCTACCCGTAATCAACAGAGTTATACTGAGGGTATACTACAAGCGGCCGGGCAAGATGCTACTGTATATACTTCAGTAATCAAGGTTTGGTGGTGGAACCACACCAACCCCGAACATCTTCGACTATCAAAACCAGGAATCCAATTTGTCAAAAAATACACGCGAATCCCGGTTTACGAATGCAATTTACCCGAACCACTAAAAAATAAAACACTTGTACAATTAGGTCGTTTGATGACCTGTCCGTATTACATACAAAAACTTGATCAAATTTTGCTGCTGGGCGAGGAAGAAACAGTATTACTAAAATTGCATGCTGACAATTTGCAGCAATACCTCGACAACTTGCAACTTTAACAACCGTTGACCATAAAGACCCATTTTGCTATAGTATGGGCATGACATACATTTTGTTATTTGTTGCGTTGGCTCAAACCCCAACTGCACTTGGGTATTACGATTCTGCTAACAGTTGTAAAAATGCTATTCGTGCAATTTATACAACTCGCATGATAGTGCCAAACTTGCAATATTCGCAACACCAGTTTGATGTTATTAATCGTGCAATAGACACCCAATTGCAATATCAACAAGAATATGTTTGTGTTGCTAAAAAGTAACAAAACATTTTGGTAGACCATAATTACCCATTTTGCTATAATAGCTGTATATTAACTAGTAAGGAGCATAAACATGTCCAAGACTTTTACTTTTGCTGGCGTTTGCACTGAAAAAGGCGCTACTGTTTACAAATTTGCTAACGATGCCAAACGTGCCAAGGCACTCGAGCGTTTTGGTTGCACCGATGTTAACATGATCCAGCTGCCAGAAGCAATGGACAAAGACGCTGCTGTTGCTTTTCTTGCAACCAAGGGAATCGTTGCCGGCGCTGCACCGCGTGTTGCTAAAACTGCAAAAGTTACTAAATCTGCAACTGTTAAAGTAAAAGCAACCAAGGCAACTAAGCTTGTTGGTACCAAAGGTGATGACGCTGCTCTTAAAGAACAATGGGCAGAAGCAATGGCCGAACGCGAAGCCAACGGTCTGATGCCCACTATGTCATTTGCAGAGTGGAAGCGCAACTCAGCTAAATGGGAAAAGTTTCTGGCCAAAGTTGACGCCAAACTTGAAGCCAAGCGTGAAGCAGGTAAAGTCTGCTTCTAACAACGAGTGTCTGTTGCATAAAAACGACAGACACTTATTCCTCTATATTATATAATATTGTTTCACACGTTGATTAAGGAGATTTAAATGGCAGTTACCGAAACTCGTACCGTTACCCCCGAAGAAGCTCGTAGCCGAATTCTTCGTTCGTTCAAACACAAGCGTCCCATGTTCCTGTGGGGTCCTCCGGGTGTTGGCAAGTCAGAAGTGATTGCCGATATTACCAAAGAGCTTGGTGGCCATATGATTGACCTGCGCTTGTCGCAGATGGAACCCACCGACATGCGTGGTATCCCGTACTTTAACAAAGACAAAGGTTTGATGGATTGGGCTCCGCCAATTGATCTGCCGGATGCCGAACTTGCTGCACAATTCCCGATTGTTGTTCTGCTGCTGGACGAAATGAACTCGGCTGCGCCGGCTGTTCAGGCTGCTGCCTATCAGCTGATTCTGAACCGACGCATTGGCAAGTATGTGCTGCCAGACAATGTTGTCATGGTTGCAGCCGGTAACCGCGATAGTGACAAAGGTGTCACCTATCGTATGCCAAGCCCGCTGGCTAACCGTTTCGTTCACTTGGAAGTGCGCCCGGACTTTGAATCGTGGCAGACTTGGGCTGTCAAGAACAAGATCCATGCGGATGTGGTTGGCTATCTGAGTTTTGCCAAGAGCGACATGTTTGACTTTGACCCGCGTAGCAATAGCCGTTCGTTTGCTACTCCGCGTTCGTGGACTTTTGCGTCGGAGTTCTGCAAAGACGATGGTATCAGCGCACAAGAACTCACCGACCTTATTGCAGGTTGTGTGGGCGAAGGTACCGCAGTCAAGTTCATGGCACATCGCAAGATTGCTGGTCAACTGCCCAAGCCTGAAGATATTCTTGAGGGCAAAGTCAAAGAGCTCAAGACCAAAGAAATTTCGGCCATGTACTCGTTGACCACCTCCATGTGCTACGAGTTGCAGGATTTTTATCAGAAGAACGGTAAGGACAAGATTGCCGACTTCCATAAAATGGCAGACAACTTCCTGCGCTTTATGATGGATAACTTTACTACCGAAGTTACTGTTATGGGTGCTCGTGTTGCACTGACCACATACAACCTGCCCATGGTACCGGGCAAGATGCCGAGCTTTGATGAGTTCCATCAGCGTTTTGGTAAGTATGTGTTGGCGGCTGCTGGCAGTTCCAAGTAAGTTTAATCGCGTGTGAGGCGGGGGCAGGACTCTGGTCCGTAAGACCCCCTTATTTTTATGAAATTTATTGTACAAAAATTAGACGGGCGACATACAGGGCACGAACTGTGGAAGTATCGGTTGTATATGTTGCAATATGTCTTATATCAATACAGTAACGATAGATTTCGAGATTATCACCAACTTAGAACTTGGATGACAGAGCAATACGGACCAAGTTGCGAACGAAACTACTACGATAATACTGCCAAAGCACATGGAGGGGAAGAACCGTTTAATCCTCCTTGGTGTTGGCACATAGATACAGAAAAAGAAGACTTGTACATCTATGTTAAAGATGATGCAACATTAAGTAATATCCAGCTAAAATGGATCACTTGACCATAAATCCCGTTTTTGCTATAATATAGGTATAGTTAAGGAGAACCCACATGGCAGAAAGCACATTAGCAGAAAAGCAACAAGTTGTAACAGTCACTGACCCTAAAACGGACGCGTCTGCTCGCGAAAAACTAACTACCGCACGAATTGGCTTGCTGCTAAAGGCTCCGTTCTTTGGTCAGTTGGCTACCCGTATGACCCTGACCAATGCTGACGAGTGGTGTGGTACCGCAGCAACAGATGGTCGCAAGTTTTATTACAACTCCGAGTTTGTTAACAAGATGCCGCTTAAACAGCTCGAGTTTCTGGTGGGACACGAGATCCTGCATGCAGTGTATGACCACATGGGACGACGCGGCGATCGTCAACCCAAACTGAGTAACATTGCTGCTGACTACTGCGTTAACCAAGACTTGGTCGAACAGCGAATCGGCGAAAAGATCAGCGTTGTTCCAATTTTGTTTGATGCCAAGTTTAAAGGGCAAAGTTACGAAGAAGTTTACGACTATCTGTATGAGAATGCAGACAAGATTGACATGCAGCAACTTGAGCAAATGATACTCGACGAGCACTTGGAAGAAGGCGACGGCGACGGTGAAGGTGGCGGCAAGGATGGTACAGGTAATCGGCCGAGCTTGAGCAAAGAAGAAGCACAGGCGATCCGCGATGAGATCAAAGGTGCTGTTATTGCTGCTGCTCAGGCTGCAGGCGCCGGCAATTTGCCGTCAGGTGTCAAGCGTCTGCTCAAGGATCTTACTGCCCCGGTTATTGGTTGGAAGGAACTGCTACAGCAACAAATTACCGCAGTTATCAAGAACGACTATACTTGGGCTCGCCCTAGTCGTCGAGGCTGGCACATGGACGCAATTATGCCCGGTCTCAAGCCCGGCGACATGATTGACATTTGTATTGCAATGGATCAATCGGGTTCAATCAGCGAAGCAGACAGCCGAGCATTCTTGAGTGAAATCAAAGGTATCATGGAAGCCTTTGACGAATATAAAATCACACTGTGGTGCTTCGACACCGAGATCTACAATGTTCAAACTTTTACCAGCGACAACATTGAAGATATCATGAACTACGAGCCCATGGGAGGCGGCGGCACTGACTTTATGGCTAACTGGGAATTCATGAAATCCGAGAACATTGAGCCTAAAAAGTTCATTATGTTCACTGACGGTATGCCGTTCGGCGAGTGGGGCGAAGAAGAGTACTGCGAAACTGTTTGGATTATTAAAGGTAATCCGGGTTGTGAGCCACCATGGGGTATTTGGGCACACTACGAAGAAGCTGCGAAAGGACGATAATGAAACGAGCATGGCGTTTTGCAAAATGGTTTGCTGGTAAATGTGGATGGTTCGAGGCTGTACTGTTTATTACTTCATTTAGTTTAGCAGCAGGTTTTACTGCCGGTGAAGGACCGACTCGTGATATCTTTTGGGGCATAGCTGTTGCAGTAAATGCTTTAGCTATGTTGATTTTCATGGCTTGGGGTGCTCGTAATATATGGCGAGATTTTGTCAAGCACGATGAACGAGTATTTGACATCCTAAAGAAGGAGAAGATTGATGGACAGTGATATGAAATGGTTTATGATACTAATTGCAGCTTTTGTTATAGTTCCGTTCATTGGACTTGGCTATAGCGAGTATCATAAACAAGATTGTCGTGTGGAGATGGCCAGGATAGGCAAGTCTGTAGAGGAAATCAAGGAGGTATGCCGATGATTAGTAAAGAATTTATTTTGGTCATGCTAGCTATAGCAGCGGGTGTGATTCTAGCATTGGCATATTTTCCTACAGACCAACGATTGATCGATTGCAGTATAGCGGAGATCAGTCCGGACTATACCAATGAAATGAAAGAAGCTTGTAGAAAAGAAAGGATGGCACGATGAAAGTGGAGTTAACTAACGATGCAGTTGACGGCTTGATGCATAGTATTTTGCTGCAAGATTATCGAAGCCTGTGCCAAGATATCAATAGTCTAGAATCTGCAAAAGAACTTCAAGAATACCAGCAGCAAGATCTAGATCATAATTATCGCTACCGCAATGCAATGGAGATTCTTCTTGAGTATTATGTTGGTTTTGGTTGGAAACAAAAACTGAACGACCATGAGTAAGCACGTTGCCAGTGTAATTGGATTGAACATGATTGAACGAATTGATCGTGTTCGTGCAGCAGTTGATCGTCTTGGGTTCCGTATGGGCAAAAGTCCTCTCCGTGCGGCTGACGACATTGATACCATTACTCTTTATCCCAAGGACGAATGTTTACCAGTGTACAACAGAGATGCTGCACTGTTTACCGGAACTTTACTGGATCTTGAACGATGGCTCGCCGGTGTAGACTGGGCTAGACAATATGACAGTTATCTTGGTGCCATGAGTGACAAGCGTCGTGCTCAGTACGAAGCAAAAGAAGTTGCTAGACAAGAGCGGATCAAGTATAATAAAGCCAAAGCAGAAACTTTTAAAACCCTTAAAACCAATTACGAGGATGCAGCATAATGGAACCCATTGATTATACCCAAATTAAAGCCAGTAAAAAAGTGCTCAAGCTGATTGCCGAACTTGAGCAGCGTCTGTTAAACACTGAGGACGCACTCGAGGACATCACTCGTGCTGCTGAGATTGTAGAAATTACTGGACAAAAGGAAATGCTCAGTACCTGGATTGAACAATCAAACGAGTTTCTAAAAAATCGTATCGTGCGTCCAGATTCGAGTGTTGCAGCAGACAAACAAAAGATTACTATTATTACCGACGAAACCAAAGGCAACAAAAATGTTACGTGACGGCGAAGCCAATCCGTTAACTGTACACGGCCTTCGTGAAGTAGATCATTGCCCTCCGCATTTTGTGCAGGTACAATTTGATGCCCGGACCGGTCGTAAGCAAATTACTGATTGGATATGGGAAAATTTTGAAGGTCGTTTTTGGTTTGGTGATATCTACTATATTACCGAAGGTGGTTCTATAGCTATAACCGCTTGTGCTGCCTTTGAAATCCCAGGCGAAGCCAGTATGTTTAGCCTATGTTTAGATCAAATCCAAGCACAGTCTAACTTTCTAATCTAAAATAAAAAATAGTCTGTTTGTTTCTCTGTTAAATAATATGTAACTTTAATGGAGAACAAATGGATCAAAATCCGCAATCGCCCGAAGCCCCTAGCCTGGCACTTACCGATCTAGTATTACTTCTAAATTTAATTAGAGTAACTAGCGAACGAGGCGCTATCAAAGCCGAAGAACTAAGCGCCGTTGGCGCTGTCTATGACAAACTTCTAAAATTTTTAGAAGCTAGTGGTGCCATAAATAAACAGACAGCCGCAGATTCCTCAGCGGATCAGCCTGAATAAAAATCAAGGAGAAATCAAATGTTAAAGCACGTTGGTAAACACAACGATAAGCGATGTGTAATTGTTTTTCGAAAAATTCCAGAACTAGAGCACATGGCACTAGTTATCTATAGTGATCTACTACCCAGACTGATTCATGACGAAGTAATGCGAGCACTAGAGAGCCCACAAGGCCAAGAAGCCAAAGAACTCAGTGATGTTTTATTCCGAACAATCATGGCAGATGGTCATAATTGCTTAGAAAGTTTGCATCGCAATGGCCTAATGAAAAAAGTACCTACCAATCAAGTTTTAGTAACGCCAACTTCGAACAGCAGTGTTCGTCTCGACGAACTAAACGATATCCTTGATGAGATGACCAAAGGCGAAGAAGCCATGAAGCGTCTTCAAGATATTGATGCTAGCAGAGGTATGACTGGCAAGCAAGCACCGCGACGCGCCGAAATTCAAGAATTAGGCGAGCGTCGTACAAGAGAAGCACAAGGTAATACCAGTGCAGCAGAAATGCTATCAGGATTGCTATCTGATTCCGACTTAGCTACACAGCGTTTAGAACAGGCTCAACAAATGGAAGCTAGTGCTAAACAGTTGTTAGCAGAAGCAGAAAGATTAAAAGCAGAAGCACAAAGTCTGAATCCAAAGGTTGATAATGTCGGAACAAAAACCAAAAAAACCGCGACAAAAAAGCAAGCGGCTTAATCTAAACGTCAAGGCGCAATGGGAATCAATTTTACGATCTGTAGAGAAAAAAGAGATTCCCATTGCTTTGTTAGAAAGTGTTGCTGTTAATCTCACAGACGGCACCATTGTTAATATCAATATCAAAGAACTACTCGACGAAGGCAACGATCCAGATCTTCTGGAAAAAATGCTAAAAACAAAGTTATCAGCATTGGATTACATCATCGAAGATATTGATTTTTATATCAGTGTAGTGGCAGTTCAAAAAGCAGTCCAACCTGCCACAGACGAATTACTTAAAAATTTATGATTTGTACAATATTTGCCACCGATCAAATGGGTACCTTTGGCAATCGTGGGACATTGCCATGGCCCATGAACAAAGAAGACATGGATTGGTTTAAAGAACACACAACAGATCAAATTGTAGTAATGGGTAGAAAAACTTGGGACGACCCAAAAATGAAAAAACCATTGCCCAATAGAATCAATTGTGTAGTTACTAACAGCCCGTTGTATGGTTACCCTTCTGTCAGGCGACTTGGGGGCGATTACAAACAACAAATAAAAGACCTCCAAAATCTTTTTCCAAGTAAAAATATTTTTATTATTGGTGGTCCTGGTCTTATAATGGAATGCAAAGATCTCATCGATTATGCTTATGTAACTCATCGTAAAGGTGCTGCGTTTTCGGATGTTCGAATTGATCTCAGAGCTTTTATGACTAGCATGCGGATTACAAGTAGTAGACCTAGCAGCGATAAAATGTTAAACTTTAGTATCTACAAAAATGTAGATATTTTTAGACCTTATTAAATGGAACAACAATATTTAACAGCATTGCGTGATGTTTTAGAAACAGGTACACGCAGAGATGATCGTACGGCTGTGGGTACTATATCTAAGTTTGGTATGCAGCAAAGATATGATTTAAGTCAGGGCTTTCCGGCTGTCACTACCAAAAAATTAGCATGGAAGAGTGTTGTAGGCGAACTGCTTTGGTTTATTGAAGGCTCAGGCGACGAGCGTAGGCTTGCTGAAATTACACACGGAACTAGAGATGGTGTCACTACTATTTGGACTCCTAATGCTCTTGCAAGTTACTGGAAACCACGTGCCAAACACGAAGGTGATTTAGGTCGTGTTTACGGTGTGCAATGGCGACACTGGCGTACTGTTAGAGAACGTGAAGATGGTGGTACTTTCAAAGACAGTTTTGGAAGCACTTATCGTCGAGCAGGTAATAACATCGAAATTCAAGAAGTTGATCAGCTGAAGGGGCTGATCGAGGGTATCAAAGCAGATCCATACGGACGACGACACATATTGACAGCATGGAACCCAGGAGAATTAGAACTCATGGCCCTGCCCCCGTGTCATTGCTTTGCACAGTTTTATGTAGCAGATGGCAAACTCAGTTGCCAGATGTATCAAAGATCTGCAGATTTTTTCTTGGGAGTTCCCTTTAACATTGCTTCGTATAGTTTACTGACACACATGATTGCGCAAGTGTGTAATTTATCTGTTGGTGAGTTTATTCATGCCATTGGGGATGCTCACATATATCTAGATCATATTGATCAAGTGAAAGAGCAACTTATTAGGACGCCATATCCACTGGCAAAACTATGGTTAAATCCAGAAATTACAGATATTACTAAATTTACTATGGACGATGTTAAACTATTAGATTATCAATCTCATCCTGCGTTGAAAGCACCGATGGCAGTATAAATATATTAAAAGGCACACCTAAGATGCTAAATAATATATGAACAATAAAAAGATATATCATATCCATCACATTGTACCAAAACATATGGGCGGCGATGATTCTGCAGGGAACTTAGTGAAACTCACGGTAGAAGAACACGCCGAAGCACATCGTAAATTATATGAACAATTTGGAAACAAGTTTGATCACATAGCATATCTTGTGCTGTCTAAACAAATCGGGCAAGAAGAAGCAAACTACATGAAACTACTAGGTCCAAAAAATTGGACGGTTGAGGGGAAAGAAAATCTGCGAAAATCTGCTAAAACTCGTACTGGAAAGAAAAACGGGTTTTACGGAAAGAAACATTCCGAAGAAACTAAGCAAAAAAATAGAGAAGCACATTCAGGTGATAACAGTTGGATTAAAAATATTGATCCTTCGTTGCTTCCTTACACAAAAAAATATACAATACAATACCCAACCGGAGAAACAAAACAAGTTAGCGGATTAAAGGCTATTGCAGATGAATTTAATGTTAGTGTAGAAAATGTTCATGCAACCATTAAACGAATCGTAGATGGAAAAATTCCAAGGCGTGGAGCATTTGCTAATATTATTATAAAAGAACAATGATACTGCACGAATTTTACATGGCAGATGTTGAGGATCCTTATTTGTATGCAGGATTTCCAATTGACGATTGGCAACAGACAGAAATGGGCAAGTGGGTGATGTCGAATGTAACAGAAGAACCTATGTTCCATGTTACACCAGACCCCAATACACTCGGTTACCGAGTAGTAATAACAGGCAAACTCAACCCCGAAGCAGAAACTTATTTTAGATTAAAATACCGATGAGAGCATTTATAACAGGCGGTGCCGGATTTATTGGCCACAATGTGGTTCGATTACTTGAACAGCAGGGTGTAGAATGTTTTGGTGTGGATAATCAAACCAATTACGGATTTGTTCCCCAAGACGAGCTTGCCTATTTAATTCGAGAACGTTTTAGACGAATTCGTGCTATTCCTTTGGTTGCAGACATTCGCAATACCGACGACATGAGCAGTCGGATTGGTATTTTTGGATGCGATACTATAATTCATCTTGCTAGTTTCCCAAGACAAAAAGTAGTCAGTCAAAATCCTGTGATAGCTAGCGAAGTAATGAGTACCGGACTAATAAATCTACTCGAAGCAGCGGTTATACACAAAATCAAACGATTTGTATATATCAGTTCTAGTATGGTATACGGCGACTTTGAAAACGATGTTTCGGAAGATGCTGCATGTAATCCTATTGGGCAGTACGGTATTATGAAATACATGGGCGAGAAGCTGGTAGAAGATTATGCTCGGCAACATGGATTTGAATATGTGATCATTCGCCCCAGTGCTGTATACGGCGAGTGGGATGTTGAAGATCGTGTAGTGAGTAAATTCATGCTAGGTGCCATGCGCGGCGAAACACTTAAAGTCAAAGGTGCCAGCGAAGTTCTAGACTTTACTTATGTTGAAGATGCTGCAATGGGCATTGTACAAGCCACAATGAGTCCCAATGCTGCAAATAAAATTTATAATATTACTCGCAGTGATCAAACATTAGTTACATTAGAAGATGCAGCATATCTTGCACTCGGTATTGCTGGTCAAGGCGATGTAAAAATACAAGGTCGTGATTTATCATTTCCCAAGCGTGGTCGTTTAAGTATTGATCGTGCTGTTGCAGACTTTGGTTATAATCCTACTGTTAGTGTAGAGGAAGGATTCCGACGCTATTACGAATGGTTTAAAAAATCCGCATACTGGCAAGCTCGACTATGAATGTAATTCCGTTCTTTGGTGTAGATCGTCAATACCGTAATTTACGCGAAGAAATACTTGACATCACTGATAGAGTGTATTCTACCGGGCGAGTGCTAGATGGCGATTATACTCGTGAATTTGAATCTCAAGTTGCTAGGCGCTGTAACAGAGGCTATGCTCTTGCAGTCAATTCCGGAACGCAGGCTTTGATATTTGCACAAAAAGCTGCAATGACAAAGCCTCCCTACTCAGTATTAATTCCCACGGTCAGTTTTGTAGCTACTATCAACAGTGTGCTAATGAACGACTTTACCCCAGTCTTTTGCGATGTTGATTTCAAAGGACTGTTAGATATCAATTCATACGAATATAAATTGGATCGCAGTGTTGGCGCAGTGATGTATGTAAACTTGTTTGGTAATTGTATTGACTGGGATAAGTTTAGAATGCAAACACAATTCTTCAATGAAGATTTGGTTATCATTGAAGATGCCGCGCAGAGCTTTGGTGCAAGTTATAAAGGCATACCCAGTGGTAAAATGGGAGACATTAGTGTACTAAGCTTTGATCCAACTAAAAATTTAAACAATTACGGATCAGGTGGAATGATCTTGACCGACGATTTTCATTTGTATGAAACTTGTCGCGGTCTGCGTGACAATGGTAAAATTATTCATGACACTCCGGGCACCAACAGTAAAATGAGCGAAGCAGATTGTGCTCAAATGCTGGTTAAATTAAATTATTTTGACGAGTGGCAACGGAGAAGAAGAGACATTGCAGAATACTACATTGATCAATTGTGGCAATATGTTGATATTCTTGTGCCCAACGAGGGCGTAGAACATGCATGGCATAAATTTGTAATTAGGACCAATCACAGAAACAGTCTAATGCATAGACTAAGTCTTGACGGCATTGAGACCAAAATACATTACGAAAATGCATTGTATGACCTAGGTGTTGGATTTAACTATGTTGATTACAGCCACGAACTGTATACAGAAACATCTTCCTTTACTAGGGAATGTTTAAGTCTCCCAATATATCCCGAACTCACTGACAACGAAGTTGACACTGTTGTGGATTGTATCAAACGTTATATAGATTCCTAAATCGAGCAGCCAACCAAGGCCAGTCAAAGCTCAACATCAGCTGATCGTATTCGCCTGCAACTTCTGTGTAGTAGTTTACTGCATCATGTGCTCCACGCAAACACCATTCAGAATAATTTCCATTTGCAACAGTAAGCCAAGTGTCTAATCTATGTTCAGTCTCCAGAGTAGGTGCTTGATCCATAAACAGTTTTAACTTTAACACTTCTCTAAATGCTGTACGCCAGGTTGTCCAAGGATCCTGATTGAAGTAGGCAATGGCACTAAGTTCAGGGACTACAGTGTGACTTTGGCTCAGTGTAAAGTCTAGTCCGGATTCAACAGTTTCCAATACCAATCTTTTATTGTATGCAATAACGCCCATGTGTCCGTATTCTAATCCGTTAAGGCAATTACGGCTATGAAATATGTAATGCTTGGCTTCTTGCCAGTAATCGGGTTGCCATGTAAAGTCAAAACTACCCACAACTTCTAGTTTAGCAAACACAGCAAAGAACCATGCAGACTTGCTCGCTTGTGCTGCGGCATGATAAGCAGCAATACGCCCATTGACATTTTTTACTCTATGCACCTTTTGATAGCCGTGCGGTATTTGTGCATCTACTACAGTTACTAAATGATTATACCAACGCTCTGCATCGGGTTCCCCGTTGCTAATATACACGATATCCAGTGGTCGATCTGTATAAAATTCGTCTTTTCGTGTAGAAACATACGGATAATCATATAATTGTGTCTTGATATGTGCCCGAGCTTCTCTAGGTACCAGAGTCATGCTGCCCGAGTTGTTAAATGCCTCTGCAACCCGATCTTTGGGATGCCACATACACGGAGGTGTAAAAATTGGACGCACAGGGAAATCAACTTCTTTAAAAACAGCATAAGGAAATTGAAAATCGTATTCTAAGATTGCCTCTACAATACTGTCACCTCGGTACTGTACCACAGGAGTATCAACTGGAACTTGTTGATCCGCGCAATAGTTTATAACATTGAACCAATCTAGAAGTTCCAACTCATATAATTGTGTTTTTAAAGAAGGCACATGAATATAAAATGTGTCGCCGCGGCGTTGTGCGTGTTGCGGGCTATACGAATATGTAGGAAATACATGAATCATTTCTTGCTGCTCAGGTGCAGGATGCCATGTAAAATCAAAATCTGCATACATACAAAAACTACTTACAATCCAAACATATTCAGTTGTGGCTAGGTTAGCTATACGCTTGAATACATTAAGATGACTATCTACATAACGAGTTCGTTTTGCACTGGGATATCTTTTTTGTATTCGAGCAAATTGTTCTTGGCTTCCTTCATTAAGAAAATCCATATAGAATATTTGTGTTGCTCCGCGTTTTATTCGTTGGTCAGCAACATACTTTACACCTGCAGTTCCACGATAGATAGGCCCGCCATCCCGTTGCCATTGTGTGGGAAAGTGATATTCGTAATCTGCTTCTAGCTCATCCGGGTGCCAACTGTAATCAAAATTTGAATCGTCAATATAAGCAGGAACAATCCACTTTGATTTGTCTACTAGTCTTTGTGCAAATTGTTCATCGCGGAAATGCCATTCTTTATTTTGGACGGCGTGTTTGTTAACTAGATAAGCACCGCCCGTGCGTTGCCACTGTGTTCCAAAACAGTGTGTTTGGTGTTCTTCCCAGGGTGCAGGTTTCCATGTAAAATCAAATCCTGTATAACTATTTCCTCCATAAATATACCAGTAGAACTTAGTTCTACTTTTTTCAGCCGCATCCTCAAAACTGGTAGCCTTTTGTTCGAATGCAAACAAATTAGGCTTTGTCCCATAATAAAAAACGTCAAACATGTATAATATCCATAGTCATTACGAAAATATTGCCAGCTATATCAAACATAAAATTACAAATTTTCGAGTAGCATATCTGTTTCCTTTTGGAAGTAGCAATTTTTCAAATATCGAAACTATAGATTATAGTTCAGGATCGCCAACAGCTCCAGTATTTTTTTGCTACGATCAAGAGCCACTGAAATATTCCTACAATAAAAATTTATTCAAAAAAATTTCTAGCTTGTCCATTAAAAAAAGTACTCATATAGAAAATTCGTACATTACGGTATTCAGTGAAACTTATTGTACCAACATTACTTTTAAATCAAATTTAAAATTTGAATCACAGGTAGAACAGTCTCCGGTTATATTACTTAACACAGAAAAAAACAGTGATGAAAAAAATAAATTACTATCACAGTTTCCGTTCATTGATTGTTACTTTTTTTTCCACGCACTAGCAGCAGCAGACTGGTATCGCGGATATAGATATTGTCCAGAACTAGTTGAGCCTGCCCATCGAAAAATTAATAAAAAATTCATAACATTTAATAGAATAACCGGAAATTCAAGAGTATATAGGAGTTTTTTTATTGCAGAATTATATAAAAAAAATTTATTAAACAAAGGCCATATTAGTTATAGTAAAATATGCCCGGAACACGGACACTATAATACTAGTCTATTAGAATCTAAAAAATACGGGTTAACACCTGAATACATTAAAAGTACATACAACATTATAGACCAGATTGATGATCTCAGAATTGATTCGCCAAAAGATAAAGAAATTTCAAACGGTAGTTATACCATCGGAGGAGTCGCTCAATCAATGGAAAGTTTTTTGCATGTAGTCACTGAGACATGTTTTTGGGATCGTAAATGTCACTTAACTGAAAAAATTTTTAAACCAATTGTATTAAAACAACCATTTATTTTGTTAGGCTGTGCTCACAACTTATCGTACCTCAAGGAATACGGGTTTAAAACGTTCGATCGTTGGTTTGACGAAAGTTATGATAATATCACCGATCCTATAGAAAGATTACACAAAGTATGTAATGTAATTGAACAATTGTCAGCTAAATCTGATCACGAGCTAGAACAAATGTTAATAGACATGCAGGAAGTACTTGATTACAATTACAACTGGTTTTACAATCAAGATTTTTTAGATCTAGTATGGAACGAATTAATCACAAATCTTGATCAGGCAATTGCTCAACTACCACTCCAGAATTAGCTAAGAATTGTATTCCGGATGCATCTCTATATTTGTGCATATAAAAAACTTGACCGATTCCAGATTGATAAATCAACTTGGCGCATTCTAAACATGGCGAGTGCGTTACAAACAAAGATGCATTATTCCCGGATTCGTTTGATCGAGCCAACTTAGCGATAGCATTTGACTCTGCATGCAGCACCTCAGGCTTAGTTTTTAATTCACCTTCTTCGGTTATATCCTCGCAAATATTTGTCCAACCTGCCGGCATTCCGTTATAACCAATCGATACTATTCGATCGTCTTTGACAACGATTGCGCCAACCTTTAATCTCCGAGCCGAACTCAAATTTGCAAATGTATGTGCTGTTTGCATATATGCACGTTTAAACTTATCCTTCATTCTTTCCCCACTTTATTTTGTTCCAAATTCTTTCATGAAAATAATATAATACAGTATTTGTCACAAAGTGTATACCTAAAATTGTTCCTGCGATTGCTGCATTTCCGGTTATCGCCCAAGAAATTAAAAAAGTACTTCCGCTACCAGTCAAACGCCAAGTGATTGTTTTAGTTAGACTTCGAGAACGACTTTCTAGTTGATGTTTGACATTCAAAGCAAGTCTATTAGCAATTGTTGCTGCCCATCGTTCTCCTCTTTGTGTCATTATACGATAGTCGCATTTTTCTGGCGGCACAAATATTTTATTTGTATCAGCAAAAATACCTTTGTCAATGGTATCTAGCCATATAGTAATATCCGCTGCATAAGTATCCCGCATGACCGGCAAAGGTGCAATAAAATCACAAATCACAAAATCTGCTGTAGATTTTTCAGCGAGGTCCCGCATGCGACGACTTTGCCTAATGCGACCCGATTCACTGAAGTCCCAGTCGTTGAATCGTTTTCTGACTTCGTCGGCATTGAACCACTCAACACTGAATCCTTTTTCGCGCAACTCTTTTTGAAGAGCTGTTGCTAAGTAAGTCTTGCCGGCACCAGGTAAACCCATTATTAATATTCGCATGGTCATGAATGTACCTTCACTCCGTATTTTTTCTCAAATCGATCAGCATCTGCTCGATTGTTAACCATAGGTTCACCTTTGATGTTTAAGCTTGTGTTAAGTAACATCGGACAATCAGTTAACACAAACCACTTTTCTAGGAGTTCTCTAATTCCCGAGCTGTCCTTTGGCACAGTTTGTACACGACTAGTCCCGTCAACATGAACGATAGCAGGAAACAAGTCAGGACGCCTACAATGAGCGACTGACTGCATATACCGGCTATTACTCCACCCGCTAGGGAAATCAAAGAACTGATCAGCCAACTCCTCCAAAATAACAGGAGCAAAGGGTCTAAATTGTTGTCGTTGTTTAATTGCATTTACTTTATCCTTAATGTCTGGACCTCTAGGGTCCGCTAATAAACTTCTATTGCCTAGTGCGCGAGGTCCAAACTCACCGCGACCACTAGCCACCCCAACAATACCATCACTAAGCAAACTATCAAGTAATCGATTCGTTGGGTATGCTCCGCCAATATCATGCCCAAGATAAGCATTAGTCCAGTTAAGCCTACCACCATAAGCGAGGGCTGCGGCACCAAGACTACTACCAGCGTCGCCAGGGTTAGGCATGATCCAAATATTTTCAAAGTATTCACCAAGGTTCCTATTCGCTAAACAATTAAGGGCCACTCCGCCCATGTACACAAGATTTTCACTCCATTTAAAGTCTCTTGCTCTACGCATTACATTATATATTAGATTTTCTACTACCTGTTGTGATGCCAATGCAATATCAGCATCGTGAATATTCTTCCAAAAGTTATCACCTAACCCGGCATGTAGATTATTTTTAAAAGTTATATTCCATTCGTCGTCAACTAAATTGTATTTTAGATATTCCCCATGCCCAGTGTCTCTACCGTAAGCTGCCATGCCCATCAAGATATATTCATCCTCGTTGGGTTTGAGACCAATTCTTTCAGTCATTGCACTATAAAACAATCCTATGCTATGCGGATACCGTTGTCTCCACAGTCGTCGGTACTGTGCTTGTCCACTATGGTTGTATTCGGCACCCCATATACTGATAGTATCCCACTCGCCAATTGCATCAATTACAACCACAGTGGCACGATCGTACGGACTGGTTTGAAATCCAGCGGCTGCATGACTAAGATGGTGATTGTGTGAACTATAACTGGGTATGTGTGCGTATCCACCAAACTGTTCTGTTAGGATCTTTCTAGTAGATAGTTTGTTCCACTCAATGCCTTCACCGCTGTATAGTCTGCGCAGTTGTTTCTTCCAAGGTGTTTCGTAATACGCAACATGATGTACGGGAGAATAATTCATTACATCGTCCATCAATGCACGACAGATGTTAGCGTCGTTCTTTATCCCGCTATAGCGTTCACTATGTGCAGCAAACAAGATATCGCCTTGTGTATTAATTACACTTGCAGCAGCATCATGGAAACCGGCACTTATTCCTAATATGTTCATAAATTTTTTCGGCTATTATTTCGTGCCCTGCTTCTAGCGGGTGACCGTTTGGGCCGTGCGGCATACCATATGTCCATTCTCCCACACTAGTAAACATGTCGTCAACAAACATGTTATGATCTATAGCATCAACCAGTTTTTTATGCTTGGAGTAATACTGTTGATGACTTGTATGCGCACCGCAGGCAATAAACATTACACACGGGATATTATGTAGATTACAAAGACTTTGCACTAGAATAATTTGTCTGAGCCAGGATACATAGTAATACTCGGGAGTATCATATGCAGTCATATATTTTATCAAATTAATTCTATGTGTAGGATCTTGTAATTGAAATGCTCTAGAATTTCTACCAGCCCATATATCATATATACCAATATCGTCTGCAAACTCTTGCCTATTACAATCACTCCAGCCAACAATAATCAATTCGCTTTTTTCAATGACTGCATCAATTGCTCGCTTTACCATACGAGCATTGCCCGAAGCAGGGCGACCCTTGTTAATTACAGCTTTTGATATTTTTTTTGAAAGTAAAGTTGGCCAAGCAGCGTCTTGTGAAGGCAATTCGTCGCCATACGTAAAACTATCCCCGATTGCGTAAATCATTTGTATATAAACGGGTCCCGTTTTCTAAGTTCCTTTAGTTTGCGGCGATATCTGATTTCTAATCGAATTCTATTCCAAAGAGTTCTTAACCAATTCATTGAATTTTTCCTTAATTAATTCTGCTGCTGCTTGATGAGCTTCTTCAAGTGGATGGGTAGTGCCTACAGGGTATTTATTTTCCACTGCCCATTGATAAAATCCTCTTGGTTCTTTCGTTTCATTTGCTTGTGTGCCTGCCTCAAAGAAAAACCATTTGTCCCAATTGATTTGATTATATAAAGAATCTATTGTTTCATCTTTTCTTCTATAATAGTTAGGATGATTGTAAAAATGATTGTTAGCCGGAAGAAACATATAGGGGATACTGTTACGTTCAAAAAACATCGTTAAAAAAAAAATTTCTTTTAAATAAGAATATAATTCATAATACTCGCTGTCACCTACATGTTTAAAAAAAGTTTTTGCAAAATCTGCGATACCTGTTTGTTTGGCAGTTGCTAAATTTTGTTTTTGCACTGCTAAAATTTCATCGTTTTTTGAATGAAATTCTTTTTCTATTATTTCAGTATTGTCAACAACAGACCAGGCGTTAATGCTATACCAAGGGCTTATTTTTTGACCAGTGTGATAATTAAATCTAAATTCATATCTATTTGTAAAGGTCCAAGTTACTAGTGCTATAATTTTTTTATTTTCTTTTTTTAAATTCTCACATGCAGAAATAGTCATTCGTGAGATTGCATTGTTCGCATTGCCAGACCATGCTGCACAATAATATTCTGTGTTGTTTTGTTTAGCTAATAATGCAGGGTACGTGGACCCACTAGGGCCGCTTATTTGGTCTTTGAGCTCTGCACCAAAAATAAAACTGTCACCTCCGGCTACTAAAATCATATCCTGGTCTCATCATATCTATTTGCATTTGTTTATAATCACGATCGGCCCAACTGTACTCAAAAGTATTAGTAATATTTCCTACTTCAATTTTATAAATGTCCAAATGATCGCTTAACATATCCCAAATTGGTTGATAATTATTAGTTCCAAAACTACGTTGTAACTCAACTTGGCCGATTGGCAAATATCCGCAACTTAAATTAGGATCTTGATAATTTTTACCGTTATCTTCTAACCATTGTCTAAAATTATCTTGCTCGTTATTATGCCACGGGTGCGGGCCACCGTATACAACATCATTTCCCCATTCAATATCAAACTCGCCACTATAGAATTTTAAATCAGTAATAGCTTCGCATACAGTATCAGTTAGTTTGGGCGCGTCTTCATCTCTAAAAACTTCATAATATGTTTTACCAATTTGTGCCCAATGCATGTACACGCCCCCTAACACCCTATCGTACCCGTTAATCGAAAATAATTCTTTATGTTTGCTTGTTAATGTGTATCTGGTTGCATTTATAAAAGTAGTAATTTGGCTCGGCCTAACCCAGTACGGAGTTATTTCTGCTTTTCGTTGACTTAATATTAAGTTTTCAATTTCGTGACATAAAATATTAAGTTGTCTAATTGCATACTTTGTTTCGTAATCTGCTTTGATGTAATATTCACTCAGCGAGTCTACTGTACCTTGCAATATTTCAAAATGATTATGTAATCTATTCAAAATCTCATGGTTGATTCCGTTCTTGTCGTAATCAAAAGCAACAACATTTTCTGGAGTATATACATCGTTGATATTATAATCACCAAAAAAATTATTTACTTGCTCTACTGATTGATTTAATTGATCACAAAGAAATCCTAAATTTCTTGGAGTCTTTGGAAACCCAAGAAAGCAAAAATTTTTTTCTAATAGATTTTTATTTTGCAGTATTTCTGTTAGTGCAACAATCCAGTCTTTGGCTAGCGGATTGTCATACGGAACTATATTATAGTCAATCTGGTCGCTATAATTTAATGGATTGCGTAATACAACTTTAACTGATGGAAGTCCACCACTCATATACATCTGCTCTCTTTGATAGTATTTCGTCCATAGTTGTTGACTGCGTACGAATAGATTCTAATTGTAACACACGAGCTTTACCTTTTGCAATACCTCGACGATATTCCGTTTCACCATATTGCTCTTGAAAAGTAGGGCGTGTTTTAAGCTGAACCAGTATATCCTTTAGTGCGCCTGCGATCGTCCCGGCATTTAATAATTCATCCACCCAGGGATCTAAAACGGACCTAGGTAGGGCTAAAGGTGACATAACTATGTCCGGACTAAAACTAAAGACAACCTTGGCCAGGACGTCAACGCCCAAATCGTTGCCTAACTGCTGTATATTCAAAACTTCAAACATACCCGGAAGGGTAAGAGTGAAGTCTAATCTCATCTGTCTACGGTGTGTAGAGATTTCAACTCCTCTCTTAAAGTTTTCAAGCCAGCCCTCATAGTTGAGGCCTGTTCGGATATACTCTCCAATTGCGCCTGTACCGTCGATACTGGCACAAATTTGCCAGTCACGTAAACAACTAAGAATATCACGATAAAGATCACAGCCTCTAAAATCAATGCGACTAAGATTGGTATTGTACCTGGCGTAAACATTTTTTCCATCTCCCAATTCAATTATGCGCTGCATATACCGCCAATGTTGTTCATACATCAACGGCTCTCCCCCCACCCAATAGACCTCTTCTACACGGTGGGCCTCTACTGCTGCTGCAAACTCGGCTTCAATTTGAGTTGTTTGGAATTGTTCAATATGTTTCTTGACCTCAGGTTTCATCCAATTATTCTTTGGATCTGCCCAATTGATCATATCGTGCTGTCGTTGCTCACTCTCCCAACTACTAGACAGCATATCGCCGCACATACGACATTTGAAATTGCAGAGATTACTAAAACGGTAATCCCAGGAAACAGGTTTCATAGTTGTATAACCTGTTTCATCAGTGCTCTCTAACACTTGCAAATACTTATGTCCAAACAGGCTATCAAAATAACTACGGTAAACGCTGGTATTCAACAATCGATCGTTACACACTTCGCACTCGGGCAAAGTTTCTCCGGCCATCATGCGGCGTCGTACACTTCGCATATGATCGCTGTTCCAATGTTCATCTAGTGTAATAGGAATGTAGCGACCAGTACCGGTGCCGCTGTCAATATATTGTTGAAAATTTTGTGCAGGTTCTCGCGATGCGCAACACATTCTGCGTTCTGTTTGCGGACTCAAATATGTATGTGTCCAGGGAGCCATACATAAGGTATCTGGTTTATTCATATCCCATTGCTTGAGCTATTTCTGGGTGCGTTTCTTTGAAATTTTGTTTTCTATACGCATCTGTTCGTTGCATTTTTTCTAAGAATTCTGCGCCATCACTACCAGATCCTAGTTCAATAAATTTTATCACATTGTCAATTTCTTTCTGATATGCGTTTGATTTCCAGAAAGTAGTTTTTAATTTATTCAGAACTAATTCTTGGGCAGCGGTAGTCATTCGTTGTATACTCATATGATCTGGGCTATGCATCATGTTAAAGTATACACTGCCAAAAGGTTTGGTGTCTGCCCATGCTAACAACTCGTCGAGGTAGTAAACATTTTGTACATTTATAGTAAAGCAAAGTTGTGTAGTAATATTTGGCATAGCTGTCTGACTATAGTGTACATAATCAATAATTTTGTTAGCTAGATCCCATTTAGCACCATACCGTTCATATTCAAATCGAGCACCAACATTGTCTACACTAAATGCGATATCAACACGACCGAACTCACGCCAAATCTCTGCATCGAACTCGTCGGGCATCTGAGTAGCGTTTGTATTATAATGAATGTCAATGTTTTTGCTATAACCGTGTTCTACTGCATATTTTAATAAATCAAAATGCTCTTCAATCAACCACGGTTCGCCGCCGATTAAAATAAGATACTTGATGAATGGCAGTAGCTGTTTTAAGTTGTCCAAATAATTTGTTTCCGGATTTCTAGGCCAAGCACCCTGCTTTAACCACTGATAAGCAATGTGCTGCTTTTTATCAAATCCACGAGGCATGTATTCTAGTTCTTCTGCTGCCCATTTACTGCTGGACCACGATCCGCAAATACGGCATTTGAGATTGCAGATATTACCAAGCTTTAGATCTAAAAACCAAAGTTGGTCGGGGTCGTCATTTGCCCAATCAACCTGGTCGTACCATTCTTTTAATCTAATACGACTGTTGATTCTCTTGCTTGTTCTACCAGCAGCTTCTTCGTCCCAACATAGTTTACAGGTAGCAGGCTTTTCTCCGTTACGAAATTGTCTACGAAGATTCTGCATATATTCACTATGATAGATAGTTTCTAGATTATCTTTGTTTAGATCATATTTCAACCCAGTGGTATCAGTGATTTCTTCTCTGGCCAGGCAGCAAGGTCTGGCAGTACCAATTGGACTAGTTTCAATGCTAACCCAAGGCAACATGCATATTGTTTTTGGTAAACTCATTTTATTGTTGATAATTCAGGAAATGTTGCCCAGAAGTCTTCGTTTCGTATGGCATCAAGCTTTGCGATTTCTTCTCTAAACCTAGGCAATTGGTCGCTGCGGTCTGTACCCATAATAAAATTCAATGCACTTTTAAATCCATTGGTAGCTCGTTGTAACTTATCCTGCGGCTCTAACCAAGCAATGTGTTTTTCGTAAGCAGGCTTTATGTATTTTTCTTTAAAGTCCTGCGGGAAAATATCCGCACGGTACCAGTCTGGGCTCTGACAAATATTAACATTAAAATCTTTTGCATTAATTAGATCCAATTGGACCCATTCACGATGAAATGCTAACACATGTAATACATTCATTGCACTAATAGTTGCGCTTATGTAAAAATCCACATGCGGGACTTCGCGCATCATTCGCTCGCGATTTTTTTCCACTTGTGACCAGTCTGTACCTTTACGCATTAGTTCGGCCCTTGCACCACTAGCATCTAAACTTGCACCAACGCTGACATTTTTAAAGTGTTGCCAATAATCAAACACATGCTTGTCTTTAAATCGTAGTTCGCTAAAGTTTGTGTTGTACTGAATGCGAATGTCTGTCTTATTGTGTTCGATCAGCTTCTCTAACATGAAGTAATGTTCCTTCATGATTAGAGGCTCACCTCCGGCGAAATAAACTTGTTCCAGGTACGGAATATGTGGGAGCATCTGTTCGAGCATAGCATCTTCATCTCCAGCAGTATATTCCACCCTAAGCATATCGCGACCGAGCACATCAGGCTTGCGATTGTACAGCTTAACATGATCATTATACCAATTACTACTAAAGATAGGACCACAGGAACGGCAGCTAAAATTACAAAGATTACTAAATCTAACATCCCAATACCTTATTTTAAATTCCGGATGTGTACCGTCTTCTTTTGTTTGATCTACTTCGGCAATGTGATGTCCATAGTTTCTGTTAGCATCGTTGCGCATGCTAAAGAATCCGTTGGCTTCTTGCTCGTAGCATTTAGTGCATTGAACATTTTTCTGATCGGTTAACATGTTTTTACGCATGTCGCGCAACGGTCGTTCGTTCCATACCTGCTCCATGGTACTTTTGCGTAAGTCTCCCACGGGATGCCAATAATCGGCGAGACAGCACGGATACGCACGACCATCTGGGAAAGCATGCATATGAACCCAAGGCATCATGCAGAATGTGTTGCTTTCTGTTAACCGCGACCATTGTTCATCGGTTAATTTTTCTTTATCAGCAAAATAAGGTGCTCGCTCATTATAAACATAACCTTTATTATAGAATCCTTTTACGCTCATATACCGTTATACCAATCTGCTAGTGCAGGAAATGTTGCTGCGAAATTTTTGTTGCGTCGTTGATCGTATTGTGTATAAAACTTTTTAAAATCTTGTTTCAGTGTTTGCTGTTCCGCAGCACCGGTATGTGGAGTTTTTACTACATCCAAATAGTCAACCAGTCGTTGTAGTTGATTCCATTCGTGTTCGTGCAAATAGCTGTAACCTTTGTGCTTGACCATAAACTGTGCAATTTGATCTCTATACTGTGTACGTAGCTCATCGGGTAAAACTAATGCAGATTGAAAACTGGGAAAGCGTAGTATATTTAATGAGAAATTAACTGCATCTCGTCCGTAACTCTGTTTCCAATCAACAACACAGTCAAGAAATTTTGATAAACTTTCTAAACATAGTGCATTGATGGTACACATGATATGCAATGCACGAAGTTTGTTTCCAATTTGGTTATCAAGAACAAGTTCTACAGTATTGGCCCAATCGTCCCAAACCAATCCGTCTCTAATATACTCTGCATGACTGCCGATAGCTTCATTACTAGTATATAAGTCAATGGGTGCGTCCACACTTGCAAATAAGCGATCGATATCAACTTGAGTTCCTAAGTTAGAGTTAATTGCTAATCGTGTTTTGCTTTTGCCTTGGTTTGCTTTGAACCAGTCAAGTAGTTTCCAGGTGTACCCCGACATGAGTGGCTCGCCACCGGTGATTCGTAGTTCGTCAAGACTTTGGTGTAAGTCCGAATCCCACCATTGGAAGAAGGCTTCCACATACGGATTAGTTTCGCCAAATTTATACAATTGCGAACTGTCATGAGTATGAGTAAAGTGATTCCTACCGTCAGACTCCAAACCCATGTATGGTCCATTGGTATGAATGTCTCGTACCCAAGTACTGCTGAACGCAGGATTGCAATAACTGCAAGCAAACTGACAAGTGCGGTCAAAACTGATTTCAAGAGTGCGAAGATTGACATCTTCGCTGGATGGTGTATTGTAAGCACGGGTTAAATCCTCGTCTGAGTAAATTACTGTTTTGTAAACACGATCACTAATATTGTCTCGACCAATATCTTCAATCTTCCAGCAGTATTCACAGCCAGCTGGTCTTTCTCCTTTTTGCATCATATGGCGTTCCAGTTTCTTTTCTGGAGTGTTATGAATTAATTTAGGATTATCCTGTAATAGTACCGTATTGGGTATTTTGTGAGGCAACGGATGATGGCAGCTGGTAGTCATGCCTGATCCTAACCATATGGTAGCATTGTACCACTTGGCTCCACAGAAGCTGTCTGACTTGATGTCAATCACTCTGCGTCGATATTCTAAATCTGTTTCGTTATTAATTTTGGGCATGATATTTACATTCGTCCCAGAACTCTCTCATTTCCGGGAATGTTTCTAAAAAGTCCGTTTGTCTACGCTGATCGTGTTCATTAAAGAATTTGTAAAAATCAGCTCGTTGTAGTTTAACATATTCTGGTTGCAATCGCCAACCTTCTCGCATCCAATCCACTACTCGTTGCAATCTTTGCACTTCGTAGTCCTTAAATCCCTGGAACGGTTGATTCGCGGTTTCTAAATTGGCACTCATCCAATCCACTACATCTTGCAACCGTTTGGCATAAACCGGTGGCAGTATTTGTAAACTTTGCCATGCGGGTTGTCTAAGTATAGGAGTATCGAACCATACTCGCTGATAAGTTTTGCTGTACAATCTTCTCAGTGCCAATACCCAATCAAGCAATTTTTTTACTCCTAGCACATTTAAATTACTCATAGTAATAATAAATGTCAGACTATTACGGTTAGGAATATGATCTAAGAATCTATGCACATTTTCAAATACTCGATTGTAGTTTAGTCCGTGACGAATATATTCTGCGTGTGCATGTATGCTAGAATCTAAACTAACATACTGCATAAAGTGTTCGATGTTAGTATCGCACAGTCGCTTTACATAGTCATGATACTGATCATATAACTTTTGTTCCACACTAAAGTTGCTAGTAACATCAATATGTAGGTCCGATTTAGGAAAAGCTAACACATAATCAAATACCCGGTATGTGTTGCGATCCATTAGTGGTTCGCCGCCGGTCATTCGAAAGTGTTTGAGTTTTGGATATAAACTGGGCCACCATGCCCAAAAGGCATCAACATACGGATTATCCTCTCTAGCTGGCCGAGGTCTTCTATTGCCCATGAAATAGGAAGGGTCGTTATGAATAGTAGTAGAGACAGGGTACCCACCGTGTCGTCTAACTTCATCTTCCCAGCTACTACTAAACTGAGGACTGCAATAGGAGCACTTAAGATTACAAGCATGATTGAAATTGACCTCAACATAGGAAGGAATAGCATCTCCCTCGCCATCACTATTAACGATAGTTTCAAAGTGTTCTGCGGCCCAAGGTTCGCCTGATCTATAATGTCTATCACTTAAATTCCCCAAATCTTCTTGTGTCCAGCAATAACTGCACTCTTGTGGTCGTTCGTTGCGTAACATAATCTTACGCTGTTCTTTTTTGTGTGGTGTGTTATGCAATGCTGATGGATTGTCTTTTAACAGTGTTGCGTCTATCTCGTGTAATGGTGGATGATAGCAACTGTTAGTTAATCCTGTGGGAAGATGTAGGCTTACTTGCTGCCACTTGGCCAAGCACAGGCTGGGTCCTAATTTTTCTTTGGCCTGCTCGGCAGCAGACATAAAATCACTTACCATCCTTCGATCCTACGAATAAC
>JACCDY010102943.1_pt1 | contig 30470 bp, 22 predicted proteins | sample 7446391 | NCBI WGS metagenome assembly JACCDY01 (sample SAMN15323451, study PRJNA562643) | freshwater metagenome | isolation source: river surface water | place: USA:Blue River Watershed | collected 2017-08-18 | reverse complement strand
TGGTGGTAACGACGCCACATCGGGTCTTTTTGGATGTACTCCAGAGAGTCGTGCATCCAGCCCATGTTCCACTTAAAACCAAAACCAAGTCCACCCTGGTCGGTCGGGGCGGAGACTCCTGGGAACGCAGTTGACTCCTCGGCGATCATCATTATTCCTGGGTTCCGCTTATAACAGGTGGCATTTACCTCTTTGAGGAACTCGATGGCATCGAGGTTCTCTCGACCACCGTAGATATTTGGTAGCCACTCGCCATCCTTGCGCGAGTAGTCCAGGTAGAGCATGGATGCCACCGCGTCAACGCGAAGCCCATCGATGTGGAACTCCTCGAGCCAGTAGAGGGCATTTGCAACCAGGAAGTTCTTAACCTCGGTTCTACCGACGTTGAAAACGTTGGTTCCCCAGTCGGGGTGATCTCCGCGTCTAGGGTCAGCATCCTCATAGAGGGCTTCTCCGTCATAGCGAGCAAGCGCCCACTCGTCCTTGGGGAAGTGGGCGGGAACCCAGTCCATAATCACGCCAATACCGGCCTGGTGCAGCTGGTCTACTAGATACCTAAAGTCATCGGGGGAGCCAAATCTCGAGGTTGGAGCGTAGTAACCAGTCACCTGGTATCCCCAGCTGCCGCCGAAGGGGTGCTCAGCAAGTGGCATGAATTCAACGTGGGTGAACCCTAGGTATTTGACGTGACCGATCAAATCAGAGGCCATGTCGCGATAGTTTTTTGCACCGCGCCAGGAACCCAGGTGAAGTTCATAGGTAGACATCGGAGCGGCTAGCGCATCCGTGTTAGTTCGCTTCTGCATCCAGGCTTGATCAGACCAGCTGTAACTACTTTGCTCAACGATCGAGGCTGTCGCAGGAGGAATCTCTGTCCTGCGAGCCAGCGGGTCAATCTTGGTGATCCAGTTGCCATGCTTGGTGCGAATCTGGAACTTGTAAAGCGCTCCAGGCTTTACTCCAGGGATGTAGAGCTCCCAGACCCCTGAACTACCCATGGACCGCATCTGATACAGGTGCCCATCCCAGTGGTTGAAATCTCCGACCACTCGAACGCTTGTGGCATTAGGAGCCCAAACCTTGAAACTTACACCTGAGGTATCACCCAGGGAGTCCTTGGATTCTTGATAGTGCGCCCCTAGAGCCTGCCAAAGTTGCTCGTGTCTACCCTCACCAATTAGGTGGATGTCTAGATCACCAAGTTTGGGTAGGTAGCGATAGGGGTCATCGGATTCCCAATCGGGCGCATTCTCATAACCAGCCAAAATGCGATAGTCGCCAAGTTTCTTGCTGCCGCGAAGCTCCCAAATGCCGCCATGAACATGCTGCATCTCGAGATTGCCCGCTTTAGTCTTCAGTGCAACGCTCTTTGCAAATGGTCGCAGCGCTCTGACCACCCAGTCCTTGGCTTCCTGGTGAAAGCCCAGCACCGAGTGCGGGTTGTGATGTCTTCCCTCAGCTACCAGCTGAAGTTCGGTTGCTTCGGGGTTCATCGTTCAATCCTGAATATGTGTGCTGGCTCGGTGAAGGCATCTAGGCGCACATAGTTGTGCTCCGACCAGTCATAGCTTTGACCGGTGATCAGATCCTTCACCTTGAAGCTGCCTGAAACCTTCAGGGCGTCGAGGTTGAGGTGAACTGTGGTTTCTCTTACGGAGTGCGGGTCGGTGTTCACGACCACCAAGATGGTGCTGGCCTTGCCGCCTGCGTGCTCGGCGTCCAGGTGCTTGGAGTACACCAAGATTTCTGAATCGTCACTTGCGTGCACAGTGAGATTGCGCAGCTGCTGAAGCGCTGGGTTCTCAGTGCGAATCTTGTTCAGGAGTTCAATTCGCGGAGCGAGTGAGTTGCCTGCCTTTTCGGCAGCCTCAAAGTCCCGGAACTTGTACTCATACTTTTCGTTATCGATGTTCTCTTCGGCACCTGGTCTAGCAACGGATTCATAGAGCTCAAACCCCGAGTACATGCCCCAGGTTGCTCCGGCGGTTGCGGCTATGGTGGCGCGAATCTTGAAGGCCGGCTTGCCACCAAACTGCAGGTATTCGGTGAGGATGTCCGGAGTGTTTACCCACAGCGCTGGCCGGAAGTAATCTGCTGAGTCTTGACTTAGTTCGCGAAGATAGGAAGCCAGCTCGTCTTTGTGATTACGCCAAGCAAAGTAGCAGTAGGACTGCTGGAAACCAGCCTTGCCAAGAGCGTGCATCATGGCTGGCCGGGTAAAAGCTTCGGCTAGGAAGATGACCTCTGGGTTCTTACTGTTCACCTCGGTGATCAGCCTTTGCCAGAACGAAACCGGCTTGGTGTGTGGATTGTCCACGCGGAAAATAAGAACCCCGAATGAGATCCACTTTCTAACAACTCGCAAAACCTCTTGGTAAATGCCCTCGGGATCGTTATCGAAGTTGATCGGATAGATGTCCTGGTATTTCTTGGGCGGGTTCTCGGCGTAGGCGATAGTGCCATCTGCGCGGGTGGTAAACCACTCCGGATTGGTCTTGACCCAGGGGTGGTCAGGAGAGGCCTGCAGCGCTAGATCCATCGCAATCTCGATGCCGAGCTTGTTGGCGGATTTCACAAAGTCCTTGAAATCCTTTTCTGAGCCAAGGTCTGGGTGAATGGTGTCGTGACCACCGGCGGTGTTTCCGATTGCCCAGGGGGAGCCGGGTTCTTCGACACCGGCGTTCAAGGTGTTGTTCTTGCCCTTTTTGTGGGCGGTTCCGATTGGGTGAACCGGAGGCAAATACAGCACATCGAATCCCATGCGCTTGACGCGGTCGAGTGACTTAGTCGCAGTCTTGAAAGTGCCCGAGGTTACCTTGCCGGATTTATCTTTGGTGGCGCCTTCACTTCTTGGGAAAAACTCATACCAAGCGCCCGAGCCGGCTAGTTTTCGCTCGCAGAGCACCTCTCTTGGCTCTGTCAAAGTCTCAAGGTTTCGAAGTGGGGTCTGCTCGGCCAACTTGGTTAGGCCAGCAGCCAAAGCGTTCGCGAATGCCTCTTCTGGGTTCCCAGCGACTAGATCGCTTGCAAAGGCCAACAGCTGCTTTTTTTGCTTTGGGTATTGGTCGGCCATCTTGGTTAGCAGTCGCTGACCCTCAAGCATCATCAATGCCTGGTCGATACCGGCTTTGAGCTTGACCTCGGTGTTGTGAAGCCAGGTGTGGTATTCGTCATCCCATGCTGAAATCTGGAAGCTGTAGCTACCGATCTCACTTAGCTGCACCTTGGTGAGCCACTGATCCAGGCCGGGCTTGCCCGGATGCATCGGTAATCTTTGGGTTTTGCCCTTGGGGTCGGTGAGTAGGAGCTCTACCGAAATCTGATCGTGACCCTCGCGGAAAGCGATCGCGCCGAACTCGATGACCTCCGATTGAAATGCCTTCGCGGGGAAGCGGCCACCGTCAACTTCAGGCCAGGTCTTGGTTATCGGAATGCGCCCAATGGCGAAAGATTTGCTCTCCACCCTCACAATTTAGTAAGCGGGAACCGAAACCGCTTGCAAATTGTCTAAATGGTTATCGAATCAAAAATAGCTGCAGGCTGGATTCGACCATTCTGAGTTTGCTGCCCGGGTTTAGCAAAATGGTGCGCTTGGGTGGCAACTCGAGGGCGCTGTCCCACAAAAGCTCAAGCGAGCCCATGCCCTCGCGGCGGGGGAGAGTGACGTTCTTCACCTGCTCCTGACCGTTGATTACCAGGAGCAGACCTTGTTTAGAGCCATCGTTCATCAGGTGATAACTGAGTCTTTGCAGCGTGCGTCGCTCTGGGTTGTGCCAGTCATCCACACTCATCTCATCACCGCGCACCGAGAACCAGAGGGTTTGATCATGCTCCGGTGTGGGCTCCTGGGTGTGGCTAAAGCCTCTGGGGCGAAGCGCTGGATACTGCTTACGGAGCGCGATCAGGTGAGCAACCGTTGCCTCGAAATCGCTCTGGTGTGAGTTCGGTTCCCAGTTCTGCCAGGTGATCACATTGTCTTGGCAGTAGGCATTGTTGTTGCCGCCCTGGGTCTTCAGGCGCTCGTCACCGGCTGTGATCATCGGCACTCCCGATGAGAGCAGCAGGGTGCCAATCAGATTTCGTGCTGCCTTGCGTCTTGCGAAGTTGATCGATGGATTAGGGGTTTCGCCCTCGAAGCCGTGGTTGAAGCTGAGATTGTTATTCGCTCCATCGCGATTACCCTCGCCGTTTGCACTGTTGTGCTTGACGTTGTGGGAAACCAAATCCCAAAGGGTAAATCCATCGTGTGCGGTTACGAAGTTGATGCTGCCAAGTGGCGAACCATCGCCCATCAGGTCTTGGCTACCTGAGATTCGGCCCGCCAGTTCCTGGACACCGTTGTGGTGCTGACCATTGTTTCTGGCCTGGGCGATATCGCTGAGCCAGAACTTGCGCACCGAGTCGCGGAAGCGGTCGTTCCACTCCGGAAAACCAACCGGGAAGTTACCGGTTTGCCAGCCGCCCATGCCCACATCCCACGGCTCAACAATCAGTTTTGCCTGCGAGATGACCGAATCCTGCTGCATCGCTTGCAGCAACGGATGCTGCGGATTGAAGTGGTTACCTTCATCCCTCGCGAGGGTGGCTGCGAGATCAAAGCGATAGCCATCAATTTGTAGCTCTTCGGTCCAGTAGCGAAGCGAATCAAGAGTCAACTTCTGAACTATTGGATTGCCGAAGTTCAGGCTGTTGCCACAACCGGTGGTGTCCTGATAATTGCCGTGATCGTCCTGACGGTAATAGCCAGAGTTATCCAGTCCGCGGTAGGAGTAGGTGAGTCCCTTGTGGCCACCTTCGGCGGTGTGGTTGTAGACCACATCCATGATTACCTCGATGCCCGCCCGGTGCAGCTCACGAATGGCGGTTTTGAGTTCCCGCAGGATTGCATCAGGACCCTGGGCCCTGGTGCTCTCGGCTGCGTAGCGCATGTGCGGGGTGAAGAAATTGATTGTGTTGTAGCCCCAGTAGTTGATTAGCCCAAGGTTTATAAGCCTTGGCTCGGAAATAAGGGCTTGAATCGGCAACAGCTCGACCGCGGTGATTCCTAAGTTGGTGAGGTATTCGATAGTTGCCGGATGCCCAAGTGCTGCGTATGAACCTCGAATTGACTCAGGTATGGCGGGATTCACCCTGGTGAGACCACGAACATGGGTCTCGTAGATCACGCTTTCACTCAGGCCAGTGCCGGGTTTTGTGACACCCTCCCAGTCAAATGACGTGTCAACCGCTACACAGTGGTAATCCTTGGGGCTCTCGCGCACCAGACCTCTCGCGTAAGGGTCCAGCAGGTTGCGCTCTGGTTGGAAAGCATGCCTCGGACCTTGAGGACCCTTAGCTCTGAGCACATACTTCATTCCGACCCTCAGGCGATCATCACCCACGGTGAAGATGCCGTTTTCGGTTTTCTCTAGGGCTATTTCATGCAGGGATTCTTGGGTGTTCTCGGGGTTGAGAATATGGAGCGAGATCTCATCCGCGCTGCCTGACCAAACGCTGAATACACCACCACCATCGAGCAGGGTTAGACCCAGTCTCGCTGTCTCGGTAGTGGTTTGATTCTCAAGCATGGAAAGCCCAACCTATCTACAAAAGTGGCTAACCATGCGACAATTAGCCCACTGTTATGAGAGTTTTTCTTGATCACGCATCAACGACTCCGGTTCGCCCCGAGGCAATCGAGGCGCTAACGAACTCTCTTTCCCTGGTTGGAAACCCCTCTTCAGTTCACGCTTCCGGTCAGGGTGCGAGGGCAGTGCTCGAGGATGCCAGAGATCAGCTTGCCAAGGTTGCCGGTGCCGACAGAAACGAAGTGGTCTTTCTGTCCGGTGGCACTGAGGCCAACAACCATGCCATAAAGGGTCTGTACTGGGCCTCAGGCAAGAAACTAATCATCAGCTCGCCAACTGAGCACCATGCGGTTTTAGATGCGGTGCTCTGGCTTGAGAAAGAGCAGGGTGCTGAGGTTATTTGGCTAAACGTGGCCCGCAATGGACAGGTCGATCTGGCGCAGCTTAGGTACTTGGTAGAGACCAGGTCGGATGAGATAGCTCTAATCACCCTGATGTGGGTGAACAACGAAACCGGAGTAATCACGGACATCGAAGAGGTGGTGAGGGTCGCAGGTTCTACTCCAGTGCACTGCGATGCCGTTGCCGCCTTCGGCTCGATACCGATAGATTTCAAAAAATCAGGCCTGGCCTCGATGGCCATCTCTGGACATAAATTTGGGGCACCGATTGGTGTTGGTGCGCTGTTTGTTTCTAGAACTCAGAAGCCAATTCCACTGATTCACGGCGGTAGTCAGGAGCGCAGCCTTAGATCGGGCACCATGAGTTACCCGCTTGCGGCATCCCTGGCCGCAGCAGCCGAAGCTGCCGAAGCTGATCGAGAATTGCGTGAAGTCCGGCTCGCGAAACTGCGCGATCAGCTCGAATCTGCGGTATTGGATGCATTCCCACAGGTGATTAGAACCTCGGGGGATTCGCCTCGGGTGGCACACAATTCGAACCTGATATTTCCTGGCGCACAGAGTGATTCGCTGCTGTTTCTGCTTGATCAACAAGGCATCAGCGCCTCAAGCGGCAGTGCCTGCACCGCAGGGGTGCTAGCACCATCCCACGTGCTGGTTGGGATGGGCTATCCAAACGAACTCGCCGATTGCGCTATCCGCATCACCCTCGGCCACACCACAACTGAGCAGGATGTTTTGGCTTTTGTTGCGGCGATTCAGGTTTGTTACCCAATTGCTTTGCGAGATGGCGCAAATCAAAAGGCAATTTAGACTTTCACGGTGAAAGTTTTAGCGGCCATGAGTGGCGGAGTTGACTCCGCAGTAGCTGCCGCGCGTGCCGTGGATGCAGGTCACGAGGTTGTTGGTGTGCACCTGGCACTATCTCGAATGCCGGGAACCCTGAGAACCGGTTCTCGAGGCTGCTGCACCATCGAGGATTCGATGGATGCGCAGCGAGCCGCTAACAAACTCGGTATTCCTTTTTATGTTTGGGACTTCTCAGAACGATTCAAGCTTGATGTTGTGGATGATTTTGTTGCCGAGTATCAGGCGGGCAGAACCCCGAACCCATGCATGCGCTGCAATGAGCGCATCAAGTTCGCGGCGCTGTTAGAAAAGGGACTGGCCCTAGGCTTCGATGCCGTTTGCACCGGCCACTACGCCTCGATTCTTGAGGATGCCAGCGGCAATCTAGAGCTGCACCGCTCACTGGCGTTGGCGAAAGATCAGAGTTACGTGCTCGGAGTGCTTACCCAAGAGCAGCTCAGGCACTCGATGTTTCCACTGGGCGCAACTGCCTCCAAAGATCTGATTCGTCAGGAGGCAAATGAGCGTGGTCTGAGCGTGGCAAACAAACCCGATAGCTATGACATCTGCTTTATCCCTGAGGGTGACACCAGGGAGTGGCTCAAGGAATTCGTGCCATCTGAGCCAGGGGTGATTTTGGACCATGAGGGTAATCAGGTTGGAACTCACGATGGTCACGTCGGTTTCACCATCGGCCAGCGCAAGGGTCTTCACCTCGGTCGCCCGGCCAAGGATGGTAAACCTCGCTACGTCCTGGAGATTCGCCCCAAAACCAAAGAGGTGATTGTTGGTCCAGAGGAAGCGCTGCAGGTTGTGGAACTCGCGGGAGCAAGGTATTCGTGGTGCGGGTTGCCGCCTGCGAACCCAGAGCAGTTCTTTGACTGCGAGGTTCAGGTTCGCGCTCACGGCGACACAGTTCCCGCTCAAGCGGCTTTGGTTGCGGGTGAACTGGTAATCAAGCTGAATGAACCGCTGTACGGAGTAGCCCCAGGGCAAACCGCGGTCATTTATCTCGGCACCAGGGTGCTTGGTCAGACCACGATTGATAGAACAACTTCAGCGGTGCCGGTAAATGTCTGAGCAACGACTCGAGGAACTCAGGAAGCTGGTCGCTTACTATCGCGACGCCTATTACCAAGAGAACCAATCCCTAGTTTCCGACGCCGAGTATGACCTGCTCGAAAGAGAGCTCAAGCAGCTCGAGTCAGATCTCGGGGTAGATGCCCCACTCACTCTGCAGGTCGGAGGCAGAGCCAGCGAAGTATTCGCACCGGTCAAACACCTAACTCCAATGATGTCGCTGGACAATGCATTCAGCGAAGAAGAGTTTTTGGCGTGGTCGCAGCGCGCTGGCGGCGGCCCATTCTTGTGTGAACCCAAGATTGACGGCCTCGCGCTTTCCATCACCTATGAAAATGGTGTGCTAGTAAAGGCCGCAACCCGAGGTGACGGGGAAACTGGCGAGGATGTAACGCAGAACGTCCTAACAATCCAGGGCGTCCCGCACGTTCTTGCAGGTTCCAACCACCCCGAAGTGATTGAAATCAGGGGAGAGGTTTATTTCCCACTCAAAGCTTTTGAGCAGCTAAACGCAGATCTGGTTCAGGCTGGAAAACCACCTTTTGCGAACCCCAGAAACTCTGCCTCTGGATCGCTTCGTCAAAAAGATCCCGCCGTAACCGCCTCGAGACCACTTCGAATGTTGGTGCACGGCTTTGGAAAGTTCGAGGGTCTGAGCACCCAATCCGAGGTTTATGACCTCCTTGCGAGCTGGGGGCTTCCCACCACCTCGCAGTTCAGGGTGGTTCCGGATGCCGCGGCAGCTTATGCCTTCATCACCGAACTAAGTTCAAAGCGTCACGATCTCGAGCATGAGATTGATGGTGTGGTGGTGAAGGTTGATGAGCTATCCAGGCAGCGTGAGCTGGGCGCAACCTCCAGGGCACCAAGATGGGCAATCGCCTATAAATATCCACCCGAGCAGGTAAACACCAAGCTTTTGGATATCAAGGTTTCTATCGGTAGAACCGGAAGAGCAACACCGTTTGCGGTTCTGGCACCCGTGAAGGTGGCCGGCTCCGAGGTTGAGTTTGCAACCCTTCACAATCAAGACCAGGTAAAAGCCAAGGGCATTCTGATTGGTGACACCGTCGTGCTTAGAAAAGCTGGGGATGTGATCCCCGAGATTCTTGGCCCGGTCGTGGCGCTCAGAGTTGGCGGCGAGTCCGAATTTGTAATGCCAACCAACTGCCCAGAGTGCGGCTCGGTCCTTGCTCCGGCGCAAGAGGGCGATGTTGATCTTCGTTGCCCTAATTCGGAAAGTTGCCCAGCCCAGCTGCGTGAGCGGATCGCCTACATCGGCTCTAGAGCGGCCTTGGACATCGAAGCCCTTGGTTACGTGAGTGCCACCGCTTTGACCCAACCTCTCGAGCCTTCGGAGCCTCCGATCCGAAGCGAAGCTGACCTGTTTGACCTCACACTTGAAAAGTTGCTCCCGATTCGGGCATACGTGTTGGATCCAGATACCGGTTTGCCCAAGCACGATGCCACAGGCAACCCGAAGGTTGTGGACTTCTTTAGAAAGAAAGACGGAACCCCAGCCGAGGTGGCTATCAAGTTGCTGGCCAATCTCGAGGAGGCAAAGTCTCGAGAGCTTTGGAAGATTTTGACCTCATTATCGATTCGTCACGTGGGTCCAGTGGCAGCCAGGGCGCTGTGTAATCAATTCGGGTCGATCGAAAGAATTCTCACCGCCTCCGAGGAAGAACTATCCGCGGTTGAGGGTGTCGGTCCTACCCTCGCTCGCTCCATAAAGGACTGGTATTCAGAGGACTGGCACCAACAGATCATTGAGCGCTGGAAACGCTCGGGAGTTCAGCTTGAGATCCCTGATTTCACCGGTCCAGTTTCAAACGAGGGTGTATTCAGCGGAATGACGATAGTTGTGACCGGAACCATGGAGACCATGACCCGTGAAGAGGCTGAGGCGAAGGTGATTGCGCAGGGCGGTAAGGCCGGGTCCTCAGTATCCAAGAAGACCAGTTTTGTGGTCGCGGGTCCTGGGGCTGGTTCGAAGCTTTCTAAAGCCCAAGAGTTGGGTGTTGAGGTTATTGACGAACAAACCTTTATCGCCCGCCTAGGGGCATAAAGAAACTAGACTTAGGGCATTCGCCAACTTCGAATTGAGCTGATGCATGTCTGAAATAACCCCAGATACCGTTAGGCACCTAGCCTCGCTTGCCAGAATCCTGGTCACCGACGAGGAGGTGGAGAAGCTAGCCGGTGAACTTGCGGTGATTGTTGACTCCGTGGCCGCTGTGAACAAGGCAGTAGCTGCCGATGTGGTTGCCACCTCACACCCAATCCCGATGGCAAATGTTTTCCGCGAGGACGTGGTTCGTCCTTCGCTCACCCAGCAGGAGGCACTCTCCAGTGCTCCAGACAGCGCAGAGGGTCGTTTCCGCGTTGCAGCAATTTTGGACGAGGAGTAAACCGTGTCAGAACTTGTCTATCGCCCAGCATCAGAACTTGCTGCACTAATTGCCAACAAGGAAGTTTCCTCAGTTGAGGTGACCAAGGCCTTCTTCGATCGCTCGGAGAAGCTAAATCCTGTTACCAACTCCTATCTGCACCTAAACCGCGAACTTGCACTCGCGGCTGCCACAAAGGCAGATGCAGACCTGGCTTCAGGGAAAGCGACCTCACCACTTCACGGTGTGCCAATCGCGGTCAAGGACAACCTGACCACCACCGACGCACCGACAACCTCAGGATCAAGAATTCTTGAGGGTTGGGTTCCGCAATACGACGCAACGGTAGTCAGCAAGCTTCGTCAGGCGGCAATGCCAATTTTGGGCAAGACCAACCTCGACGAGTTTGCAATGGGTTCCTCAACCGAGTACTCGGCATTTGGACCGTCAAAAAACCCGTGGGATCTGGACCGAATTCCAGGTGGTTCCGGTGGAGGTTCATCCTCCGCCGTCTCAGCTCACCTTGCTCCTGTAGCGATTGGTTCTGACACCGGTGGTTCGATTCGTTTCCCAGCGGCTGTCACCGGTTCGGTAGGTGCCAAGCCGACCTACGGTGCCGTGTCCCGCTATGGCTTGATCGCTCTGGCCTCATCGCTAGACCAGATTGGTCCGGTTGCTAACAATGTCTTGGACACAGCGCTGCTGCAGGATGTTATCGCCGGCCATGATCCAATGGATTCAACTTCACTACCGGGTTCTCTTGGTTCGATGGCCGATGCCGTCAGAACCGCTGATCCCAAGGGGTTGAAGGTTGGTGTTGTAAAGCAGCTTTCATCCGATGGCTTCCAGCCGGGCGTCAAGGAACTCTTCGACGACACCATCGCAAAGTTGGTAGCCGAGGGTGTAGAGGTGGTCGAGGTTGACTGCCCAAGCTTCGAGTACGCGGTTGCTGCTTACTACCTAATCCTCCCCGCCGAGGCTTCCTCGAACCTGGCAAAGTTTGACTCTGTTCGATTTGGCCTTCGGGTAACTCCGGATGGAAACCCAACCATCGAGCGAGTAATGGCTGCGACCCGTGAGGCCGGTTTTGGTCCAGAGGTGAAACGCAGAATCATTCTCGGTACCTACGCTCTTTCGTCTGGTTACTACGACGCCTACTACGGCTCAGCCCAGAAAGTTAGAACCCTCATTCAGCAGGATCTAAATGCTGCTTTTGAGAAAGTCGATGTGCTGCTAACTCCGACCGCTCCGACCACCGCATTCAAGATTGGCGAGAAGGTAAACGATCCGTTGGCGATGTACCTCAACGACATCGCTACCATTCCTGCAAACCTCGCCGGTATTCCAGGCATGTCGGTGCCAAATGGCCTCGCTCGCGAGGATGGGCTGCCATCGGGTGTACAAATCCTGGCTCCTCAGATGCAGGATGCGCTGATGTACCGAGTCGGTGCCATTATCGAAAAGCTCTATCTCGCTCAGTGGGGAGCTCCGCTTCTGAGCAAGGCACCAAAGTTGGAGGCAAACTAATGGCTAAAGACAATCTGCTTTCCTATGAGGCTGCCCTCGATAAGTACGAGGTGGTTATCGGTCTTGAGGTTCACGTTGAGCTGAACACCAAGACCAAGATGTTCTGTGGCTGCGCAAATGAGTTTGGCTCGGAGCCAAACACCAACGTTTGCCCGGTATGTCTAGGTCTTCCTGGATCACTTCCCGCCGTAAACAAGAAGGCCGTTGAGTCTTCGATGGCGATTGGTTTGGCGCTTGGTTGCAAGATCGCCCCAACCGGTCGATTCGCTAGAAAGAACTACTTCTACCCAGACCTCTCGAAGAACTTCCAAACCTCTCAGTATGACGAGCCAATTGCATTCGATGGTGCTATCACCATCGAGCTTGAGACGGGGGAGAGCTTCAACGTCTTGATCGAGCGCGCCCACATGGAGGAGGACGCTGGCAAGCTGACTCACGTTGGTGGTTCAACCGGACGTATTCAGGGAGCGGAATACTCACTGGTTGATTACAACCGTGCTGGTGTGCCCCTCGTTGAGATTGTCACCAAGCCAATCTTTGGCGCGGGTGATAAAGCGCCAGAGCTTGCTGCCGCTTACGTTCACGCAATCCGCGACATCGTCAAGAGCATGAATGTCTCCGATGCCAAGATGGAGCGCGGAAACGTCCGCTGTGACGCCAACGTATCACTTCGTCCAAAGGGTGAAACCAAGCTGGGCACCAGGACCGAAACCAAGAATGTCAACTCGCTGCGCTCGATCGAGAACGCAGTTCGCTATGAGATTCAGCGTCAGGCATACATCCTCTCTCAGGGTGGAACCATCACACAGGAGACCAGGCACTGGCACGAGGACCGTGGCTACACCTCGGCTGGAAGACCAAAGTCTGATGCCGATGATTACCGCTACTTCCCAGAGCCAGACCTGGTTCCGGTGCAACCAGACTCGGCGTGGATCGAGTCAATTCGTGCCGCTCTACCTGAGAACCCAGCAGCTCGCAGAAAGCGTCTGCAGGCAGCTTGGGGCTTTAGCGACCTAGAGTTCAGAGATGTTGTGAACTCGGACCTGCTGGATCAGGTAGAGGCAACGGTTGCAGCAGGTGCCGCACCGCAGGCCGCAAGGAAGTGGTGGACCGGTGAACTTGCCCGTCTGGCCAATGCGTCAGATGGCGACATCGCCACCTTGGCGATTACTCCACAGCAGGTTGCTACCATCCAGAAGCTCATCGATTCCGGTGAGCTAACCGACCGTCTCGCTCGCGAGGTTGTGGCTGGTGTGCTGGCTGGCGAAGGTGAGCCTGAAGCGGTTATCGAAAAGCGCGGACTCAAGGTCGTCACCGACGAGGGCGCACTAATTGCTGCAATCGATGAGGCGCTAGCAAAGCAACCAGATGTTCTCGAGAAAATTCGAGAGGGTAAGGTTCAGGCTGCCGGCGCTGTCATTGGAGCGGTAATGCAGGCCATGAAGGGTCAAGCAGATGCCGCCAGGGTTCGCGAGTTGATTCTCGAGAGAGCTGGTTCCTAGAAATAGAAAAACCCCGGGTTTCCCGGGGTTTTTTCTTTGGGGTGAGTAACGGGACTTGAACCCGCGGCCCCCTGGACCACAACCAGGTGCTCTACCAGCTGAGCTATACCCACCATCGCCTCTTGCGAAGCCGTTAGATTCTATCAGCGCTTAGTGATTCGGCCGCAACCTTTGCTGCATCGGAATCCGGGCCCGGAGCTTCAACCAATACGGTCTTGCGGTAGTAACGAAGTTCCTGAATTGACTCTTTGATATCTGCCAAAGCTCGGTGGTTACCGGTCTTTTTTGGCAGCTGGAAATACACCCTCGGATACCAGCGTCTGGTGAGTTCTTTGATCGAGCTCACATCGATGTTTCGGTAGTGGAGGTATTTGTCGAGTTGCGGCATATAGCGGTTAATAAACATGCGGTCTGTGCCGATGCTGTTTCCAGCAAGCGGCGCGCTTCGCTCCGCGGTAACCCAGCGCTTGATGTAATCGAGCGCCTGCACCTGTGCTGTCTCCACAGAGACTCCGGATTCGAGCTCGTTGATTAGGCCGGAATCAGTGTGCATCTGAGTTACGAACTCACCCATGTTCGCCAATGCCGCCTCAGAAGGCTTGATAACGATCTGCAGACCCGGATCAACCTCGTTCAACTCACCGTCTGTGACCACAACGGCGATTTCGCAGAGCTCATCCTTTTCAAGGTCCAGCCCGGTCATCTCGCAATCTACCCAAACGATGTATTCAGCCATGCTTAGTCATCCGAGTGCCTGGAGAGCTTGGCTGCTTTCTTCTGAGCCTTTAGCTCTGCCTTCTCACGCTTCTTGGCCTCTCGCAGCTCTTTCTTGCTCTGAGGCGCAGGAGTCTCAGCCACGAATGCTGGCAGTTCCGGCTCTTGAATCGCAGCGATCGGAGCAGTGTCGGTGCTCTGCTCGCTCCACTTCATAGTGGCCTCGGAGTCCAGTTCGATGTTTTGCTCATCGATTGACCAGGCCAGGGTAGGGGCCTGAGTCTCAGGAACTGGAGTGAACTCCTCGGAGACTAGCTCCTTGGCAATCTCAGCCTCCCAGTCAATCACCTCAGGCTTAGCCTCCTGCTGCGGCTGGGAGGCGGTTTCCTCCTCAACCGAAGGGTTCTCAGGTTCCGCTACCTCGACTACTGCAGGGGCGGTGTTGACAGTCGCTGTTGCAGCTGGGGATGTTGCTGGAGCGCTCTCAGAAGTCACTGGCACAACGGCAACTGGCTCGGTCTTTGTAGCGGACTTAGCTAGTTTCTTCTGAGCCTTCTTCTCCGCTCTAGCGGCCTTGCGCCGAAGTCTGAGCTCCTTGCGCTCCTTGCGTCCCTCAACCAACCAGTAGAGCACTGGAACCAGAATCAGGGTTAGCAGGGTGGAAGAGAACAAACCACCGATCACCACGATGGCGAGCGGCTTAGAAATAAATCCTGACTCTCCGGTTAGACCTAGTGCCATTGGGAACAGCGCAAAGATAGTCGCCAGCGCGGTCATGAGAATTGGACGTAGTCGCTGTCTCGCTCCGGTGATCAGCGCATCCTGGACGCTCTTTCCAGACTTGCGATATTGGTTCACCAGGTCAATCAAAACGATGGCGTTGGTAACCACGATTCCGATCAGCATCAGCATTCCAATCAGCGCTGGAACACCGAGTGCGGTGTCGGTGATGAGTAGCAAACCAAGGGCACCGGTTGCAGCAAACGGAATCGATACCAGTAGTAGCAGTGGCTGAATCAGCGAGCCAAAGGTCGCAACCATGACGATGTAAACAATCGCGACTGCGGCCAGTAGCGCAAGCCCAAGCTGTGAGAAGGACTCTGCCTGGTCGGCAGCAGCACCTCCAATGCTTGCCTCTGCACCCGCAGGTAGATCCACAGTTGCTAGCTTCTCGGTTACCGCGGTCGAGATAGCACCAAGGTCATCGCCCTCTGGAGTCAATGAAACAACCGCGGTGCGATTTCCACGCTCAGAGGTGATAGAGGTTGGCTTTAGCACCTCGGTAACTGTTGCGATTGAGTCGAGACGAACCACACCTTGGAAGGTTGGGATTCCTAGCGCTTTGATCTCATCTATGGACTCGGGGGCGTTTTGACCCTCAATGTAGACATCGGCTTCCTGACCCTCTATGGTCAGGGTTCCAAGTGCGCTCGGTCTGAGCTGAGCTGCCACGATGCCAGAAACCTGAGTCTCGGTTAGCAGATACCTTGCGGCCCTGTTGCGGTTCACGTTTACCTCTAGAACACGCTCATCTGCCTCCAGGGTTGTGGTGACTGAGCTTACGTTCTGAATCTCGCCCATGCTCTCAGCGATAGCGTCAACAGCGGTCTGCAAGTCATCGGCGCTGGTTGCCAAAACCTTAACGTCGATGGTCTCGCTTGAGCCAAAGCCACCACCTGAGGAAACGGTTACTTGAGAATCCGCAGGGGTCTCAAGCTTCAGCACCTGGGCCTTGATGGCTTCGGTGTCGGCATCTTCCGTGGCGATGACGGTGAATCTGATTCCATCAGCTGCGGCACCAAATGCCACACGGCCATCAAGTGCTGAACCAACCGTGGTTTGGACCACATCAACGCCTTCGATTGCAAGGATTTCTTCCTCAAGGTCGATTGCTGCAGACTCCTGCTCTTCGAAGGTCGCACTAGCCGGCATTTCCAAGCGAGCAATGAACTGGTTTGAACCGGCTCCGTCGATGAAGTTTGTCTTTAGTAGTGGGACCAGGGAGAAGGTGAAGCCAAGAATCAACAGGGAAGCGGTGAGTGTTAGCCAAGGGTGTCTGGTGGTTCCGTTGATGATCGGAACATAGCCGCGCTGCAGCCAAGAGCGCTTCTCGCGCTCCTCTTCAATCTTGCGCTGCTTCTTTTCGAACTTCTTTGGATCAGCCTTTTGCGCCTCAACCAGGCGCTTTGGCATGCGAAGGAACCAGTAAGCCAGCACTGGGACGATAGTTAGGGATACCAACAGTGATGCCAGAAGTGCGAAGGCAACTGTGAAGGCGAATGGCCTGAATAGCTCACCGACGAGTCCATCAACCAAGGCGATAGGGAGGAATACCGCAACTGAGGTCAGGGTGGAGGCAGTGATCGCACCTGCAACCTCCTTGACAGCTGTGAAGACAGCCTTCTTGCGAGATTCGCCGTAGCTGAGGTGACGATTGATGTTCTCGATAACCACGATCGAGTCATCGACCACGCGACCGATGGCGATGGTCAATGCACCCAGGGTCAAAATGTTCAGCGAGAAGTCGGCTAGCTGGAGACCAATAAAGGTCAGTAGCACCGAGGTTGGGATTGAGATTGCGGTGACCAGGGTGGACTTGATGCTCAGTAGAAATACCAAGATGATCAAAACAGCAAAGCCAAGACCTAGTAGACCTTCGGTGGTTAGGTCCTTGATTGACTTCTGAATAAACGGAGCCTGGTCGAAGGTTCTCAGGATCTGAACATTGCCTCCGAGCGCCTCTTCCAACTCGGGAAGCAGCTTCTCGACCTCGTTGGATACTGCAACAGTGTTACCGTCCGCAGTCTTAGTGATCGCAACCGACAGCGATTGCTTGCCGTTGGTGCGGGAGATTGAAGTTATCGGTGCATCATCGATGCGAACTCCAGCGACATCGCCAAGAGTCACCACTCCAGCTGCCGGGTTCTGGCCGATAAGTGGCAGGTTCTCAAGCTCAGAAATGGTGTCGACGGCTGAACCAACCTGAATTGCAATCGAGCCCTTGTCATCATTGAGTGAACCAACTGGAAGGACCAGGCCGTTGGCGGTAAGGGCTGCGGTGATTTCTCGCTGAGTTAGGCCAAACTCCGCTAGTCGACTGCGGTTTAGGTCAAGGTAAATACGCTTCTCGATTGAACCTGCAACCGATACGTCACGGACACCATCAATCTGACCAAAGATGGTTGGTGCGTTTTTAGCCAGTGCCTCACCGATTCGTTCGTTGTCACCATTTAGGTCAGCAACTGCCAAAACAATGATTGGGACCGTGTCAAAGCTTCCAGAGATTACCTGGGGGTCGGTGTCCGAGGGGAGTGCGTTCTGCACGCTGCTGATCGCGTTTGCCAAGCGTTCCTTGGCCTGCTCGGTGGTGGTGCCGAATGCGAAAGAGACGCGAATCACAGACAAACCGGTGGTGCTGGTTGCAGTTGTAGTCTCTAGGTCCTCGAGGCCTGAGATAGCGGTCTCCAGTGGCTGTGAGACTTGCTCATCTACCACCTCAGGCGATGCACCTGGGTAGCTGGTAACAACCGCAGCGGATGGGATCTCAACGCTTGGGATGAGCTCCTGCTTTAGAGCGCCAACCGATAGGTAACCGAAGGCCACCGCAATAAGCGTGATAAGGCCAACTACGGCACGGTTTTTCAATGAGAGCTTGGCAAGAATGGACAAGGGAACCCCGAACTTTTTCGTATAGGTGGTTTAACCACCAGCCGACAAGAATACTCCCGTTCGGTTCGAAAAGACACGGCTAGAGTTCGAGCTGAGCGACCATTCTTGATGGGTTACCAAAGCGGTGCGCAGTGATCGAGATCGCCTGCTCCTTGAAGTAGGGGAGAAGCTCATACCTACCGCTCTCGGTTGGGGCGTGGTTGTAAACCGTTACCTCGCAGTCAGCGAGAACCCCCTCAAATTCCGCAGCCCCAATAACCCTCCAACGCTCGCCCGGCCTCACGCTCGAAAGCCAGCTTGCCTGGTCCTCCACCGTGACCCTGATGCCAGCTTTTTTGAGAATCTGTGTCAGTCGCTTAGGCACCTCGAAGGCTGAAAGTCTTCCCACTCCGACCGTCAACAAAGTGATAACGGATCGCCACTGCTCGTAGTCGCTGGAATCCGAGTTGATTCGAAGTGCAGTTCCAGCAGCTCGGTAGCGGAATAGGTTCTTCTCAACGCTCAGACCAGTTGGGTCAATGACCTTGCTAAAGACCGAATCCAGATTCTCTGCATCGCTTCTCGCTCCCGCGAGTAGCGAAGCTAGTTCTTGGTCCGTAAGGTCCGAGGATGCGGCCAAAGCCAAGGCCTGCAGAACTCTCTTGTTGGTGATTTCGAACTCGGATTTTGAGTTAGCCGACTCAAAGCCAGTGAGGGTCAGTAGGTAGTTTGGGCCACCTGCTTTGGCGGTTGGTCCAATCGCACTGCGCTTCCAGCCACCGAATGGTTGGCGCTGAACAATCGCACCGGTGATGCCGCGGTTGACATATAGGTTTCCAGCCTGGACCTTTTCAATCCAGGTTGATACCTCCTTGACATCTAGCGAGTGGATACCTGCGGTCAAGCCATAATCAATAGCATTCTGGATTTCAAGTGCTTCATCCAGATCACGGGCAGTCATGATCGAGAGCATTGGTCCAAAGTATTCGGTGAGGTGGGATGGTGATCCGGGCTTCACCTTCTCTCGGATTCCTGGGCTCCACAGCTTTCCAGAATCATCGAGCTGCCTTGGCTGCAATAACCAGGCCTCACCCTTTTCAAGCTGAGTTAGGCCCGCGAGTAGCTTGGCTTCTGGGATCGTGATGACCGGTCCGATCTGAGCCGCTGGGTTAGATGGGTAATCCACAGTTAGCGAGGAAACTGCATCCACCAGTTGCCTACGGAAACGCTTTGACTTAGCTACTGAACCGACCAAGATAACGATCGACGCTGCTGAACACTTCTGTCCCGCGTGGCCAAATGCCGAATAGGCAACGTCTTTAGCCGCAAGGTCAAGGTCGGCACTTGGCGTGACGATAATCGCATTCTTTCCGCTGGTCTCGGCTGTCAGGCGAAGGTCTGACCTAAAGCTTCTGAATAGCCGAGCAGTCTCAAATCCACCGGTCAGAATCACCTGATCGACCATCGGGTGGGCAATGAGGTTTTTACCTAGACCCGACTCAGATATCTGAATGTGATTGAATACCGGCTTCTGGATAATCGACTCGATGATTTCGGCAAGCACCGCTCCGCATCTGGCGGCCAGCCCGGCCGGCTTGAAAATCACCGCAGAGCCAGCAGCGAGTGCGGCTAGGGCTGATCCCGCTGGGATTGCTATTGGGAAATTCCACGGGGGAGTGACAACGGTGACTTTGAATGGCTTGGGTTTAGCTCCATCCAGTTCAGCAAGTTCCTTGCAGCGCTCCGCGTAATAGTGAGCAAAGTCGACAGCCTCTGAAATTTCGGTATCTGCCTGATCGAAAGTCTTTCCAGCTTCCGACATCGCAACCTCAATTAGCTTGGCGCGATTACGTTCTAGAGCCACTCCTATCTCATGCAGCAGCTGTGCTCGCTCGAGTGGGTGCTTTGCTCCAAACTCAGCACCGGCTTGGCTCGCGGTTGAAATCAGATTGTTGAGTGCGTATTCGCTCTCAATCGTGTCAGCCAGCACCTTTGCCTTGCCCAGCTCACTGGTCTCGGCGCGAGACATGATTTGGTATGCCCAGATTCGGTTTTGGCGGATGGCTGGATCGGTGTCCGCTGAGTTTTCAAAGCCACGTGCAGGCGCAACCGCCAAATCTAGATTGCGATTCTGCAGGCGGTTTGGAATTGGAACATTCTCATCAACCAGAGCCAACGACTGGATGAATCTTGACTTTTCGAGTTCAAAAGCTGTTTCAGTGGAGAGCTCGAAGGCGTTGGATAGGAAGTTCTCCTTCGCTGCACCCTCTTCTAGTCTTCGAATTAGATAGGCGATAGCCACATCGAATTCCTGCGGGTGCACGACAGGGGTATAGAGCACTAGTTTGCCGATGGTTTCTTGAACCACGCGAGCTTGAGACTGAGCCATTCCCAATAGCATCTCGACATCCATGCCTGCTTGGGCGCCGCGCTGACCAGCGAGCAACCATGCGAATGCGATGTCAAACAGGTTGTGGCCCGCGACGCCAATCTTTACGTTCTGCACGCGCTCAGCGGTGAGGGCGTAGTTCAGAACCCGCTTGTAGTTGGCATCTGCTGCTGCTTTGGACTCAACTGTTGCAAGGGGCCAGCCGTGGATCTCAGCATCAACGCGCTCCATTGGTAGGTTTGCACCCTTAACCACTCGAACCTTGATTGGAGCCCCGCCGGAGAGCACTCTGAGGCTTGCCCACTGCTGAAGATCGATCATCGCCCTAAGGGCATCCGGTAGGTAGGCCTGAAGCACGATTCCAGCCTCGAGATTCTTAAACTGAGGTTGGTTCAACACCTTTTTGAAAACCTCGATGGTGAGGTCTAGGTCGTGATACTCCTCCATGTCCAGGTTGATGAATTTATTCGCTCCATCGCGCATGGCAAGTTCATAAAGTGGGGTTAGGCGCTTGACCACATGGTCGACGTTTTGATCAAAAGCCCACTTTGAGTGCGGAGCGACAGCAGCCGAAACCTTGACGGAGATGTAGTCAACGTCTTTTCTCGAGAGTAGTTCTGCAATCTTGATTAGGCGACGCTTGGCCTCTTCTTCGCCGAGAACGGCCTCACCAAGCAAATTGATGTTGAGCTTTGCACCCTGTTTAGCAATCCTTCTCAGAGACGAGCCCAATCTGCCCGCGCTGGCATCAATCACAAGGTGTGAGACCAGAGAACGCAGTGCCTTACGGGCAATCGGAATGACGATAAAAGGGAACGGCTTTGCAAAATAGGCGCCGAGAGCAATCAAAATCCTGAGGCCAAGGGGCAAAAACCCCGGCACAATCTTCCTAAGCTGCGCAAAGTTCTTTGCAGCGACCTTGATGTCCTCGGGTCTAATAACCCCGTCGACGAATCCAACTGCAAATTCAAGTCCGTTGGGGTCCTGAAGTAGGCCAGCCAGTCTTTTGGCTGCTGGGCTAACCTTTTGCTTCTCGGCCTGATCGACCCACTGACGAACCAATTCGATTGCGGCGTCTGCCAGCTCCTGGGATGCCGGAATCGGAATCTGAGTGGTATTCAGTGACATCTTTGCCCTCTATTTGAAATACAGCCACGCATAACTCTAGGGCAAGCGGTGGGCTAAACTTTTCTCCCGTTGCCCTCGTAGCTCAGTGGATAGAGCAAGAGCCTTCTAATCTCTTGGTCGCAGGTTCGATTCCTGCCGAGGGCGCTCTAGCAGCAGCTACTGATAGGCAATCCTCGCGTGGCTTTAGCAAGTTCCTGTCTTGAATTCTCAATCTCGGCAACTTTGATTGCATCTGTGTAATAGCCGTCAGGATACGTTGGACACACTGCTGCATAACCGGCATCCCTTTTTAGAATCCAGCCCGCAAAATCCTTGGAAATCATGTATTCGCGTGCCTCGGCCTCACTCTCGAAAGGCTTGGCGCATTTGGTGTAGTTCCATTCGCTCATAGAGTCAGTTTATATAGATGGTTGTCTATGTATGTGATCCCTTCCGCAAAATCTGTTGAAAACCTAGACTCGCGGCATGAGAAAACTTTTGGGTCTAACCAGATACGCAGTAATTGTTCCTGCAGTCGCAGCAATCATCGGGGCTCTGGTGCTGATGGTTTTTGGCTCGATCGAAATGTTTGTAGTGGTGTTCGAAGCCGCCACCGGCTCCACTTATCTAAAGGACACCATCGTGGATGTGCTGACTGCAGTGGATGCAATCCTGCTGGGCACAGTGCTACTCGTGATCGGCTACGGCCTATACGAACTCTTCATAGACACCGACATAGATGTTCCGGCCTGGTTGCAGGTGAACGATCTTGACGATCTCAAATCAAAGCTAATCGGTGTTGTGGTGGCGATTATCGCAGTGGTCTTTGTCGGAGTCTTTGTTGACTCAAATCGCTCGGCAGATGTTGCTGCTTACGGACTGGGTGCGGGAGCTTTAGTGATTGGCCTAGCCGTCTTTGCCTTTGCCACAAGGAAACCTGGCAAGTAACTAACCCCTAGAGCCTCGACCGGCCTGCTGTGCTGGTCTCGAACCACGCCTCGAGCGTTGGCTTGGCTTGGTTGCTCTTGAGAACCCATCTGACCTCGAATTTGCCGGCTCAGCACGTCTAGGACTCTGCTCCGGCTTGGCAGGCGCTTGTCCTTGCTTCAGTGCACGCTTTCGCTGAGCATTGCGCCCCTGTGACTTGCCGCCACCTTGGACTGGCTTGGCCACCGCAACCGGCTTTACGTACGGGGCAACCTCACCAATCAGGGCTTTTACCTCGGGGGATTGGGCATTGACCGATATCGGTGTGACATCGATCTTTGCCTTCTTGAGAAGGTCGGCAAGATCTTTGCGTTGAGTTGGCAAACAGATGGTCACCACGTCACCCTCAGCTCCCGCTCTCGCGGTCCTACCTGAGCGGTGGAGGTAGGCCTTGTGCTCAGCTGGTGGGTCGACGTGAATCACTAGGTTGACATCGTCAACATGAACACCTCTTGCAGCAACATCGGTTGCAACCAGCACTCTGACCTCACCACTTGAAAATGCGGCGAGATTTCGGTCTCTGGCGTTTTGCGAGAGATTGCCGTGCAGATCAACTGCTGGTATTCCAGCCTTGGTGAGTGCGATAGCCAGTTTCTTGGCATGATGCTTGGTCCGCATAAACAAGATCCTGCGATCTGTGCCAGAGGCAAGGGCATTCACGAGCTGAGTTTTTGCTTCGGGGGAGGCGGCTTCGAAGACATGGTGAGTCATCTGAGCGACAGGGGAGTTCTCCTCATCAACCGAGTGCATTACCTGGTTAGTTAGAAACTGATCTACCAGCTTGTTCACTCCGTTATCCAGCGTTGCCGAGAACAGCAGGCGCTGGCCCTCGCGCGGGGTTGCTTTGAGGATTCTGGTAACCACGGGTAAGAAACCAAGGTCTGCCATGTGGTCAGCCTCGTCCAAGACAGTGATTGCGATCCCATCGAGCTTTAGCAGACCCTGTTGCATCAGATCCTCTAGGCGGCCCGGGGTCGCAACGATAATCTCCACACCCTCACGAATCGCCTTTGCCTGCGGGTTCTGGGAGACTCCGCCAAAAATGGTTGTGACGCGAAGGTTCATCGACTCAGCTAGGGGGCGCATGGTGGCAGCAATTTGAGTTACCAACTCTCTGGTTGGTGCCAGCACCAAACCAAGTGGCTTTCTGCCAGCGCCTTGACCGGCACGAATTTCCGCCAAGCGGGCAACCATTGGAATGCTGAATGCCAAAGTCTTTCCAGATCCAGTTTTTCCACGACCTAGGACATCTCGCCCTGAAAGAGAGTCAGGAAGGGTGTCGATCTGGATGGGAAATGGCGAATCAATTCCCTGATTAGTCAGGGCATCGGCGATGTTCTGTGGAACACCGAGCGAGACAAAAGTGCTTTTAGACATGGGTACATATTCTTTCTGGCGGCAAAAAACACCGCAGTATTTCCAAGGTTTCTTGGTATTCGGCGAAGACGTCAGTTGACGAATTCGTTCGCCGCAGGAATCAATCAATCACGAAAGTGGAAGGCGTTCTACGACGCAGAGGAAGAAATAAAACTTCCAACTAGTCAAACCCTAGTCGAGATTAGGTGAAAGCGCTCGAAAACTGTTTAGTCCAGGTGTTCCATCCGCATCCGAATACTCAGAGCAATCAAGCCGATCGGAATCAAGATGTCGGTGGCTACAAATATCGGGTAGTCAATCAGGTAAGACCAATAACCGACGCCAGTTTCTATGATGACCGTTAACTGAGAGACAAAAATGGAGATTGGCCAGGCTGCTGCTGCAAATGGAAGGTAATCAATAGCTTTGTATTTTCTCGCTCCGAACAGTAAGAGCAGCAAGGGTGCAACAAGCGCGATTGAGACCCAACCAATAAGCGTTATGAACAGTGAGGCAATTCTCAACCCTGACGTCTCTTCCAATGGGTTTATGAAGAAGAATCCCGGGAAGGTTGCAGCCACAAAGAGATAAATCGATAGCAGGACCCAAGCAAAGGTACTTGCAAGATACTCGAGGCGGTTCTGCAGCTTGATCGGTCTAGACATGGTTTACCCCACTTGATTGACGGTCAGAATAATGGAAGGCACTGCTGGTTTTACTCCGGTTGCTAGCTCTGCAGAAATAAATGTTTCTGAACTTGTCCTTGCGAGCCAAATTAGTTCGAAGTGATCGCCCGAGTTTGCAGAGACAAAGAAGTTCCAAGCAGCGACTCGGCGATCATCTTTAGCATTGAGGCGAAGAACGGTGTTGGTATCGGGTACGTTCTGACCATTTTTCATGAGCCAAATGTCCACGAAGTCCTCACCAGCATCCTTTTTTGCCAACACGGCAGAGAACGCGATGTTGTAGACCCCGGAGTTGGCAATCACAATCTGACTGCTGCCGGAAATTGCAACCCCATTTGTAGCCAGGGGGTCAGTGGCATTGAATGTGAATGGAGTTGCGGTGTTTACCGCAATTGGAGATTGGGAGATTGTTGACCAAAAGGATCCTCGGTAGCCAAATGTTGTGGTTCCTTGAGGACCCTGCGGCCCTTGCGCTCCCGTCTCGCCCTGTGGGCCTTGTGGTCCTGTTGGTCCCTCCGGCCCGGTCGGGCCCATTGGGCCTGTAGCACCAGTTTCACCGGCGACACCTTGTGGCCCCTGAGCACCAGTAGCCCCTGTAGCACCTGTAGCCCCAGTAGCACCAGTGGCACCAGTAGCACCAGTAGCACCTGTGGACCCTCTTGGCCCTTGAGGGCCCATGGGTCCAACCTCACCAGGTATGCCTTGCTCACCCTGAATGCCCTGCACACCTTGTTCACCCTGCGGTCCTTGAATCCCGGGCAGACCTTGGGGTCCACAAGGACCCTGTGGACCCGCAGTTCCAGGAATGCCTTGAGACCCTGTAGCCCCGGTGGCGCCAGGGGAGCCAGTGGGCCCCATCACACCAGCGGAGCCGGTTGGACCGCACGGACCGGTTGGGCCCTGAGGGCCAACTAAAAAAGTAGTTGGAGTTGGAGCTTGGGATGCGATCGCAAGCCCGAGACCTCCGACGCCGGAAATGAGCGCCAGGATGGTAAGCACTCGCTCTAAACGCATTGCCCCCCTATGATCCTGTGACAACCCTAGGTGCTTAGCTGAGCAAACTCTTTAGATTCTTGTAAATCAGCTTGGCTGCGGTGTCCTGAGACCACTTGCTCAACCGCCCCATGAACTTGGCATCGCCACCGATGTAGATGCGTTTTTGGCCCTGCTCGATGGCATCAACCATCATGCGACCGGCCTCCACGGCTGAGGTGACCTTCATCTTCGAGCTGTCCATGTTTTCCGCACTCTTCACGGTTACGCCCGAGTTCTGCGAAATGTTCGTACCGATAGCACCTGGCCATACCAGGGTTAGCTTTACGTTGGTCTCGCTCAGTTCAGATCTAAGACCCTCGGTCAGTAGGTTCAGGGCTGCTTTGGAAGCACCGTAGAGCGTCTGACCGGGAACCGGGGCATACGAACCCATCGAGGAGACATTCAAAATGTGCGCCTCTGGCCTAGCCAGAAGGTTGGGGAGGAAGGCCTTGATTAGATTCAGCGGGCCAAAGAAGTTGATGTTCATGACTCGGTCAATGGCATCGAACTGAAGGTCGTTTACCTTAATGAAGGGTTGAATGATGCCCGCGACATTTACCAGCCCGTCGAGATCAGGGGTCTCCTTCGCTAGTTTTTGCGCTGCGGTGCGATCGGTGATATCCATCTTCGCCACAGTCAGCGAGTCAGCTTTTGGTCCAGCCAAAAGCTTGGTCTCGTTTAGAAATGCCTCATTTATGTCAACGGCAATTACTCTTGCGCCCCGCTTTAGTAGCTCAAGTGCTACCTCGCGACCCATACCGTTTCCAGCTCCAGTGACTAGAAACTTCTTGCCCGATACCAACATCTTCATCTCCTAGTTCACCCCCAACTAAAGACTAAGTCCAAAAAATGCCTAAATCGGAAGGTTTATAAGAAATTTATAGAGTTAGCCGAACGTTAGCTGAATGAATTCAGGGCGATTTCGACCATGTTTCTAAACCCAGTCTCACGCTCTTCGGATGAGGTGTGACCAGAGCCATCCATCATGTCCGACACCGTGACAATGCTCAGTGCTTTGCGGCGGAACCGAGCAGCAAGGGTGTAAAGCTGGCTAGTTTCCATCTCAAGTGCGAGAATCCCTAGCTTGGTCCACTGCTCCAAAGAGTCAGTCTCGTCATAAAACAGGTCGCCGCTTGCGACTCCACCGACATGAAAATCGATCGATAGCTCTCTGGCTTTCTGAACCGCTTTCTCCAAGAGCTCGAAGTTGGCACTGGGTGCGAAATCCAGGCCGTTGGTTGCTCTGCGGTTTATCTGAGAGTCGGTAGAAGCGGTCATTGCGATTACTACATCGCGAAGTTTGGTTGGTGCAATGCCGCCTGAGGTGCCAACCCTGATTGCCTGCTGAACGTTGTAATCGTTAAAGAGCTCATAGGCGTAGATGCCGATTGATGGTGCACCCATACCGGTGCCCTGCACAGAAACTCTCTCGCCTCGGTATAAGCCCGTGAAGCCGAACATGTTTCTCACGCTGTTGTATTGCTTCACGTCGGTTAGGAAGGTTTCGGCAATCCACTTGGCCCTCAGCGGGTCTCCAGGTAACAGGATCTTGTCGGCTATTTCACCTGGCTGCGCTGCAATGTGTGTGCTCATGCACAAAAGACTATCTGCGCTTGCGAGTTGACTGGCCGAAGCGGGAGAGGACAAGACTCTCGAGTAGTCCAACCAAGTTGTAGATGATGATGGAAACCAATGTGATGACTACCACGTATGCCCAAACCTCGTTGGTTTTAGCCCTACCCACAGCGGAGATGATCGCGTAACCAATACCTTGGCCCGTCGCGAGCCATTCGACCAACAACGCACCTGTGATCGCACCCGGCACCGAAATCTTTACCGCCGCGAAGAAGGATGGCAGCGAGGCCGGAAATGCCACATACCGAATTGCAGAGAGCTTGTTCGCTCCATAGACGGTTGCAACGTCGACCATGGCTGCCGATGCTGATCGCAAACCAAAAACTATGTTGACCAAAGCCGGGAAGAGCACCACGATCGCTCCCATCACCGCAACCGTGACCTGTTGGCGGCCGAAGATGAGGATGAGAATCGGCGCCATAGCAATCAGTGGGACTGACCTAAGCAGCATCGCAATCGGCATGAGTGCCTGCTCAAACCCCCTAGAGAGATTGAAAAGCAGGGCAATAAAGGTTGCGAAGAACAAGCCGAAGCTAAAACCAATAGACGCATCAATCATGGTTTGACCAAGCGCATCTGAGACTAGTTTTAGGTGTTCAGCTGAGTCGACATCTAAAAAGAGCCAGGTGAAAACCTCTATCGGCCCCTTGCCGATGTATGGGGTTACATCGAGTGCCCAGAGCCCCAACACCCAGAGCAGAATCACCACACCGAGTGATAGGGCGGTGTTTGCGAACCCTTTGGCCATTAGGCCAATCGAGTAGGTGATTTCCTCGCGCCTAACCTTCGAGCGAACTGCAATGAGGGATTTGTCCTCGGCATCTTCGAGTTTGAAATTCATCGCACACCTACCTTCGCCCAGGGGGTGGCGAGCTTGGCAATAAATCCAAAGAGCGCATAGCCCGCTCCTGCGATCAGGCCAGAAACCAGGGCAACACCCCAAACCCTTGCCACCTCAAGGGACTGTTGGGCATTCACCATGGCAGGCCCAAAGCCGGCATCTGTGCCACCGACATACTCGCCGAGGATTGCGCCGAGAAACGCTGCTGGGGCTGCGATTTTGAGGGCAGCAAAGATCGAAGGCAGCGCCGACAGAAGCTGAACCTTCACCAGTCGGTGCCAGGCGTTTCCTCCGTATGCGGTAACCACATCCATAGTTCGCTTATCGGTTGATTGCACACCGGTTAGAGCACCAACAAAGGTGGTGAAAAACACACTCAGTGCCGCCAATACAACAGCTGCACCAGCTGGCTCTCCTGGTCCTGGGGCGCCGACCACCAGTCTCACAATCGGTCCGATTGCAACGATGGGAATGCAGTAGGTGATAACAGCAATCTGCGAGGAGAGCGATTCAAGTCTTGGAATCAGTAGAGCGACTGCAGCCAACGCGATAGCCGCCAGGTTTCCCCATAAAAACCCCAAGCCCGCTTCAGAAAGAGTGATTGCGGCATTCTTCAAATAGAAATCGAAACCATCTTCAATGAGCTTCGCAACAACCTGTGGGGGAGTAGGTATAGCTCCACCGGATCCATCGGGGCGTCTTCCGATTGAAGCGAAAATGGTCTCAGCACTGAGCCACCAGATGGCGACTATAGAGAGAGTTCCGATTATCCCGCCAAGCGAAGAGCGGAGTTTTTGACTAACTGAGGTCATCGCCTGAAAGATTCGATCCGAAGAGTAGCTCCGACGCTCTGTCGTGCAGGGCATGGAATTCTGGGGTGCGCATCATCTCGGGAGTCCTTGGCCTTGGAAGATCAACCTCGATGATCTCCTTGATGCGACCAGGCCTTGGTGACATAACTGCAACCTGGTCTGAGAGGAAGATTGCTTCGGAAATTCCATGGGTGACCATGAGTGTGGTCGCCGGCTTCTCGGTCCAGATTCTCAACAGCTCAAGATTCAGTCGCTGCCTGGTCATGTCATCTAGCGCACCAAAAGGCTCATCAAGAAGCAAAACTGATGGCTGAACAACCAGTGCTCTTGCGATTGAGACACGCTGCCTCATGCCACCCGAGAGCTGAGCGGGCTTGGCATTTTCGAACCCCTGGAGCCCGACCAGCTTGATCAATTCATTGATCAGCGATTCATCGGGGGTGACGTGTGCAAGCTCAAATGGCAACCTGATATTTGCCATCACGCTTCGCCACGGCATCAGAGCCGAATCCTGGAAGGCAATTCCCAGACGGTGATCTCTTCTCAGTTCCGAAGGGTCCATGCCATCCACGGTGACTGTGCCACTGGTTGGAGTTTCGAGTCCGGCCAGGATTCGAAGAATTGTTGATTTTCCGCAACCTGAGGGGCCGAGCAGGGAAAGGAATGAACCCTTGTCCGAGTGCAGGGTCGCGTTGTCCAGCGCGGTAACTGTTTCACGGCCGATGCTAAAGGTCTTAGTAAGGCCGGAAATGGTAATGCCACTGCCCAAACTTTGTGGGGTCTGGGCAGTGGCATCCATTTGAGTCATGGGCTAGAGATTACTTCAATAGCTCAGGGTTTTCGGCGTAAACCTCCGCTAGCAGGCTCATGTCGAACAGCTGCTCAGCGGTGATGTCGTAACCGGCTGCCTTTAGGGTCGCGATGTTCAGCGCCTGCAGGTTCTCGGAGATAGTTAGGAGACCGTTGACCTTGGTCTCGTCGGTAACAACCAGCAGGTCGTTCTGAGCCTTGGACTGCTGCTTCTCCTTGTTGATGTCTAGACCTAGATCCGCACCGTACTTCTCAACAGCAAGACGCGCACCCTCATCTGGGTTTGCAATCGCATCCTTCCAACCGCGAATGGTTGCCTTGAGGAACGCCTTCAGGGCCTCGCGGTTGTTGTCGATGGAGTCCTGGGTAACTACGAATGCCTCGGCAACGAATGGTAGGCCAGCATCTGCAAATAGCAGGTTGGTTACCTCATAGCCCAGGTTCTGAACAGTGATGGACTCGTTGGTCACGTATGCCAAGAAGCCATCAACCTCGCCGTTTACCAGCGGGGCTGGGTCGTACTCAACCGGCACCTTGGTTACCTGGCTTGGGTCAATTCCGTTTGCTGCCAACAGGGCGTCGAACAGGGTCTCGTTGCCACCGGCCTGGACGCCAATTCGCTTACCGATTAGGTCCTGAGCGGTCTGGATGTTGGCACCGTCCTTCAAAGAAAGAATGGTGAATGGGTTCTTCTGATAGGTAGCACCGATGATCTTTAGTGGCGCACCCTCCTCAAGAATTACCGGAGTTACTGCAACTGCGTCAGAAAGACCAACCAGTGCGTCTCCCGAAAGGACGACTGCTGCGGTTGCGGTTGGGCCTGCGATGAAGTTGACCGATGAGAAGCCAGCCTCCGCGTAGTAGCCATTGGTGTCTGCAAGATATTCACCAGCGAACTCTGCATTCTTGATCCAAGAGAACTGAACGGAGATGTCTCCGAAGCCCTCGCTTGCCGATTCTTCGGCCTGTGGGGCGCAGCCGGTGAGGGCGAGCGCGGCAGCTGAAATTGCTGCAAGTGCAACTAACGGTCGGAATTTCTTCATAACTGATTTGTCCTATCGGGATGAATTGCTGGTGAATTGGGTGGAAACATCCCACCACAGGTATGTTTCTAGCGCATTACAACAACATCTA
>JACCDY011018852.1_pt1 | contig 30482 bp, 30 predicted proteins | sample 7446391 | NCBI WGS metagenome assembly JACCDY01 (sample SAMN15323451, study PRJNA562643) | freshwater metagenome | isolation source: river surface water | place: USA:Blue River Watershed | collected 2017-08-18 | reverse complement strand
TACAACCTGCTCAAAACTGCTGCGGGCGGCAACGTCGCGGTGGGACCTTTCTTGTTGGGAGCGAATGCGCCCGTGCATATTCTCACCACGAGCGCGACAGTTCGTCGAATCGTCAACATGACTGCACTCACAGTCGTCGAAGCCAATGATCCGCGTCACGACAATTTACAAAAGAAATTGTTGTAACGCGCTCATGATCTTTCTTGCACCGCATCACGTTCGTCTGAAATAACAGTTTTATTCTCGTGACTGTTTGCGATATTTCCAGTATAAAAACTGAACGATCATTTAAGACAATTCGTTCAGTGGTGATGCTGTGATGAAGTGATCCAATAGAGTGGCCTGCTTGAAGGAGCCATCGGTATGGGTAAGACACTTGAGCCAAAACTGCGACAACTCATCAAGCGCGGTGGAGACTTTGATCCTCAAAGTGGATTGGATGTGGTCGCAGCTGCGGCCAAAGACGCCGGGCTTGCATGGTTCGAAGCGGACTGCGACAAAGCGCGCAGTCGCTCGGCAGTGTTTCGAGCTATTGTCAAAGCAGTCGACTATCCGCAGTTTTTCGGCGCAGACTTCGATGGGTTATACGACTGTCTGTGCGATACGCTTCTTGATCAAAAAGAAGGCGGTTTCGTTTTGATTCTCAATAATCTGCATTCTGCTGATCCCGCGATCGTGACAGATGGAGAGCAGTTTTTGCAGGTTTTGAACGATGCAGTTGAATTTGCCCGTGAAAACAACCGGGTCTTTATTTACGGAATCCATCACGCGGGCAAACATCCCGAAGCTATGCCTGGCAAGGTCAATGCCTGGAGCGATGAGCCGGCCTGAAGTTTGTCTAGTCTACCAACGCAGCAAAGCCGTCGCGGCGGCGACTAAAGCCAGACCCGCTGTTTCAGTGCGTAATACGCGGGTACCAAAGCGAATGGCATGCACTTGGCTGCGTTCGCAGCTCTGGATTTCCTCTGAACTCCATCCCCCCTCCGGACCCACCAGCAGAGTTAATGCACGCTGGGTTTTCGCCTGACAAACCGGATTTGAGAGGCGGGTTTCGAGGTCTTCGCCGGCCGCGGGGTCGCATAGTAAGCGTTCGCCGATTGTCCGTGCATTGAGGGCTTCCTCCAGCGACTGTGGAGGCGAAATCTGCATCAGCCGATTGCGACCGCACTGTTCGGAGGCGGATTCAATGATGCCTGCCCAGTGGGCCAGACGCTTTTCCAGTCTCGGACCTGACAGTTTGAGAATGCTGCGATGCGCACTGATTGGGACAATACGGTTGACGCCAAGTTCGACTGCCTTTTCGATCACCCAGTCCATTTTGTCACCCGAGGGCAGTCCTTGAAACAGGCACAGTTCACCTGCGAGCTCACTTTCCCTCGGATGTAAGTCGCCAAGCGTGACAGAGGCAATTTTCCCTTGAAAATCAAGGGTTCCAGGCAGTTCGCCACCGCGGCCATCGAACAAAATCACGGTGGATCCGGCCTCTAGCCGCCTGACCCTGACGTGGTGCGCGACCGAAGGTGGGAGAATGAGCGTTTGCCGGGGTGAAATCGGCTCTGGGCAGTAAAAGCGGGGGTCAGCCATGCAGGGTGCTCGGTGATGTCTTGGTGGATGTACGGGTGCTAAACTCCTACGTTTTGTAACCCATTTTTCTGATCCCGTGAGTGACCGGCCGGGAACCATCGCATGAGCTCAACTATCGCCGCCCCCATCAAACTGGCAGACGCCATCCGCGCCCTTGCTATGGACGCCGTACAACAAGCGAATTCCGGTCACCCCGGAGCCCCAATGGGGATGGCCGAGATGGCCGAAGCATTGTTTACCCGACATTTGCGTCACAATCCCGCCGATCCTGCGTGGGCCAATCGCGACCGTTTTGTTTTGTCCAACGGTCACGGTTCAATGCTGATTTACGCTTTACTTCACTTGACGGGCTACGACCTGCCCATGGAAGAGCTGCGCAAGTTTCGTCAGCTGCACTCCAAGACGCCAGGTCATCCCGAGGTCGGTATCACCCCGGGTGTGGAGACCACCACTGGTCCTCTGGGCCAGGGCCTGGCCAATGCGGTAGGTATGGCATTGTCTGAGTCCTTGCTTGCTGCGGAATTCAATCGTCCCGGCCATACGATTGTCGACCACCACACGTATGCGTTTGTCGGTGATGGTTGTTTGATGGAAGGCATCTCGCACGAGGTGTGTTCTCTGGCGGGTACGTTACGCTTGTCGAAGCTGGTTGTGCTGTACGACGACAACGGGATTTCAATCGATGGCAAAGTGGAAAACTGGTTTGCCGACGATACCGCCAAGCGTTTTGAGGCCTATGGCTGGAATGTTGTGCGTGTGGCCGATGGCCATGATGTCGAGGCTGTCAATACTGCGTTGGCAGAGGCTCGCAAGCTCGGTGCACAGCATGGTCGTCCCACGCTTGTCATCTGTCGCACGGTGATCGGTCAGGGCGCCCCAACGGTTGCGGGTACTGACAAAGTACATGGTGCACCACTCGGTGCTGACGAAATCGCTGCCACGCGTGCCGCGATCGGCTGGTCCCATGCCCCCTTCGAGATTCCTCAGGCCGTCTATGCGGGCTGGGATCAACGCGCCACGGGTGCTCAGGCTCAAGCTGCTTGGCAAAAAACCTTCGATGCCTATGCTGCTAAATTCCCCACTGAAGCCGCTGAATTTACGCGTCGCATGAAAGGTGCGTTGCCTGCCAACTTTGCAGCGACCGCTCAAAAATTGCTCGTGGCCACTAACGAAAAAGCCGAGACTGTCGCATCGCGTAAAGCTTCCCAGCAAGCGATTACCGCCCTGGTCGAGATCTTGCCCGAAATGCTTGGCGGATCGGCCGATCTAACGGGTTCGAACTTTACCGACTGGAAAGGTGTGGCGGCAGTACGTGCCGGAGCCAATGGCATTCAGTTTGGTCGCCATATTAATTACGGTGTGCGCGAGTTCGGCATGGCTGCGATCATGAATGGCATGGCGCTGCATGGCGGTTACCTGCCATTTGGTGGAACCTTCCTGACCTTCTCGGATTATTCGCGTAATGCCTTGCGTATGGCCGCGCTAATGAAGCAGCGCGTGGTCCATGTTTTTACCCATGATTCCATTGGTTTAGGTGAGGATGGACCGACGCACCAGTCGATCGAACATGCGAGCAGTTTGCGTTTGATCCCCAACCTGTCTGTCTGGCGTCCCTGCGACACAGTCGAGACGATGGCCGCTTGGTTGGCCGCTGTCGAGCGCCCAAGCAGCATAGGCATGGATGTCCATGCGGGTGGACCGACTGCATTGTTGTTGTCCAGACAAAATCTTCCTTTCGTGCCTCGCAGCGCTGAGACACTTAAGCAGGTCTCACGCGGCGGCTATGTGCTGCAAGACGCAGAGGGTGCGCGGGCGGCGATTATCGCCACTGGCTCGGAGGTCGCTCTCGCCATCGCAGCTCAAAAACTCCTGGCGGCAGAAGGCATCGCCGTGCGTGTGGTTTCCATGCCGAGCACAGATGTGTTTGACAAACAGGACGCTGCCTGGCGTGCTTCGGTTTTACCCAAGGGCATGCCACGCGTGGCAGTCGAGGCTGGCGTCACAGCCTTCTGGCATAAGTATGTCGGACTGGAAGGTGCAGTAGTGGGTATTGATACGTACGGCGAGTCGGCACCTGCTGGCGCGTTGTTCAAGCATTTCGGACTGACTGCGGAAAAAGTTGCGCAGGCAGTCAAGAACGTTTTATAAATTTTCCAAACTTTAGGAGCTTGGTCTCATGACAATTCGCGTCGCTATTAACGGTTATGGTCGTATTGGTCGCAACATTTTGCGTGCTCACTACGAAGGTGGCAAAAAGCACGATATCGAAATCGTGGCCATCAATGATTTGGGTGATCCCAAGACCAATGCCCATCTGACTCAATACGACACCGCGCACGGCCGCTTTCCTGGCACCGTCGGCGTTGAAGGCGATTACATGGTCGTCAATGGCGACAAAATCCGTGTCCTGGCCAATCGCAATCCAGCCGAACTCCCCTGGGGTGACCTGAAAGTCGATGTGGTGCTCGAGTGCACAGGCTTTTTCACCAGCAAAGAAAAAGCTTCGGCCCACCTCAAAGGCGGCGCTAAAAAAGTCATTATCTCGGCGCCTGGCGGCAAAGACGTGGACGCGACGATCGTCTACGGTGTCAACCAGGACGTGCTCAAAAAAGAGCACACCGTGATCTCCAACGCTTCATGCACCACCAACTGTTTGGCACCACTGGTCAAGCCTTTGCATGAAAAACTGGGTGTTGTGACGGGCCTGATGACCACGATTCACGCCTACACCAATGATCAGGTGTTGACTGACGTGTACCACGAGGACTTGCGCCGTGCACGTTCGGCCACCATGAGTATGATCCCGACCAAAACAGGCGCTGCGGCGGCTGTCGGTCTGGTCTTGCCAGAGCTCAATGGCAAGTTGGATGGTTTTGCGATGCGCGTGCCCACGATCAACGTCTCAATCGTTGATCTGACTTTCACAGCCAAGCGCGATACGACTGTCGAAGAAGTCAACGCCATTCTGAAAGATGCGGCTGCATCCGGTCCGCTCAAGGGCATCCTGACCTACAACACCGAGCAATTGGTGTCGGTCGACTTTAACCACAACCCCGCTTCGAGCAACTTCGACGCAACCTTGACCAAGGTCTCGGGCAATCTGGTGAAAGTGAACTCTTGGTACGACAACGAGTGGGGTTTCAGCAACCGTATGCTCGACACGACCATTGCTTTGATGTCTGCTAAATAATTGTTTGTAAAAATAAGCTGATCATGACCACCGTTCACACTCTTTCTGCACTCGCTCAAGCCGGCAAACTGAAAGGTCAGCGTGTCTTTATTCGCGCTGATCTGAATGTTCCTTTTGATGACGCAGGCCACATCACCGAAGACACTCGGATTCGCGCATCCGTGCCCGGCATTCGTCTGGCGCTCGATGCCGGCGCTGCCGTGATGGTGACCTCTCATCTGGGGCGTCCGACTGAAGGCACGCTGACAACAGAAGATTCGCTGGCACCGATTGCCAAGCGACTCTCCGAATTGTTGGGGATGCCCGTACAGCTCGTGCAAAATTGGGTGGACGGTGTTTCAGTTGCTCCTGGACAAGTCGTTTTGCTTGAAAATTGCCGTGTGAACAAGGGCGAAAAGAAAAACGATCCAGAGCTCTCCAAAAAAATGGCGGCGTTGTGCGACGTGTATGTCAACGACGCTTTTGGCACCGCGCACCGTGCCGAAGCGACCACGCATGGCATGGCGCAGTTCGCGTCAGTCGCGTGTGCGGGACCTTTGTTGCAGGCCGAACTCGAAGCTTTAGGTCGTGCCCTGTTGGCACCCAAGCGCCCATTGGTGGCGATTGTTGGGGGTTCCAAAGTTTCAACCAAGCTTTCCATCTTGCAGTCGCTGGCTGACAAAGTCGATCAGCTGATCGTGGGTGGGGGGATTGCCAACACGTTCATGCTCGCCGCAGGTTTGCCCATCGGCAAGTCTCTTGCCGAGCCCGATCAGGTTGATCAGGCGCGCGCGGTCATGCAAAAAATGCAGGCGCGCGGCGCAGCGGTGCCGATTCCGGTGGATGTTGTTTGCGCCAAAGAGTTTTCAGCACAAGCCAAGGCCACGACTAAGTCCGCGAAAGATGTCGAGGCGGATGATCTGATTCTGGATATTGGTCCTCAAACCTCCGCGCAACTCGCAGAGATTTTGAAAAATGCCGGTACGATTGTCTGGAACGGTCCAGTTGGTGTGTTTGAAATCGAAGCCTTTGCCAAAGGCACAGAGTCTGTGTCACGCGCAATCGCCGATTCAGCTGGTTTTTCAATCGCTGGTGGCGGCGACACGCTTGCCGCGATAGCCAAGTTTGGGATCACCGACAAGGTCGGCTATATCTCAACGGGTGGCGGTGCTTTCCTTGAGTTCCTCGAGGGGAAAACTCTGCCTGCTGTGGATATTTTGCAAAAGCGCGCGGTCAATCCACAATAAACAGCGTCGCGCCAGTCTGAGTCGAGGACTGGTGCGGTTCTGCACCATCCGCGACCTGGTAGCTCATACCGGGTTTCAAGTCGAAGACACGACCATCCTTGAGTTCGGTTCGCAGTGACCCACTCAGACAGAGCAGAATATGGCCCTTCTCACACCAATGATCGGCAAGATAGCCGGGTGTGTACTCGACCATTCTGACCCGAATGCTGCCGAATTGCCGGGTGCGCCAAAACGCTTTGCCGGTTGTGCCGGGATGTTCGGTCGCAGGGATGGTGGACCAGTCTGTCGTGCCAAAGGGAATATGATCGATTTGCATCAGGTTTTACGAAAGTTGGACTTGTATTTTTGCGAATTTGGCCCCATTGTGAAGGCATATCCACCTTTTTGGCGCATTTTTTGCGGCCACACACATGGAATTCAAAGACTATTACAAAATTCTTGAGTTAACGCCAGAGGCTTCGCAGGATGACATCCGCAAAGCCTATCGCAGGCTTGCCCGTAAATACCATCCCGATGTCAGCAAGGAAAAAGACGCTGAAACCCGCATGCGCGAGGTCAACGAAGCCAATGACGTCCTGCGCGACGAGGAAAAGCGTGCGGCCTATGACCAGCTTAGGTTGAATGTATCCTCCGGGGGTGGGGCACCTGGGCCGGGCTGGGATCGTGGTTTCGAGTTTTCGGGGGCCGATGGTCATGCCCCTGGGGATGCGGATTTTCAAGATTTCTTATCCAGCTTGTTCAAGCAAGCGGAGCGACAGCGCCGCAGCCAGGGTGCTGATTCGCGTCAGGCTGGCGCACAACCTTACAAAGGTGAAGATCACCACGCGGATATCGAAATCTCGCTCGAAGACTCCTTGCATGGCGCGACGCGCGAGCTTGGCCTGCGTTCGGTCCAGATCGATGCCCAGGGTCGCCCACAACTTGTCAACCGCACGTTGAGCGTCAAGATCCCTGTCGGCGTGCGTGCAGGACAGATGATCCGTTTGTCTGGCCAGGGCATGCCTGGCGAGGCAGGCGGACCGCCGGGAGACTTGTTTTTGACGGTGCATTTTGCGCCACATCCGATTTATCAGGTGCAGGGACGGGACTTGACCATGAAACTGCCCGTTGCTCCATGGGAAGCCGCGTGCGGTGGCCAGGTGCGTGTGCCGACTTTACAAGGCGAGGTCGAGGTGAGTATTGCCGCCGGCAGTCAGCCTGGCAGCAAGCTCAGACTGCGAGGCAAGGGCTTGCCAGGCGAGCCGGCAGGGGATTTGTATCTTGTATTGGATGTGGTGTGGCCACCTGCGACATCGGATGCGGCCAAGGCTGCCTATCAGGCGTTGGCCAAGGCCGCGCCGTTTAATCCGCGTCGTCATTTGGGAGTACAAGGATGAGTTCGGTGACGATTTATTCGGCGGTGATGGTGGACGACGGAGCGCCCCTTTCTCTGCATGAAATGGCTTGTTTCTGCGAGCAGCACAGCGACTGGGTGGTGACTCTGGTCCGCGAAGGTCTGGTGTGCGTTGAACGAAATGTGGTTGTGACTGAGACCTCCCCCGAGGAGTGGTTGTTCGCAAGCGCCGCCGCTGCGCGTGCCCGTCAGATCGCACGCGTGCAGCGGGATTTTGATGTCAATCTGGATGCTGCCGCGCTGATGGTTGATTTAATGAATGAAGTCAGAGAGTTGAGAGCGCAACTCGAGGTGTACCAAAAATGAATGCCAGTACGAGTCGCCATCCCGATACGATACGCATCGGGCTTGTTTCCGTTTCAGATCGCGCGTCTAAAGGTGTCTACGAGGACCAGGGAATCCCTGCCTTGCAAGCCTGGCTGGAAAAGGCCGTCACGACTCCGATCGAATTTGTCACGCGTTTGATTCAGGATGACGCACCCACGATTTCAGCTGCGTTAGTCGAGTTGGTTGATGTGGAGCGCTGTCATTTGGTGCTGACGACAGGCGGCACAGGACCTGCTCGTCGCGATGTGACGCCTGAAGCGACCATAACGGTCGCGACGCGCGAGATGCCAGGTTTTGGTGAGCAGATGCGACAGATCAGTTTACAGTTTGTACCCACGGCGATCTTGTCTCGCCAGGTCGCTGTGCTCAGAGAGACGGACGATCACGCAGCGCTGATCATTAATTTGCCTGGTCAGCCTAAAGCAATCAGTGAAACACTCGAGGGGCTCAAGCGTGAGGATGGTAGCGTGGTCGCATCAGGCATCTTCGCCGCGGTACCGTATTGCATCGACCTGATTGGTGGTCCGTATATCGAGACCAACGATGCTGTGGTCAAGGCATTCAGACCGAAGTCCGCCCGCCGACCACCTGCGGCTTAAGCGGCGCGCAGGCGCCACAGCGAAGTGGTTTCCAGGCGACGCGCATCGGAGAGTGGATCATCCTCGTCTTTCGATTTGGCATGCGTTGGGCGGATATCCAGACGTTCCATCACCCGGAGTCCGGCGGCGTTGATCTTGTCCAGTAATTCTTCTCTCGTGCGTAAACCCAAATGCTCTGCGAGGTCTGACAAAATCAGCCAGCCTTCGCCTTGCGGGGTGAGATGTGCTCGCAGACCTTCTAAAAAGCCATTGAGCATATGCTGATCTTGATCGTAGATCGCATGTTCCAACCCGGACGCCGGCCGGCCCGGCAGCCATGGCGGATTACACACGATCAGATCTGCCTGTCCTTCGGGAAACAAATCCGTTTGCTTGAATGTCACGCCTGAGGACAATCCTAGTCGCTCGATGTTTTCTCGGGCGCAGTCGAGTGCGCGCACTTGTGTGTCGGTGGCAGTCACGTGGGTGAGGCCGCGTTTAAGTAAGAGCGCCGCGATGACGCCCGTGCCTGTCCCAATATCAAAAGCATGCCCAAGCATCCCTGGACCTTGCGGTAAAGGGGCTTGTGCGATGAGCTCCAGATATTCGGAGCGCGTTGGGGCAAACACTCCGTAATGAGCGTTAATGCGGGTACCCAATGCCGGAATCTCAATGCCGTTTTTGCGCCATTCGTAGGCGCTGATGAGACCCAGCAGTTCGGTCAGAGGCAGTACATAGCTGTTGTTGGTGTCGCCGTGGGCGGCCAGGCAGGCCGCTTTCACATCGGGGGCGCGACGGTGTTTGAGCACGTGATGGGGATCAACAGGCAGGCACAGCATGCCCAGGGTGCGGGCGCGTTGCGCGCGGGCCAGCCTGACTTGGTGGAAACGTTCCGGGTACGGCAGGTCTAGGTATTTGGTGCGGCGTTTGGCAGTCCGTCGAGCCAGCGCATGCAGTAGCTGTTTGGCGTTTTGAAAATCACCCGTCCAGATCAGGCCGACCCCTTCGCTGGCGAGTCTGTAAGCACTGTCAGCGCTCAGCGTGTCGTCGGCCAAGACGGTTCTCTTTGGAGGTGCCCAGCCGTTTTCAGACCGCCAAGATGAGGTGAGCGTTTGCTCACCGGCGACCCATGAAATCATTGGAGGTGAACTGCTGGTGGCGGGTTGGCCGTGGGGCATGGAGGCTTCTCAAAAGGGGGGCAAAAGAGCTTGGACCCGAGTTTTTGCGGGGCATGGGGCAAATACGCCCGTGCTGCCGTAAAATACTCAGGAAATTCCTAACAACCCCGACATTTTGCTCTAAAAAAGGATCTCTCATGGCTTTAGTTTCCATGCGCCAGCTTCTGGACCACGCCGCCGAGCGTGGTTATGGCATTCCCGCGTTTAACGTGAATAACCTGGAACAGGTGCAGGCCATCATGGAAGCTGCGGCCCAGACCGACAGCCCTGTCATCATGCAGGCCTCCGCAGGTGCGCGCAAATACGCGGGCGAAGGCTTTTTGAAGTATCTGATTCAGGCAGCTGTCGAGTCCTATCCACATATTCCTGTTGTGATGCACCAGGATCACGGCCAGTCCCCCAAGATTTGCCAGGGCGCGATCGATCTGGGATTTTCCAGTGTGATGATGGACGGTTCACTGAAAGAAGACGGCAAGTCGATTGCTGACTACGACTACAACGTCGCAGTGACCAAGCAGGTCGTGGATATGGCGCATAAGCTCGGTGTCACAGTCGAGGGTGAGCTGGGCTGTCTGGGCTCGCTCGAGACCATGGAAGGCGACAAAGAGGACGGCCACGGTGCCGATGGCAAGCTGACCATGGATCAGCTGCTGACAGATCCTGAGCAGGCTGCTGACTTTGTACGTCGCACGCAGCTCGACGCACTGGCGATTGCGATTGGTACGAGCCATGGCGCTTACAAGTTCACACGCAAGCCCACAGGCGATATTCTGTCCATCTCCCGCATCAAGGAAATCAACAAGCGTTTGCCCAATACGCACCTCGTGATGCACGGCAGCTCCAGCGTCCCTCAGGAACTGCTGGCTGAGATCCGTCAGTTTGGCGGCGACATGAAGGAAACCTATGGTGTTCCTGTCGAAGAAATCCAGGAAGCCATCAAATTCGGCGTGCGTAAAATCAATATCGATACCGATATCCGCTTGGCAATGACGGGTGCGATTCGCCGTTTCTTTGCTGAAAATCCCGGCAAGTTCGATCCACGCGAATACCTCAAGCCTGCACGCGAGGCTGCCAAGGCGATCTGTGTTGCGCGCTACCAGCAGTTCGGTACGGCTGGCAATGCAAGCAAAATCAAGGTTGTGCCACTGAAGGACATGGCGGCTCAGTACGCAGCCGGCAAGTTGTCCCAGGTTGTGCAATAAACATTTCTCTGTTCATCGCGGGCCTCGGGCCCGCCTTTTAAGACGGGCCCGACTGTGACTGCAGCGCTTTATCAATCCAGTATCCAATCTCTGCCGTTGCTTGCGCGCGGTAAAGTCCGCGACATGTACGCCGTAGGCGATGACAAGCTTTTAATCATCGCGACTGATCGTATCTCTGCCTTTGATGTGATCCTTGATGATCCGATTCCTGGCAAGGGCCAGGTTCTCAAGGAACTCACCGATTTCTGGCTTGAAAAGCTTGCGCACGTTTTGCCCAATCATTCAACAGGTGTCAATCCTGAGGATGTTGTGGCGCCGAATGAGCGTGACCAGGTGATCGGCCGTGCCGTGGTCGTTAAACGCCTCAAGCCTATCATGGTCGAAGCTGTCGCTCGTGGCTATCTCATCGGATCTGGCTGGAAAGATTATCAGGCCACCGGCTCGGTCTGCGGGATTCAGTTGCCGGCCGGTCTCAAGCAAGCTGGCAAGTTACCTCAGCCGCTTTTCACGCCAGCTGCCAAAGCTGAAATGGGCTTGCATGATGAAAACGTTGACTTTGATCACGTGATCAAAGAAGTTGGCCAGGAGATGGCCGAGAGGATTCGTGACGTCACCTTGCGTTTGTACTCCGAGGCCGCAACCTATGCCGCGACCAAAGGCATCATAATCGCTGATACGAAATTCGAATTTGGTTTGGATGCGAATGGTACGCTGCACTTGATGGACGAGGTGCTGACACCCGACTCTTCGCGCTTCTGGCCTGCGGATGGTTATCGCGAGGGCATCAGTCCTCCGTCTTTTGATAAACAATTTGTTCGTGACTGGCTCGAAACGCAAGTCTGGGACAAAACGCCGCCTGCACCACGTCTGCCTGCGGACGTGATCGCTAAAACCGCGGCCAAGTATCGCGAAGCTCTCGACCGGTTAACCGCTTAACAGCCAGACCGCCCATTTTTAATTTGCGAGGCTCTGTCATGACCTCTTTATCTTCTGCTGGTGCGCCGGTTGTCGGCGTGATCATGGGTTCATCCAGTGACTGGGATGTGATGCAGCATGCTGTCAATATGCTGGGAGACTTTGGTGTGCCTTGTGAGGCACGCGTCATTTCCGCGCACCGGATGCCGCAGGATATGGCGGAGTATGGCGCCCAGGCTGCCGCACGTGGCTTGCGTGGCATTATTGCAGGTGCTGGTGGTGCTGCCCACCTACCAGGCATGATGGCTGCGCTCACTGAGGTGCCGGTGTTTGGAGTGCCTGTTCCCTCGAAATATTTGCGTGGCGAAGACTCGCTGCTTTCCATCGTGCAAATGCCCAAGGGTGTGCCCGTAGCCACTTTCGCGATCGGAGAGGCCGGCGCAGCCAATGCCGCTTTGCATGTGATCGCAAACTTGGCAACAACCGATGCCGTCTTACGCGAAAAGCTCATCGCTTTCCGCACACGACAGACTGAGGCTGCGCGCGCGATGCGGGTGCCACTGTGATCGCACCGGGTGAGTGGTTGGGTTTGATGGGCGGCGGCCAGCTGGGTCGCATGTTTTGTCATGCCGCGCAATCTCTGGGCTATCGTGTCGCCGTGTTGGATCCTGCGCCAGAGGGACCGGCAGCCTCGGTGGCCGATATGCATATTCAGGCGGATTACGATGATGAAACCGCGCTGATCAAGTTGGCGCAGCGTTGCCGCGCCGTGACGACAGAGTTTGAAAACGTTCCAGCGAAAAGCTTACTGACTCTGGCGGCGCATTGTCGCGTGACACCAGGCTCGCATGCGGTCGAAATTGTTCAGGATCGTATTGCGGAAAAGGCATTCATCGTGAGTCAGGGTGTCGCAGTGGCGCCCTATGCAGCGATTCGCGCGGAGTCTGACTTGCGTGCGGCAGGACCGCATCTTTTCCCCGGGATCTTGAAAGTCGCAAGACTGGGGTACGACGGCAAGGGTCAGGCGCGTGTGCGTTCGCTGGACGAAGCTTTGAAGGCGTTCGCTGAATTTGGTGGCGTGCCTTGCGTGCTCGAGGCCATGCTTGATCTCAAACAGGAACTTTCGGTTGTATTGGCGCGTGGACTCGATGGTCAGTGCGCCGTGTTTCCCGTGGCATGCAATGTGCATGAACAAGGTATCCTCGCCGTGACGACAGTCGATATGCAGGCGGCCCCAATGACCGCGCGTGCGACCGAAGCCGCTTTGGCGATCGCGCGCGGCCTCAAGTACGAGGGTGTGTTGTGTGTGGAGTTTTTCGTGCTGGGTGATGGTCAGCTGCTCGTCAATGAGATCGCACCTCGTCCGCATAACAGCGGACACTTCAGCATGAACGCGTGCGTGACCAGTCAGTTCGAACAGCAGGCACGGGTGATGGCTGGTTTGCCACTTGGCAGCACGCGTTTACTCGCTCCCGTTGTGATGCTCAATATTTTGGGTGACGTCTGGTATCCAGGCGTCGACGATACGCAAGCCGAGCCCAACTGGGCGGGCGTATTAGCTGTGCCCGGTACGTCTTTGCATCTGTATGGCAAGCGCGAGGCCCGACGTGCCCGGAAGATGGGGCACGTGAATTGCACGGGAACAACGCTTGCCGATGCCGTCAGTCATGCCAATCAAGTCGTTCAGGTTTTGCGATTGCCTGTTTCGGCAACACTTTGAGTCGATGGTTCAGTGACGACCACTCCTGTGTCTATCTCCTCAGCGACCACCTCTTCAGATCAAGAAATCAATCAGGCCGCTCAAGTATTGCTCAAGGGTGGTCTGGTGGCGTTTCCGACCGAGACGGTTTATGGACTGGGTGCGGATGCAGAAAGTCGCGAAGCCGTTGAACGGATCTATCAGGCCAAAGGTCGCCCCTCCAATCATCCCGTGATTGTTCATATCGCACCAGAGGCGGATTTGTCCTATTGGGCCGCACACGTGCCGGACGAAGCACATGCGCTGATTGATGCCTTTTGGCCAGGACCTTTGACCCTGATACTCAAACGCGCGGCGCATATCTCTGATGTGGTCAGTGGTGGCCAGGATAGCGTGGGTGTGCGCTGTCCTTCGCATCCAGTGGCTCAGCGTTTGATTCGTGCTTTCGCGGCTGCCAAGCCCTCGGGGCAGGGCGGTATCGCTGGTCCCTCTGCGAATAAATTTGGTCAAGTCTCGCCCACACAAGCCTCACATGTACGCGATGAGTTCCCCGAGCTGGTCGCGCAGGGGATGCCTGTTTTGGAGGGTGGTGCGAGTGAAGTCGGGATCGAATCGACGATTGTGGATTTGTCTCGCCTGGATCAGGGCGTTGGTCCTGTGCTGTTACGACCTGGACAGATCACGGCGCAACAAATCGCCGCAGTATTGAACAGAGCTGTTCAAGATGCCGATGCAAACGCTCCCAGAGTGTCTGGTGCATTGAAGTCCCATTACGCACCGCATACTCCCATCAGATTGGCGACGGCAGCAGAGATGCTAGCCGCGGCGACTCAATCCCTTCGTCATCCATCCAAGCCTATTGTTTTTGTGTCTCATTCGTTGGCGCAAGACAAATTGCCGCGCCAGCCGGGAGTGGATTGGGTTGCAATGTCCGCACAACCCGCAGCGTATAGCCATGCGCTGTATGCAACTTTACGTGCGCTTGATCAGGGCGGCTATGCTGAAATGGTGTGGGAGAACGTTCCCGACAGCCTTGAATGGCTGGGCATCAAAGATCGATTGGGTCGAGCGGCAGCAGCTTTTTAAAAAAAATACGCACCCCGAAGAGTGCGTATGAATTCAGACTGACAAGATGTTTAAAAATCAGAAAAACGCCTGAATCCCCGTCTGTGCACGACCCAGAATCAGGGCATGAATGTCGTGAGTCCCTTCGTAAGTGTTCACCACTTCGAGGTTGACCAAATGACGTGCAACACCGAACTCATCCGAAATGCCGTTGCCACCCAACATGTCACGCGCCATGCGGGCGATGTCGAGCGCTTTGCCGCAGGAGTTGCGCTTCATGATCGAGGTGATCTCGACAGCCGCAGTCCCTTCGTCTTTCATGCGACCCAGACGCAAACAGCCTTGCAGGCCGAGTGTGATTTCTGTTTGCATGTCGGCGAGTTTCTTCTGGATCAACTGGTTGGCTGCGAGTGGGCGACCAAATTGTTTGCGATCCAGTGTGTACTGACGCGCCATGTGCCAGCAGAACTCAGCTGCACCGAGCGCACCCCAGGCGATACCAAAACGTGCGGAGTTCAGGCAGGTAAAGGGGCCTTTCAAACCAGTCACACCAGGCAGCATTTGCTCATCGCTGATTTCGACATTGTCCATGACGATTTCGCCCGTGATCGAGGCGCGCAAACCGACTTTGCCGTGAATCGCAGGAGCTGACAAACCTTTCATGCCTTTTTCAAGGATGAAGCCGCGAATGCGACCGTCATGATCGCCACCGACGCACTTGCCCCAGACGACGAATACGTCAGCGATGGGGGAGTTGGAAATCCACATCTTGTTGCCGGTCAGTGAATAGCCATTGGCAGTTTTAACGGCGCGTGTTTCCATACCTGCGGGGTCGGAACCATGGTTCGGCTCGGTCAGGCCAAAACAGCCAATCCATTCGCCACGCGCAAGCTTGGGGAGATATTTCTGCTTTTGGGCCTCGCTACCGAATTCATTGATCGGCACCATGACGAGCGAGGACTGCACGCTCATCATTGAACGGTAACCAGAGTCGACGCGCTCGACTTCACGGGCAATCAGACCATAGCTGACGTAGTTCAATCCAGAGCCACCGTATTCGACAGGAATGGTGGGGCCCAAGAGGCCGAGTTCACCCATTTCAGGAAAAATCTTGACGTCAGTTTTCTCGTGACGAAAACCCTCGAGTACGCGCGGGGCCAGCTTGTCCTGACAGTAGGAGCGCGCGGCATCGCGAATCATGCGCTCCTCGTCGGTCAGCTGGCTATCCAGCAATAGTGGGTCTTCCCAGTTGAAAGAGGCTTCAGCCATGTCATGCTCCAAATTAAAAACTATTCAAAATTGTACAAAATACCTGCTCTGGCGAGCCAGAAAGCCTTAGGCTTTCTGGGCAGCCGCTCTAAGCTTGGAAATGGTTGTGGTCGGGGTGATTGCCTCGGGGTCGATCAGCAGATGCAAGATGGCGGGCTTGCCGCTTGCGACTGCGCGTTCGAACGCGGGTCCGAATTCCTCGGTTTTTTCGATGCGCTCACCATGGCCGCCAAACGCGCGCGCGTAGGCCGCGAAATCAGGGTTTTTCAGCTGTGTCGCAGAGATACGGCCAGGGTAATGTTTTTCCTGATGCATCCGGATCGTGCCATACATCCCGTTGTCGATGATGACAACGACGATTGGAAGGTTGTACTGCACGGCTGTCGCAAATTCCTGGCCATGCATCATGAAACAGCCATCACCCGCAAAGCACACGACGAGTTTGTCGGGTGAAAAGCGTTTGGCACCGACTGCGGCTGGCAATCCGTAACCCATCGAGCCAGACGTTGGGGCAAGCTGCGTCCCGTATTGGGTAAAGCGGTGAAAGCGATGCAACCAGGTCGCAAAGTTGCCTGCGCCATTAGTCATGATCGCGTCGCCAGGCAAGTGCGCCTCAAGGTACTCCATCACGCCGCCCATTTGAACTGCACCAGGGGTTTTGATGGGGGCTGGATCGCTCCAGGCGAGGTAGCTCTTATGCATGGCCTCGGTGCCTGCTGCCCAAGGTGTTGCTGCGGGAGTGGGTAGTGCAGCAAGCTCGGCGGCAAAGGCGATCGGCGACGCGTTGATCGCGATCGAGGCGCGATACACACGACCCAGCTCGCCGCTGTCGGGGTGGACGTGCACCAGCTCTTGTTTTGGGACCGGGATGTCAAACAGCGTGTAGGCCTGGCTGGGCATTTCCGACATGCGGCCACCCACCAGCAGCACGAGGTCGGCGTCTTGGACGCGCTTGAGTAGTTCGGGATTCAGGCCGATGCCGACATCACCGATGAAGCAGGGATGATTGGCCGGGAAAAGCATTTGACGGCGAAATGAGACTGCCACGGGCAGCTTGAAGCGCTCGGCAAACTTGGCGAATTGCTCGACTGCTTGGGCGTTCCAGCGTGCGCCACCCAAAATGGCGACGGGTGCTTTTGCCTTGGCGAGGCGCTCTGCCAGAGCAGCCATTTGACCAGCGGCAGGGGCCGAGTCGATGACTTCGTAGTGTGGAGCATCGGGGACAGTGGCCATCTCGACCAGCATGTCCTCAGGTAACGCAATCACGACGGGACCAGGGCGACCGGAGGTCGCCACGTGAAAGGCGCGAGACAGGATCTCGGGAATGCGCGCTGCATCATCAATCTCGGTGGCCCATTTGGCAGCCTGTCCAAAGACTGCGCGATAGTCCATCTCCTGAAAGGCCTCGCGCTCGCGCATGCCGCGTTCAATCTGACCAACAAAGACGATCATTGGCGTGGAGTCTTGCTTGGCGATATGAATACCAGCCAGGGCGTTGGAGGCGCCGGGACCACGAGTGACCATGCAAATGCCGGGTGCGCCGGTGAGCTTGCCGTAAGCATCCGCCATCATGGCGGCGCCACCCTCCTGACGGCAAACTGTGACGTCAATACTGACATCGACCAGTGCGTCGAGCACCGCGAGAAAGCTTTCGCCGGGTACACAGAAAACGTGCTTGACGCCATGGCTGACAAGTTGGCCGACGAGAATCTGACCGCCCGTACGTGGCTGGCTGGGAGAGGGTGCTTGGCTCATTTTTCGTTTCTTTTCATAGAGAACAGGGATAAGTCTAATCATATCCCGTTGAGAGGATGATTTCCTGCAGGCAGGAGGGGTCTAAAGTGACGTGGACAACCATTCGACCAAAAGAGGGTCTGCCAAAAGCGGATCGGCAACCGGATCCCGTGGCGCTAAGCGATGTTGCAAGACGATGTCTGCAAAAAGGCTGCGAATGGGCATGTTTGCTTGTTTGGCTTCCCAGCGCATCCCGGCCATGGTGACCACGTTGTAAAGCGCCGTGGCGACTTGACGTGCCTGTTCGGAAGTATTGGAGGCGCTGGCTGCGTGCGCGAAGGCAAATACGCGTTCGATTCGCTCGGCCTGAAGCGCCGCGAGGTGATGAGCGACAGGTGTGCCTTCGGCAAGGAGTTTTTCCACATGGTTGCGTAAAGCGGGCAGCGATTCCTCTCTCTGGATGGCTCTGATCACATCAAGCGCCACGATATTGCTGGTGCCTTCCCAAATCGATCCCAGATGCGCATCGCGCAAGACTCTTGGGTCACTCCACTCTTCGATATAGCCGCATCCTCCGCGCACCTCCATGGCGTCACCCGCCACTTTGCGTGCGTCGCGGCAGGCGCGAAACTTGATCAGTGGCGTCATGATGCGCATGAGGGGACGCTTGGACGCATCTTCATCCGAAGCGGCCAAGGCCTGCGCAGTTTGGTAGACCATGGTGCGGGCTTGCTCGGTCAGCATCGCCATTTTGCTCAGCTGTCTTTGCATCAAGGGCATTTGATTCAGGCTCTTTCCAAAAGCCTGACGGTGCTTGGCGACATACAGGGCCTCGGTTAGGGCACGTCTCATCAGACCTGCCGCACGCACGCCATTCGATAGCCGCGAGTTATTGATCATGTCTGCCATCTGCTTGAACCCCTGGCCGCGCTCACCCACGAGCCAAGCGAACGCGCCTTCGAGACGGATTTCACCACTCGCCATCGAGCGTGTGCCGAGCTTGTCTTTCAAGCGCAAAATCCGATAGTTGTTCGGTAAGCCATCGGGTTTGGTGCGCGGCAAGAGAAACAGCGAGACACCTCTGAGTCCTTCGACAGGCTCGGAGCGCGCCAGCACCATTGCAAAACCCGCATCTGGATTTGAACAGAACCATTTGTCTCCAGAGAGTTGCCATTGACCGTCTGCGCCCAGAGATGCTTCGGTCGCTGTCGCACTCACATCCGAACCCGCACCTTGTTCGGTCATGAACATGGCCCCTTGATGAAGCGCGTCAAAATCCTGGGTCGTGACCATGGGAAGCACGCGCTCGATCAGCTCCGGTGCGCCAAACTTGCGCAAAGTCCGTGCCAAAGAATCCGTCATGCTCACCGGACAGCAGAGTCCAAACTCGGCCTGAACAAATAAGTAGGTCAACGCATATTTTGCTGCAGGAGGCATCGGTGTGGGCCAGCCAAGAACGCCTCCTCGATGGGACATCGCTGCCAGGCCAAATTCGCTGTAGGCATAGCGCTCAAGCTCGACATAAGCAGGGTGTTTGAGGACTTGATTGGTGTCGATGCCCGCGCGTGTGCGCACTGATAAGCTCGGTGGATGTTTGTCTGCGACTCCCGCCAGATCGTCCAGCAAGGATCCAGCAAGTCCTCCTAGCCTTTCCAAGTGAGGCAACAGATGGGCATGCAGGTCTTGAGGCAAATAACAGGCCAGCAGATCGCGCCCCGGGTCTGCCGCAAAAAGGTTCAGTCCATGAGCGTCAGGTACGGGGTGCGACATGGGAAGTCTCCAACTTAAGGGTTCAGGCGCGCGAGCGTTTCCTCGGCGATGGCAAGACTGGAAGTCAAGCCTGGGGATTCGATACCAAATAAATTGACCAAGCCAGGAATGCCATGCGTGGCAGGTCCGACAATCATAAAGTCGGCTGCAGGTTCGTGAGGACCTGAAACCTTGGGCCGTATGCCGGTGTAGCCAGGGGACAATGTGCCATCTTTCATGCCAGGCCAGTAACTGCGCACCGCCTCGTAGAAACCATCGCAGCGGCTGGGGTCGATGTCATAGTCGACGCGGTCGATCCATTCTGTATCGGGTCCGAATTTGGCCTGGCCGCCGAGGTCGAGAGTGAGGTGAACACCGAGCCCGGCATGATGTGGGGTAGGATAAATGAGTCGCGTGAAAGGCGCACGACCTTGCAGAGTGAAATAGCTTCCTTTGCACAGGTATTCGGTCGGGATGGATGATTCCGGGATGCCTTGGATTCGTCTGGCCAAAGTCGGAGCGTGCAGACCCGAAGCATTGATTAACACGTTGCATGACAAGCTCATGGCGTCCGCGCCGCCAAACTCCAGTTCGAAACCACCTTCGGGACGAACCTTGCCTGACAAGAGTGGCGTATGAAACACGCACTGGGCACCAGCATTTTCCGCATCTCCCTGATAGGCGAGCATCAAGCCATGACTATCGATGATGCCCGTTGAGGGAGAGAGAAGTGCAGCGGTGCAAAAGAGCGCAGGTTCGAGCGCCTGGGCTTGAGCCGCAGTCAATAACTCCATGTCATCGACGCCGTTGACGCGCGCTTTTTGCAGAATATCCGTGAGCTTGGGGATTTCCTCATCGCTGGTCGCCACGATGAGTTTGCCGATCTTTTTGTGAGCTACGCCTTTCTCTGCGCAGTAGGCATAAAGCATATGCCGACCTTTGACGCAGAGCTTGGCTTTAAGACTGCCAGCGGGATAGTAAATGCCTGCATGGATGACTTCGGAGTTGCGTGCGCTGGTGCCAGTACCGATGCCTTCTGCGGCCTCGACCACCATGACTTCGCGTCCCGAAAGCGCAAGTGCGCGTGCGATCGCCAAGCCGACGACACCGGCTCCGACAACGATGCAATCAATATCTGTACTCATGATGTCTCTTTGTGCTCTAGCTTTTACTTGCCTATGCCTGCGGGAGTCAGATCATAGCCTCCGGCATGGTAAACCAAGGGGAGAGATTCAGTGCGTGCGCAATGTTCCACTGCACCGATAAAAATGATGTGATCACCTTCTTCGTAGCGACGATGATTGGCGCATTCAAACCAAGCGGCACACTGCAGGTCAAGTTTGGGTGAACCATTGGGTGCGTGAGTCATCGGTATGCCTTTAAAGCGCTCAGCCGCTGTTCCGCTTGCAAAGCGTTGCGAGACAGACATTTGATCAGAGCTCAGTACGTGGATGACGTAACGTTCGCATTGCTCAAGTGTCTTGAGTGAGGAGGAGCGACGCGAAAGACTCCAGACCACCAAAGGTGGATCAAGAGACACTGAGTTGAACGAGCTGACAGTCAGCCCGACAGGTGCCATGCCTTCAGCTGCAGCGGTAATCACCGTGACGCCTGTTGGAAACCTGCCGAGTGCTGCTCTGAAATACGTTGAATCGAACGAAGGTGGAGTCGTGTTCATGTCAGGGTGCGATGCGTCCGATCTTCCACAGGCCAGCGCCCGTGGCTTGATAAGTCAGACGGTCGTGCAGGCGCGAAGGACGTCCCTGCCAAAACTCGAAGTATTCGGGTTTGAGCCTGTAGCCTCCCCAGTGAGGAGGGCGGGGCGGTTTACGATCACCGTACTTTTCTTTGAGCGCTTTTTCTGTCGCGGCAAGCTCCTCCAGGGTGATGGGTTTGCTTTGCGGAGAGGTCCAGGCACCAATCTGTGAGCCAACGGGACGTGTCTGAAAATACTCGTCGGACTCGGCTTCGGAGACTTTTTCAACAACGCCTTCGATCCGGACTTCCCGCTCAAGCGGTTGCCAGAAAAACAACAGGCTGGCCCAGGGTTGAACCGCGAGTTCGTGGCCTTTGCGTGATTCGTAGTTGGTGAAAAACAGGAAACCTGTCTCGTCCACACCTTTGAGCAGGACAATACGCGCAGACGGACGTCCTCGTGCATCGGCAGTGGCGAGTGTCATCGCAGTGGGCTCGGGCACATTCTCGCGTAGCGCCTCGTCGAACCAAACAGAGAACTGATCGTAGGGAGAAGCTTTCGCATCTTTTTCGAGCAGTGTGTATTTTTCGTAGCTTTGTCGAATATCGGCAATAGACATGATTCAGATCCGATACGGCGCGCCGAAATCAGCCGCCAACTGGTGTTAAAGGTAACTCTGAGTGTACCGTGACATCGAGTGTGCTGCTTCGATAGACCTGTCGTCAGGAAAGGGAGTGCTGTTGTCTATCATGCCGCTGTTGCTCAAGTCTTTCTTTGAGCCGGGTCACTAACGTCGACAGTCTGGCGTCATGGATGCCCACTGCATGCAGCGCATCCGCTGTTTGTGTCACATAGTCGAGGCAAGAGCCGTAAATGCCCGAGGCTCTCAGGACAATGTCGATCAAGGCTTCTTCGGAAGGCTCAGGAACGTACGCGGGTCCATTTTGATCAATGACAAAAGCCAACGCCTTGACGGTGCCCTGAGGTGTTTGGCAATTAATCCAGCTGGGGTGGTAGGCCCCCGTAGACATTTCCCGACGCCAGAGAGTTTCAAAAATTGGACTCACCCGTTCCGCGGCGACGCGAAACGCCATGCCATGGCATTCACCACCTGACTCGAGCCCGAACACCAGTCCCGGTAACTCGGGTGTACCCCGGTTGATGCGAGACCACAGACAGAGCGCCCGGTGATGACCAGGCAGCAAGGCTAGGCGTTGTTCGATAAAGTCGAACTCAGGTTTCCAGATCAGTGAGCCATAGCCAAACACCCAAACATCCTGAGTGTGGCTCCAGTCCTTGAGTGCGGCGTCGCGCGACGCCTTCAGTCGTTCGTCCGACCAGCGCGCAAACGTGCTGGCGGGCGGTGCGGCAGGGATGTGCGAGGACATGCTCATGAGGGCACTAAGTCGTTGTGGTTGGGTTCGGGGGTGGCGGGGGCGCCGATGAGGGTGGGCCACCCTCGGATTTCTTGTCTGTTTCAGCATGGCGGGTGAACCAGCGACCGGCACCCAGTCCTACTGCAGTGAGCCAGAAAAGCGGCATGATCCCGATGATCGCGCCAAGCGCTCCGAAGGCAAGAGGCAAGGTGACCTGACAGCCGTTGATTAAAGCCATCCGTAAACCAAAGGCTTCGCCTGCTCGTCCAGCCGGAGCGTTTTGCTGTAGCAGCGCCAAGATGCTTGGCTGCGTTGAACCTAAGCCAAGTCCCAGGACAAAAGACAGCGTCATCAAAATCCAGACTTGCTCGAAGAAAGGATAGAGCACAAAGTTCAGACCTGTTGCCAACAACGCAAAATGGATCAGTTGCCAGGGTCGGACGCGATGTTGCAGCAAAGGCAGGGCCAAACGAATCACGATAGTCGCGGCGGCAAAGGCGGCCAGAATCAAACCAATCGTGGTGGCAGACAGACCCACCATGACGCCAAAAATCGGCACGACAAACATATGCGTGTCCCAGGCGCTCGAGAGCAGCATATTCGCCATGTAGACACGGCGAAGTTTTGGGCTGGATATCAGATCAGTGACACTTTGTTTAGTTTCACTCACTGCTGCGGGTGGTTTGTGGGAGGTTTTAAGATATGTTCGAACGCGATAGAGCCCAAACACACAGATCACCGGAGAAATGGCCAGTAGCGCGAACACGGCCCGGTGGCCAAGGTAGTCAATGGAGATCCCCGCCAGCAAGGGGCCGAGCAAACCTGAGGTCGCCATGGAAAGGGACAGCCAGGAGAAGTTGCGCAGCCTTTCTTCGCCGGCACTCATCCCCATTTGTCGCTGCACAGCGATTTGAAAAATCATGTGACCGATACCGACGCAGGCGGCAGAAATGACCAGTGCTGCAAAATCTTGCCAAACCCAAGGCAGGATGGTGCCGAAGATCACGACAAAAGCACTGGCACGCATCGGACGCCAGGGGCCGATCTGATCCAGTAGACGACCCGCCTTGACCGAGAGCAACATGGGCAACAAGGCAAACACGGCGATCAGAATACCGACCTCGAAAGTCGAGCGTTTGAGTTCAAGAGCGGTCAGGGAAACTGCGACGCGACCGCCCGATATCGCCATGTGGATCAGCAAGACGAGCAGACACAGGACAATCGGCCCGGCGAAAGCGGACGATTTGGCAGAAGATGGGGCGGGTGGGGACGACATGCTCACGGTGTTATGGGTAAATTGTGTTCCTCTACCAGGCTCTTGTCGAGAGCGATTGGCAGTTTTTTTGCCGGATCATGCAAAAATGCATCATTCAGCAGACCCCGGGATACTCAATGCAAGGTCTTCATGCAGATGTTCAAGCAAATGAAAGCGAGACGGAGCGCCGTTTTGGTGGTCTAGCTCGACTGTTTGGCCCTCTGGCTTGTGATGCTTTGCGTCATGCCCAAGTGGCGATTGTCGGTATTGGCGGCGTCGGTTCCTGGACGGCTGAAGCCTTGGCCCGTCATGGTGTGGGCGCTTTGACCTTGATCGACCTTGATCATGTCGCCGAATCAAACATCAATCGACAAGTACACGCGCTTTCCGAGACCCTTGGTCAAGCCAAGGTCGAGGCCATGGCGAGCCGGATTCGGGGTATCAACCCCGAGTGTCGACTGACCCTGGTAGACGATTTCCTGACTCCAGACAATGTGTCCGAAGTTTTACCTGAATCACTGGATGTGGTGATCGATTGCACAGACCAGATGAGCGCCAAAGTGGCCATGGTGTTGCAGGCGCACGCCCGTCGTCAGCATCTTGTCGTGTGCGGGGGAGCAGGAGGCAAAACCGATCTGCTTGCTTTACGGGCGGGAGATTTGTCCGAGGCGACCCATGATGCCTTGCTGACTCGTTTACGCAACATGCTCAGAAAGCAGCATGGCTTTGCGCGAGCGTCGGCCGAGGCGGGCAAGCCGCGCAAACGCGTTCCAAAAATGGGCGTACGGGTGTTGTGGCTGGATCAGCCCACGATTTTGCCGCAAGCCTGGCAGTCTCCCCAGAAGGATTCCGACGCTGCCTTGCAAGGCCTCTCTTGCGCTGGGTACGGCTCAAGCGTTACTGTCACGGCATCCATGGGCCTTGCGGCGGCAGCGGAGGCCGTCAACAAGATTATTCACAGAAAATCAAAATAAAAATCATGACTCAAACACGTGCTTTATCCAAGATTCTCTCCTTGGCGGATTTTGAGCGGGCTGCAGCCAAGCGATTACCCAAACCGATTTATGGATATGTTTCAGGTGCTTGCGAGGATTGTCATTCCTTGAGGGCCAACCGCGATGTGTTCGCCGAGTACGAGTTTGTGTCTCGTATTTTGGTTGACATTTCCCAGCGTACCCAGACCGTTGAGGTCTTTGGCAAGCAGTACGATGCGCCGTTCGGGATGGCACCGATGGGTATCACCGCGATGTCCGCATATCGCGGCGATATTGTGCTGGCTGAGGCTGCCAAGCGCGCCAACATTCCAATGATCATGAGTGGTTCTTCCCTCATCAAAATGGAAGAGCTTGTCGCTGTGGCACCAGATGCATGGTTTCAAGCCTACTTGCCTGGCAAAGTCGATCAGATCGCCCCATTGATCGATCGCGTCGCCGCCGCGGGTTTCAAAACACTGGTGATTACGGTCGACACGCCGTCATCGGCAAACCGGGAAAATAATGTTCGCACAGGATTTTCGACGCCTTTGCGCCCCAGCTTGCGACTGGCCTGGGAGGGCATCAGCCATCCACGCTGGTTGTTCGGCACATTTTTGAAAACCCTGATGCGCCATGGGATGCCGCATTTTGAAAACTCTTTTGCGACACGCGGTGCACCCATCATGTCTAAAAATGTACTGCGCGACTTTTCCTCGCGTGGTCATCTCAACTGGGATCATGTGCGCGAGATTCGGGCGCGCTGGAAGGGACCGATGGTCATCAAAGGCATTCTTCATCCGGCAGATGCGGCGCTTGCCCGTCAGTACGGCATGGATGGTGTGATTGTTTCCAATCATGGTGGTCGTCAGTTGGATGGCGCCGTGGCCCCTTTAAGGATGCTGCCGCAAATCCTCGAACAATTTAAAGACGGTCCTGTCATGCTCGATAGTGGAGTGCGACGCGGAACGGATGTGCTCAAGGCCTTGGCGCTCGGCGCGCGTTGTGTATTTTTAGGTCGTCCTTTCAATTATGCTGCCGCAGTGGGAGGACCGGCGGGTGTTGATCATGCGATCTCCTTGCTGTCGCAAGAAGTTTCGCGAAACATGGCGATGATGGGTGTGAATCGTCTTGATGAGCTGACTCCAGCCTCACTGATTCATGTGGGACGCTCTTGAGCATCGCGCTGATGCATTAGACTTTTAAAGGTATTAAATTTTTTGTCGTTTTTTCACGGTATTCATTTTTTCAAAACGGAGTCAACATGGCAGATCTAGGATTCGCAGTCAATACACACAAGCATACCGTCAGCAATGCCACGCTGAAGAAATTCGCTAAATTCGCAGTCGCAAACATCAGTGACGCGGTGAGTCGCACGAACGGCACGGTTGATCTGCGTCCGATCCACAAAGGTGGCCGCATTCTCGGCCGTGCTTTCACTGTCAAGACTGCGCCTGGCGATAATCTGATGGTGCACAAAGCAATCGATATGGCGGCTCCTGGCGACGTGATCGTGGTGGACGCAGGCGGTCCCCAGCGCAACGCCATCATCGGTGAAATCATGTCGACTCTCGCAGAAAGTCGCAAAATCGCTGGTTTTGTGATCGATGGCCCCATCCGCGACTATGACGCGTTGAGCAAAGGTAAATTCCCTGTTTTCGCGCGCTCAATCTCCCATCGCGGTCCTTACAAAGAAGGCCCGGGCGAGATTAATGTCACCGTCTGTGTCGATGGCATGGTGGTGCATCCGGGCGACATCATCGTGGGTGATCACGATGGGGTGTTCGCGATTCGTCCTGAAATCGCCGATCAACTCGCAAAAACAGTCGCCGAAATCGAAAAGAAAGAAAAAGAGATTTTCGCCAAAATCGCCAAGGGCACGCTGGATCGCAGCTGGGTCGATCAGGCTTTGCGCGCCAAAGGCGTTCTGAAGTAATCCATCACCGCTATAAGCGCATACCCTGATACCCAGTATGCGCTGAATCAATAAAAATCAGACACACTGCCCACTACGGTGGGCAGTTCATTCTTGGACGGAGACAATGAAAAAAAAGGTTGTGCGGTTTGATTTTTGGCTGAATCCCGCTTTCGATCGCCATATGAGCGGTCTCAAGGACGTTGATGTCTCAGTTTGTCAGTACTCGGATGACGAACAAAAAACGCTTGCCCTGTTCAAAGAGGCGCACGTCTATCACATCTGTGCGGCGCGCGACGAGGTGCCTTCACAATGGTGGGTCAACGAGGCGCTTCTCAGCAAAATGCCCAATCTGCTGTGCGCGTCGACTTCAGGTGCCGGCTACGATCCAGTCGATGTCGAAGCCTGTAATCGCCATGGCGTATTAGTGGTCAACCAGTCAGGCTGTAACGCCAATTCTGTTGCCGAGCATGCGATGGGTTTGTTGCTCTCTGTCAAGCATCGGATCACCGAGTCTGACCGTGTCATGCGCGCGAACGCCTACACAACGCGTGAAGACCTCATGGGTAATGACATACGCGGCCTCACCATTGGCATCGTTGGCGTGGGCAATATCGGCACGCGGATGGCAGAGCTGTCAAAAGCTTTCGACATGACCGTACTGGGTTACGACCCTTATTTGTCCGATGAGGAAATCAAACGACGTGGCGCTACACCTGTGAGCTTCGAAGACTTGCTCTCCCGTTCGGATGTGGTGACTGTGCACTGTCCCCGCACACCTGAAACCTTGAACTGGATTGGTGCAAAAGAGTTCCGCGCCATGAAAAAAGGCGCTGTCTTCATTGCGACCGCGCGTGGTGGGATTCACGACGAGACGGCGCTCTACGAGGCGCTGCGAGACAAACATCTTTCAGGGGCAGGGCTCGATGTCTGGTCTGTCGAACCCCCCGCTCCTGACAATCCTCTATTGAGTCTTCCCAACGTCACGGCGACTTATCACACGGCGGGTGTTAAACACGAGGCACGTGGTAATGCTGCCGCCATGGGGGCGGCTCAAATTGAAGTGATCTTGCGTGGAGAGCGTCCACCACGTTTGGTCAACCCAGAAGTATTTCCAGTGTTTTTGGAAAGATACAAAAAGATGTTCGGATAACAACACTCAAACAGCACTAAACCGAGGAGAGGGAGTATGAAAAAAATCATTGATAAGTTGGGTCGTCTGAGCTGCGTGGCCTTGTTAGCTGCGGCAGCCTGGTCTGGCTCTGCGGCAGCCCAGTACCCGACCAAACCGATCACGATGATCATTGCCTTCGCGCCAGGTGGAGGTACCGACCTGATCGCGCGTTTGATCGCCCCTTATATTGAAAAACACCTAGGCAACAATGCGCGCATCATTGTGACCAATCGTCCAGGTGCGGGTGGCGGCATTGGTTTTACTGAGATCGCCAAGGCGACGCCTGATGGATACACCATTGGTTTTGTGAACACGCCCAATATGTTGTCCATTCCAATCGAACGTCCATCCAACTACACCTGGCAGAGCTTCGATCTGATTGGCAATCTGATTGATGACCCAGGTGCTTTCACGCTGAACACTTCCTCTCCGATCAATAATCTGAAAGAGCTCGCTGCCTTCGCCAAGGCAAATCCCGGCAAAGTGACGGTCGGTTCAACAGGTGTCGGTTCTGATGACCATATTGCCATGCTCTTTTTTGAGCGTGCGGCTGGCGTCAAAATGACACACATTCCTTATAAAGGTTCGGGCGAAACGCGCGCCGCTGTTGTGGGTGGTCAAGTCATGGTTGGCGCGATCAATGTGGGCGAAGCGCTTGCTTATATCAAGGGCGGTTCACCGATCAAAATGATTGGCCAGATGTCGGCCAAGCGCACGGTCCTGGCGCCCGATACGCCTACTTTCGCCGAACAGGGATACAACATCGAGAGCGCTTCTTTGCGCGGTTTGGCAGCACCTAAAGGCCTGCCGGCAGACGTTCGTGAAAAGCTCGTCACCGCAGTTGCCAAAGCCGCTGCAGATCCGGAGTACATCAAGAAAGCGGGCGAGTTATTCGCACCGATCCGCTACCTCGCACCGAAAGAGTATGCGATCGAACTGGAAAATACTGACAAGCAGTTGCGCCAGTTATGGAAGGAAATGCCCTGGAAGGACTGAGGGGCTCATTTGTACGTCAAACCAGCCACGCAAGGCATTCGATAACCTGATCGAAACCTTGCTGGCATACAGGTCGGGGGGGGTGAGGATCGCCTCCCTGGCTTGATGGGTCTCAAGCAGTTGGGTGCGAAGCACGCCACCCAACAGTCCACTGGACAGCGGTGGTGTCAGCCATTCGCCATTTTTCAATACGTAGATATTCGAGCGACTGCCTTCGCAGAGCTCACCTTTCTCATTCAAAAAAATCAGATCAAAAAAATCGGGATGGTGAGTCAACCATTCAGTAGCCGCCTCATACCAGGGACGATGCGTGGTCTTGTGCTGCAGGAACGGCTCATCGCTTTCGAGTCTCAGATTTGTCAGAGCGATAAAAGGGATGCCTTGCAAATCGGGAAGAGGCGCCGTCTGAATGCTGAGCGTGCCTGAAGGGCTCAGCAAGAGTCTGGTGCGCAAAGCCGTATCGTTTAATGCTGCGTTCAAGGCCCCTTGAATCGTTGCGTTGACCACATCATCGCCAGGGTAGACATAGCCCATCGCTTGGGCCGATTGTTTCAAGCGCCGCAAATGATAGGGCAGCAAAGCAATCCGCCTCTGCGCGTCCGCCTTCATTGTTTCGATCAAGCTGGGTGATGCGGTCTGGGTCATAGGCGAGTGTTCAAAATACGTGCTTTCCAATGGCACTCGTCCCACTCCTGCTCAGGGTCGGAGTCGTAGACGATTCCTCCGCCGACATGGTAGCGTCCATGTCCTTGATCATCCAGCACCAGGGTGCGGATCGCCACGTTCAGAGAAAAGTCTCCGTTCGGCGCGAGCCATCCCAAGCTTCCGCAATAAATGCCGCGAGGTTCGGGTTCGGTCTCTTGAATCCGTTTCATGGCAGCGATTTTGGGCGCGCCAGTGACTGATCCACAGGGGAAAAGCGCTCTCAAAATTTCAGCAAAGGACGTTTCGGGTGCGATTTCAGCCTGAACAGTTGAGGTCATCGTCCAGACCGAGGGGTATTTTTCCAGCGAGAATAACGGCTCTGCGCGGACGCTTCCGGGAAGTGCCAGACGTCCAAGATCGTTTCTGAGCAAGTCGACGATCATGAGATTTTCAGCACGATTTTTTTCGCTCGCATGCAAAGCTTCGCCGAGTCGTCGATCGGTTTCAGGATCAGGTGAGCGAGGCGCCGTTCCTTTCATGGGACGAGTGATTAGCGTATTGCCGGTGCGCTGAATAAAAAGCTCCGGAGAGAACGACAGGATTGTCCTGCCTTCGTCTTCGATGAAGGCCGCATGCGCGACCGGGTGTCGCGTGGCGATTTGCCGGTAGAGTTGAGCGGGATCGCCTTCTGTTTCGACGATTAAAGGAAACGTCGAATTGATCTGATAAACCTCGCCCTGCGCAATCCATTCGCGAATTTGATGAATGCGCGAGAGGTAAGCTTGTTTATCCATGCCAGCTTGAACGGAAGTCACTGATGCTGTTGTTTCGCTAGCTGTTTCAGTGCCGAGCGTCCAAGGACTCTGTTCTTGCATCTGCTCAAACACCAGTGCAGTAAGTCGTGGGTGTCTGCGTCCGGTTAAAGCTGGTTGTTGTGGCGCTGTTCGCAGCAAAGCAGGTTCTAACCACTCACCCAGCTCATATTCCAGCACTAAAGCAACCCAGTGCCCCGCCCGTCTTGCCGCTTCGATATGTGAGAAAGCAGCCTCGAGTTCGCTGGCTGTGTGGGCAACGATCCGCCCGCACGGCCCGGTTAACACGCGGGCATGTTGCGACAGTCGATCTTCGAAGCGACATTGACTCATGAGCGATTCAAAAATTCGTGAAGTACTTCACCTGTATGCGACTTGTTGCGCGCGGCGACGACTTGTTCGGGCGTCCCTTCAATGACCAGCTGGCCACCGCCCGATCCGCCCTCGGGACCCAGATCCAGGAGCCAGTCCGCTTCGGCAATGATATCGAGGTTGTGTTCGATCACCACGACAGTATTGCCCGCCTCGACCAG
>JACCDY010250814.1_pt1 | contig 30518 bp, 22 predicted proteins | sample 7446391 | NCBI WGS metagenome assembly JACCDY01 (sample SAMN15323451, study PRJNA562643) | freshwater metagenome | isolation source: river surface water | place: USA:Blue River Watershed | collected 2017-08-18 | reverse complement strand
TGGAGGGCGCGGCGCCGTCCGCGCCGGATCGAAAAGGCGTCGTCTACGGCGCCGGCGCGCCGCCCCTAAAAACGCAAAAGCCCGACGCGCGGATCGCGCGTCGGGCTTCGAAAATCACGCTCGCTCGGAACGGCTCAGGCGCCGCCGGCGGTGCTGTTGCTCTTGGGCTTGAAGGCCTGGCGGAAGGTGGCGCCGATGTAGTCGCGGTTCATGCGGGCGATGAAATCGTGGCTGATCAGCTTGGGGCAGGCGGCGCTGCACTCGTATTGGTTGGTGCAGTTGCCAAAGCCGAGCTCGTCCATCTTCGCGACCATGTTGAGCACGCGGCTGTCGCGCTCGGCCTGGCCCTGCGGGAGAAGGCCGAGGTGCGAGACCTTCGCGGAGACGAAGAGCATCGCGGAGGCGTTTTTGCAGGCGGCGACGCAGGCTCCGCAGCCGATGCACTGGGCGGCGTCCATCGCGAGGTCGGCGTCGTCCTTCGGCACCGGGATCGCGTTGGCGTCGCAGGCCGATCCGGCGCGGGCGGTGATGAAGCCGCCGGCCTGCTGGATCTGGTCGAACGCGGAGCGGTCGGTGACGAGGTCCTTGATGACCGGGAAGGGCTTGGCGCGGAAGGGCTCGACGACGATGACGTCGCCGTCGGCGAAGCTGCGCATGTAGGTCTGGCAGCTCGCCACCGCGCGGTGCGGGCCGTGGGGCTTGCCGTTGATGACGAGCGAGCAGGTGCCGCAGATGCCTTCGCGGCAGTCGTGGGCGAACGCGATCGGGTCCTCGCCGCGGGCCTCGAGCCCGTCGTTCACGACGTCGAGCATCTCGAGGAAGGACATGTTCGGGTTGAGGTTCTTCGCGGGATACTCGACGAACTTGCCGGCTTGGTTCGGTCCGGCCTGGCGCCAGACGCGGAGGGTGATGGAGATGGGCGTGGTGCTGTTGTTTTCGGCGACCATGGGAAGCGGTGGGTTGGGTGTTTGTGTATCCGATTTTCGGTGACGCCGGGGCTTACTTGTAGGAGCGGACGCTCATCTTCGTGAACTCGTAGTTGAGGGGCTCGACGTTGCGGAGGGGCTCCTTGCCCTCTCCCTGGAACTCCCAGGCGGCGACGTGGGCGAACTTCTCGTCGTCGCGTTTGCACTCGCCGTCCGGCCATTGGAACTCTTCGCGGAAGTGGCCGCCGCAGCTCTCCTCGCGGGTGAGGGCGTCGCGGCACATCAGCTCGCCGAGCTCGATGAAGTCGGCGACGCGGAGGGCGCGCTCGAGAGCCTGGTTGAGGGTGTCTCCCGAGCCGGGGACGTTCACGCCGGACCAGAACTCGGAGCGCAGGGCCTGGATGAGGCCGATGGCCTTGGTGAGGCCTTCCTTGGTGCGGCTCATGCCGCAGTGGTCCCACATGATCTTGCCGAGCTTCTTGTGGTAGTAGTTGACCGGCTCCTTGCCCTTGATCGCGAGGAGCTTCGCGATCATGTCGGCGACGTTTTTCTCCGCGGCGGCGAACTCGGGGCGGTCGGTCGCGGGGCGGCTGCCCGGCTTTTGCGAGGCGAGGTAATCGCCGATGGTGTAGGGGATGACGAAGAAGCCGTCGGCGAGACCCTGCATGAGGGCGGAGGCGCCGAGGCGGTTGGCGCCGTGGTCGGAGAAGTTGGCCTCGCCCAGCACGAAGAGGCCGGGGACGTTGCTCATGAGGTTATAGTCCACCCAGAGGCCGCCCATGGTGTAGTGGACGGCGGGGTAGATGCGCATGGGCTGGTCGTAGGCGCTCTCGTTGGTGATCTCCTTGTAGATGTCGAAGAGGTTGCCGTAGCGCTCGGCGACGGCGGCCTTGCCGAGCTCGAGGATCTTGTCGGCGGAAGGGCTGGCGATGTTGGCGCGGGCGGCGGCCTGCTTGCCGTAGCGTTGGACGGCGTCGGCGAAGTCGAGGTAGACGCCGAGGCCGGTGTCGCCGACGCCGCGGCCCTCGTCGCACATGCGCTTGGCGGCGCGGGAAGAGACGTCGCGCGGGGCGAGGTTGCCGAAGCTCGGGTAGATGCGCTCGAGGAAGTAGTCGCGGTCGGCCTCCGGGATGTCGGCCGGGGCTTTTTTGCAGTCTTCCTTTTTCTTCGGCACCCAGATGCGGCCGTCATTGCGGAGCGACTCGGACATGAGCGTCAGCTTCGACTGGTAGTCGCCGGATACGGGGATGCAGGTCGGGTGGATCTGCGTGTAGCAGGGGTTGGCGAAGCAGGCGCCGCGCTTGTAGGCGCGCCAGATGGCGGTGGCGTTGGAGCCGCGGGCGTAGGTGGAGAGGTTGAAGACGTTGCCGTAGCCGCCGGTGCCGAGGATGACGGCGTCGGCGGAGAAACGCACGAGCTTGCCGGTCTTGAGGTCGCGGGCGATGACGCCCTTGGCCTGGCCCTCGACGACGACGAGGTCGCTCATCTCGTGCTCGGTGACGAGCTTCACGGTGCCCTGGCCGACGCAACGGGAGAGCGAGGAGTAGGCGCCGAGAAGGAGCTGCTGGCCGGTCTGGCCGCGGGCGTAGAAGGTGCGGGAAACCTGCGCGCCACCGAAGGAGCGGTTGGCGAGGAGGCCGCCGTATTCGCGGGCGAAGGGCACGCCGAGGGCGGCGCACTGGTCGATGATGTTGACCGAGACCTCGGCGAGGCGATGGACGTTGGCCTCGCGGGCGCGGTAGTCGCCGCCCTTGAGCGTGTCGTAGAAAAGGCGGTGAACGCTGTCGCCGTCGTTCTGGTAGTTTTTGGCGGCGTTGATGCCGCCCTGCGCGGCGATGGAGTGGGCGCGACGGGGAGAGTCGTGGAAGACGATGCAGGTGACCTGATAGCCGAGGTCGGCGAGCGAGGCGGCGGCGGAGGCGCCGGCGAGACCCGCGCCGACCACGACGACGTGGTATTTGCGCTTGTTGGCGGGGTTGACGAGTTTGATCTCGGTCTTGTGCTTGCGCCACTTGTCGGCGAGCGGGCCGGAGGGGATCTTGGAATCGAGGGTGGCCATGACTTTGAGTGTAAGTCTGAAGTTTAAAGTTTAGGGGACGGCCGGATCAGTGAGCCGCCTCGGTGACGGCGGGCGCGGCGGAAACGCCGAGGTGTTTCGCCGCGTAGGTGCCGGCGACGGGCTTGGCGATGCCGGCGAGGATCGCGCCGGGGATGGCGAGATTGCCGAGGAAGTAGACGAGGGCGAGGAGGCCGACGGCCTTGCGGAGGCAGCAGGACCATTTGTTGCTGCGGAGGCCGAAGGTCTGGAAGAGCGAGTCGGCTCCGTGCCAGAGGTGGACGGCGAGGAGGGACGTCGCGATGATGTAGAAGAGGGAGACAACGGGCTTGGAGAAGCCGATGAAGATCATCGAATACACGTCGTGGACCTCGGCGCCCTTCGCGGCGAGGGGGATGCCAAACTCGCGGACGTCATGGCCGATGACGACGGGGTGGAGCGTTCCCTTGTAGTATTCCGTGCCGGCGAGACCGACGGTGAAGTGGAGGATGTGGTAGACGATGAAGGCGAACACCACGAGGCCGGTGATGCGCATGGTGCGGGAGGCGATGGTGGCCTCGAGCCACTGGTGGACGCCGTAGGGTTCGGAGCCGCGGGCTGCCTTGCTCTCGAGCGTGAGCGCGATGGCGGCCCAGACGTGGACGCCGGCGGCGGCGAGAAGGACGAGGCGGACGAGCCAGAGCGCGGGCCCAAGACCTTGGAGGAAGTGGGCGTAACCGTTGATCTGATCGGGCTGGCCGAAAATCTGAAGGTTGCCGAACAGGTGCCCGAAGGCGAAGCCGGTCAAAATCAGGCCGGAGATAGCCATCAGGAATTTTCGTCCGATGGAGGAACGGAACAGGTTGGCGAGTAGGCTCATCGCGGTGGTCGGTAACAGGGTGGTCGAAGTCAGGGGCTACGCGCAAAATACGCGTGGTCGGGGGCGAGACCTAACCGGCCAGCCTCCGCGTTGTAAAGGTCGCGCCTCGGCCATGCAGGGGCCTTACAGCGCTTATTAGGCGACCTGAGGGGCGCCCACAGCGGGGCAAATGACAGCCCTGGCGGCGGGGCAAAGCCAACAAACGGTTAGCCCGGAAGCCCGGCGATCACTTCGCGAGCGGTTTCAGGAGGGCGAATTTGCCCGAGGCGGCGGGGGCGATGAGCCGCTTGCGGAAGGCGGAAACGCGGGCGCCGTCGCCAAGCACGGCGGCGAGGGCGGCCTCCAAGCCGGCCGGGGCGGATTCCTCGGCCACGTAGTCGAAGTTCCAACGCGTATCGCCGGCCTGGGTCAGGCTGTAGTGCCAGCAGGCGAAATCGGCGGGGATGACGGCGTCGACCTCGGTGGGCGAAACGATGGAGCCGTCGGCGCGGAAATGCAGGCCGCCCTCGCGGCCAAGCACGCGGTAGCCGGTCGGCAGGCGTCGCACGACATCGCCGGTGTGGTAGCGCAGGAGCGGCATCGCCTCGCGATCACGCGTGGTCACGTAGAGCTGAAATACGTCAGACAGGCCGCGGTAGGGCGCGAGTTCGACGAAGGCGTTGCCGTCGATCACCCGGGAGTCGTCCTTGAAGGCCTCGCCGACGAAAATGTAGCCGGCCTCGGTGGAGCCGTAGAGATCGACCTGCGGCGCGGGAAAAGCCTCGGCGATACGGCGCGAGTGGACGAGGCTGGCCTTGCCGTAGGTGAGGATCACGGCGCGTATCGATGGAACAGATACACCGCGGCGCTTCGCCGCGCGGGCGAGGAGCGAGAGGTAGATCGGCTCGCCCTCGAGCACCTCGGGCTTCACCGCCTGGAGCTCGGTCACGATGCGATCCCACTCGGTCTCGGGAAACACGAAAGGGTCGCTGGTGAGGTTGAGGTAGACGGTGCCGTCGAAATAGCGGTGAGGGAAGGGATGGTCCTCGTAGGGACAGAGGTTCGAGGAGCAGCCGACCGGCGCGAGGATGCACTTGCGGTAGGGCCGGTCGGCGTAGGGCGCGAGGATCGGATGCGCGCGGTAGGCGCGTGCGAGCTGGGCGTTCCACCAGCCGTCCTCCATGATGACGGTCATGGGCCCCTGCGTGGTGCCGGAGGTGGACTCGTATTCGTAGCGCTTTTCGTCGAGGCCCTTTTGGATGACGCGGTAATCCTCGAAGAAGGCCTCGTGGCCGTGGGTCACGATGTCTTTTTTCGAGAGCGCGGGGATCTCCTTGTAACAGGCCCAGTGCAGGGGCTCGTCGTGCAGCGGGAAGCGCTTCCCATAGAGCGGACTGCGCTCGTAGATGCGGCGGATCTCGCGTTCCAGGGGCGCGGGCAGACGCGCGGCGGCTTCGCTGGCGAGTAGTTCGGGGGAGTTGGCGAAGGCGGGCGCGGCGGACATCGAGGTCAAAGCGCAAAAAACGGTGCGCGGCGCGCCAAGTCAAACCGGGGGGACGTTTCCCCTCCCGCGCCGGGAAAAGGCCGGGGGATCAAAGACCGTGGCGCGCGCGCCAGATCGGCTCAAAGAAAAACAAGGCGTCGAGAACGAGGCTATGCGTGATTCCGCCGGCCCTGGCCCGGGCGTAAACCTCCGCGACGGGCAGGGCGGAGATTTCCATCTCCTCGTCGGGGTCCCAGGAAGGCGGCGCGACGAGGCGGCATTCCTCGACGAGCACGAGGTGGCAACGGTTGCTCATGAACGCGGGATTCGGATGCACGCTCGCGAGCAGCCGGGCGTTTTTGCCCTCGTAGCCGGTCTCCTCGAGCAATTCGCGCAAGCCCGCGACGACGGGGTCCTCGCCCTTTTCGATCACGCCGCCGGGGATCTCCAAGGAGAAGGCGTCGATGCCGTAGCGAAACTGGTTCACCAGCACGAGGCGGTCGTCGGTGGTGTGGGCGAGCACGTTCACCCAGTCGGGGGCGTCGACGATCACGAAGTCCCGGCGCGTGTCGCGGCGCGGGTGATGAAACGGCACGCTGTTGACGTCGAGGATGCGCGTGCGCTGAAGGAGACGGGCTTCGCCGCGAAGCCAGCGCGCGGGCGCGCCGGAGGGAACGGGGTCGTTCGACCGGGAAGCGGAGGACGGATCGGCGGACATGCGCGAAAAAAAGCCTCCCGCCGGCAAGGGCGGGAGGCGAAAAACGGTCAGATCACGCGAATGCGCGAAATCACTTCTTGGCGGGGAGCTTGACCTTCTGGCCGACCTTGAGGGCCTTCCAGTTGACGCTCGGATTGACGGCCTGGAGATCGCCGATGGACACGCCGTTGGCGGCCGCGATCTTCATACCGGTGTCGCCGCTCTTCACGACGTATTCGTCGGGACCGGCGGTCACGGGGCCGGCGTCTTTGGTGGCTTTGCCATCCTTGGTCGCGGCGCCAGCCTTCTTGGAGGCGGCCTCCTGGAGCTTGGCCAACTCGCCGTTGATCTTGCCCATCTCGCCGGCGACGGCGGTGAAGGCGTCCTGCGTGGAGCGTTGCAGGGAGGCGATGTTGCCGGAGGCGCGCTCGGCGGTGGAATTGGCGCCGTTGGCGGTGGACTCGACGGCATCGATGCGCGCGACCTGCTCGGTCACCTTCGCATCGGCGGCGGCGGCGGCCTTGTTGGCCTTGGCGGCATTGGCCAGACCAATACCCCCCAAGATGACGCCGAGAATGCCGGCGATGAGACCCGCGATAGGCAGGTAGCTGGGGGAGGATTCGCGCGAAATCGTGTCCATTTTTGTAAAGTTTCGCTTTTGTGGCTACGGGGTGACCGGAGGCGATTCAAGCAGAGATTACCCTCATGTCGCGAATAGACACGAGACTCACACACGCCGAAATGGTCGGGGCGATAGGATTCGAACCTACGACCTCCTGGTCCCAAACCAGGCGCTCTACCAGGCTAAGCTACACCCCGAAACAAACGTGCGAGCGCAGCAAAGAGGGGCGGCAAAGCGGGGGAGTCAACGCTCGTTCCTGAGCCCGGCCCGGCAATCGTCCCGATTCGGGAACCCCGCCCAAAACGAAACCCGCCGTTTGGGGTCGCGGCGGGTTCGTCGGGTGTCTCCCAGAACCAATGGGAGAAAGGGAGGGAAGAGGGATGCGTTACTTGGCGCCGGGGAAGGAAACCGAAGACGCGGCGGGGGCCGTGGCCGGAGCGGCGGGCGCCGCCGCAGGGGCGGGATCCGCGGGCAAACTGGACTGAAGCTGCATCGCGCGCTGGGCCCAGAGACCGGTCGAATCGGCGCTCATGACGAGCTCGATCATTTTTTTCGCCTCGGCCGGCTGGCCGGCGTCGCGCGCCTGAACCGCCAGATGAAAGGCGGCCTCGGCACGAAGCGTGCGGGTGAAAACGACGTCGTTGGCCAGGGCCTCCAAGGCGGTCTTTCCGCCGGCGGCGTCACCGGACTGCAGTTTGCTCACGGCCGCGCCGAGACGGGCGCGGTCGCCAAGCGCCTGACCGGCAAGTGCTTTGGAAGCGGCTTCGTAGTCGGCTTGGGCGGCGGCGAAATTGCCCGCGGCGTAGGCTTCATCGGCGAGACGAAGGTGGGCGAGGCCCGACAACACGGTTCCGGTATGCGCTTGGGAAAAAGTCTTTAACGCGGCGCTGTCCTTGGCCGCGCCATATTCGGCGGCAAGCGCGCGTTCGCGGCTCGCGGCATAGGTCATGAATCCCCAACGACCGATCAAACCAAGCGCCACAACCACGACCACGGCGATCACGGCGCGACCGTTCTTCTCCCAGAACATCAACACCTTGTCCTCAAAGGTGGGCGCGAGGTAATTCTCGTCGATCGTCACCAGGTTACGATCGTCGCCCGCGGTGCGGGAAGAGTTCTGATCAGCGGAGGCGGCCATGCGAAATAGGGTAAGGGCTGAGAACAAAACACCCGCCGCCACCGCCGTAAAGCCGGGATTTGTTTAATATTAACCCACTGGCATTCAGGATCATCCAAACACGAAACCTCCTGAATCGCGGAAGACTCAGTCGAAGACGACGGTCCGCTTCCCATACACGAGAACCCGATGCTCCAAATGGACGCGCACCGCTTGCGCGAGCACGAGACGCTCCAAATCGCGCCCCAGCCGGATCAAGTCCGCCACATCCTGACGATGGGTCACTCGCGCGACATCCTGCTGAATAATGGGGCCGTCATCCAAAACCGCCGTAGCATAATGAGCGGTGGCGCCGATCAGTTTAACGCCGCGCTCGTAAGCCTGATGGTAGGGGCGTCCGCCGGCGAAGGCGGGCAGGAAGGAATGATGGATATTGATCACCGGCGGGCCCTTCGCGAGGAACTCGGCGGAGAGGACCTGCATGTAACGCGCCATCACCACGAGATCGGCTTTCAGCTCCGCCAGCAACGCGAGTTGCGCCGCCTCGGCCGCCGCCTTGGCCTCGGTCCCGGCGCCCACCGGAATGTGGTGGTAGGGAAGCCCGTAGCCGCGGGTGGCCTCCGCGAGATCGGGATGGTTGGAAACCACCGCCACGAAATCCGCCATGTAGTCCCCGCTCTTCCAGCGGAGGATCAGATCATGAAAGCAGTGGTCGAACTTCGAGACGAAGAGCACGACGCGCGGGCGTCGCTCGCTGCTGGCCACCCGAGGATTCATGCCAAGGCCACGCGCGAATTCGCCGAACTCGGCCTCCATCGCCGCCGCGTCCGCGCCGGCCGGCGGCACCCACTCGATCCGCTGAAAAAACACCCCCGCCTCCATGTCGCGATGCTGGTCGGCATGCAGGATGTTGCCGCCGCGCTCAAAAATCCAACCGGACACGCGCGCCACCAAACCGGGCTGGTCGGGGCCGTGCAACAGAGCGACAAGAGTGGAGGAGGCTTTCGAGGCGGACATGGCGAAAGCGGAAGCCTGCGGCAAAAGCCCGCGCCTAGGCAAGTCGCTCTCCTCGACGCCCGCGATGGCCGTCCCCTCCCACGCCCGCGCCCGTCGGCGGCGACGGCGATGCGTAATGATTTTCCCGATACGATCCCCTCCCCCGCCCCGCGCCCTTGCCGCCGGCCGCCATTCCGCTTTCCCCGCGTCCGGCCCCGCCACCCGCCGCGTCCAACTTTACAAGTGACTAACCAGAGGGCTTTTGACGGCGGGCCGTAAACCATTTTCATACGCGTCGCCATGAAACTTAGCAAAACCCTCCCCACCCTGATCAGCAGCCTCGCCCTCGTCGCCGCCGCCGCCACGGCCAAGGCGGAGGCCGCGTTCCAGTTCGGCTTCTTCGCCCCCGACCTGCAACTCGTCGACGCCAGCGAAGACGTGCGCGGCCTGCGCATCGACTTCGTCTACGGCGAAAATCGCAACGTCAGCGGCGTCGATCTCGGCATCGTCAACTCGACCACGGGCGACTTTGTCGGTTTCGGCTGGGCGCCGGGCGCGAACCTTGTGGGCGGCGACGCCGCCGGCGTGCAGTGGTCCTGGATCTATTCGCACACCGCGGGCGAATTCACCGGCTGGCAAAGCGGCCTCGTTTCCCGCATCGGCGGCGCCGGGTCGGCCGGCCTCCAGTCCGGCTGGATCAATCTCAACGAAACCGACTTCACCGGCGTCCAGTTCGGTCTCTTCAACAAGGCCGAATCCCTCAAAGGCCTCCAGCTCGGCTTCGTCAACTGGGCCGAGCGTCTCGACGGCGGCCTGCAAATCGGCCTCGTGAACTACGCGGCCAACTCCGATCTCTATCCGATCCTTCCGATCGTGAACTGGCAGTTCTGAGCCGCGGCGAGCCGTTCCCTGGAATCGACGACAAGGCCCTGGTCGCCTGGGCGGCCGGGGCCTTTTTCATGCAAGGCGACCGCGACGCGTTCACCTGAATACCCCGCGATCCGACGGAAAAAAGCACGGGGCGGCGGGCGCCTCGGGCACGGGAGACGCGGGAGGTGCGGGATAATCGTTCGGATCGACCTTTTTGCCGGCGCCGAAGGTCCAGCTCGTCTCCGCGGTGGAGACGGAGGCGTGCTCCGGGCCGCTGTCTTTTCCGCGCCCGTCGTGGTCGGAACGACGGAGACGCTCACGCCGGACTCCCAGACGGGCACGGCGGCCGGTTCCGCGCCGTCGCGCCACACGGGCGACGGCTTCAATAGGCCACTTTCAAACGCAGGAATCTCCGCGAAGCGGCCGGCGGCTCGCGCGAATCCAGCAAGAGCGCCGGACCCTCGGCATTCGCCGCGCCGGTGCTCGGGTTTCCTAAGACGGAGAGCGTCGACCACGCGACCAGGTCGTCGCTCGCCTCCACGGTGTAGACGAGGCCGGGATCGGCGACGCGAGGGAATCGAATGCCCAGCCGCCCGTCCACCACGCTCGCGCCGATCGGCGACGGACCCGCCGCGAGCGGATCCGCGCCCACGGCGTATTCGAGCAGGTTGGGCAGCCCGTCTTCGTCGGGGTCGGCCGTCTCCGCCGCATCGACGCCCGAAAGCCCCCGTGCCTCCGCCCAAGCGGCGTATCCGGTGCGGATGAGCAGCGTGCCCGAGGCGGAAGCCTGGTAGTTCGGATCGACCACCGTGGCCGAGACCGCGTGGCCGCCGACGGCGCTCGGCGCGGCCAGCCCGCCGTCGTAGGTAACGGCGACCGCAAGCCCCGCGGGGATCGTCGTCACCGACACGGGCTTCGGCTCGCCGTCGTAGATGCGGCTCAAGCCGTCCAGCACCAGCGTCGCCGCGGCGCGGTTCACCGACACGGTGGCGGTCGCGGTGAAGCCGCCGCCGGCCGCCGATATGCCGTAGGGACCGCCGGCGGTGGTCGCGGCATAGACGCCCGCGCCGTCGATCGATCCGCCGCCGGCGGCGTTCCACGCGACCGACGCGGGTTGGGTGGCAAGCGCCTGGCCGAATTGATCGAGCAAAACCGCGGAAAAGGCGATCTGCCCGCCAACGGTCACGCTCGCCACCGGCGGAGACACGGAAAGCCCGTCGGCCACGGCGACCACGCGCAAACGCAACGAACTCGTCGCGGCGAGCCCCTCGGCGTCCCGGACCTCGACGGAGACGAGATAATCCCCGACCGCCTCGAAGGTCGCGGAGTTCGCCTTCGCCGCGTTGGAGCCGTTGACCGCGAAGCTCACGGGGGCGCCGCCGGAGGAGCTCGCGCTCCACGCGTAAGCGAGATTCTCCTCTCCACCATCGTCGGACGCGGTCACCGCCAAGGTCGTCTCCCGGCCGGCGATCACGGTGTGGACGGTGCCATCGGGATCCGTCGTCGTTTGCGTGGAGCCGGAGACGACGGGCGAGACGATGACCGGAGCGGCATTGGTCAGGTTGCCCCCGCCGGTGAGGGCCACGCTGTCCACATACCAGCCCGTGCTGGCGGTGCTGCTGTTGGTCGCGATGCGCCAGCGGGCGCGAAAGTTTTTCCCGGCGAACCGGGCGGTATCGGTGAGATTGACCACGGTCTCGAGGAAAGCGCCCGAGCTCCCCACCCACGCGCTCTTGCCCGCGAACTCGTTGCGCCCGCCGGTCGGGCCGTTGGCGCCCACCGTGCCGTTGTAACCGTAGCTGGCGAAGGCCGCGCCGGAACCGCTGTCGGTGACATCGAGCCATGTCGCGCCGCCGTCGGCGGAGACATCCAGCCGACCGGCGTCGCTGGTGTTGGCGAATTCGTGACGGTGCCAGAACCTGAACTGGAGGTTGTTCGCGCCCGGCGGGATCGCGATCACGGGGGAAACGAGGCCGGTGGTGGTTTTCGACGAGGGCCCGGGCGCGAAATACGAAGTCGAGGGGCTCTGGCTTTGCGCCGTCGACAGGACCCACGCGTTACCGCCCGTCATCGCGGAGGAGGTCCAGCCGCCGACCGCGCCGTCAAAGGTCTCGCACCAGATCGCGGACTGGATCGTGAACGCGGCCGCGAGCGTCGCGGTCTCGCCGTTCGTGTTCGTCGCCACGAGGTCCCACGCGCCGGCCGCGGCGCCGGCGAGGTTGAACAGGCCGGAAAGCGTGGAAGAGCCGAACTGGACGTTCGTGGCGACGATGTCGGCGGAGCCGGGATGCCGCAGACGCAGGTCGACGCCGGATTGGAAACCGGCGCCGGTCAGCGTGATGTTGGCGGCGCCGGGAAGCGAGGTGGCGGGCGCGACGCCGTCGAGACGGAGCGCGGGCGGCGGGGGCGTCTCGTTCGCCGCGCCGCTGAGCAGAAGGGAGTAACGCTGCTCCGCGCCGCTCAGCGTTCCGGTGAGCGACACGGTCACGCGATAGACTCCCGGAGCCGGCGGCGCGGCCACGTAGACCTGCTCGACGTTGTCGGTGTTGTTTTGCCCGGTCGTGGCGGGGAGATCGGCGGAGGCCTGGGTCCACGCGCCGACGAAGGGCATCACGTAGGGCGAATAAACCACGCCGCCCGGGCCGACGACACGCAGGTCGAGGTTGTTGACGAGGCGGGCGCCGCGGAGGTCGTTCGTCGTGGTCGCGGTCCCCGCCGGATCGGTCCAGCAGAGCGTGGCGCGCAGCGGGCCGACCCCGTCCCAGACCACGTCGAAGCTGACTCCGAGGTTCGCGGTGTTGATGACGCCCTCCGTGAGCCGGCGCTTGAGCGGGCTGGCGAGGTGGTCGCGCAAAAGATCATCCGCGGCCTGGGCGTTGATGAGGCCCCAGCCGTGGCGGTAGTCCGGACCGGGGTTGCCGAGGTCGTCGGCGGTGTGGATCAGCAGACCCTTGAGCGTGCTGGAGCGCATCGCGCCGCCGGGGAAAAGACGCGCGTAGTCCTCGATCAGGAGCGCGGCGGTGCCGGTGGCGCTCGGCGAAGCCATGCTCGTGCCGCTGTAGACGCCGTAGCTCGCGTCGCCGCCATTGAGCGAGGAGTAGAGGCCCTCTCCGTTGGCGACGAGGTCGGGCTTGATGCGGCCGTCGTCGGTCGGGCCCCAGTCGGCGTAGGAGCTCATGTAGGCGCCGGAGAGGGAGCGAGCTCCGCCGGAAACCGCATCGCCGACCGAGCCGACGGTGAGGATGTTCTTCGCCAACGCGTCGAAACTGATCGTGCCGTAGCCGCCGAGATAGGAGCCATCCCCTTTCGGATGCAGCGTCGGATCGTAGCCGACGACGGTGGCTCCGCCGGGGGAGAGCGCGACGGCCTGTCCGGCGGACGGGTTGTCGATGCGGTCGTTGCCCGCGCTGCGCACCTGGAGGTAGTAGGGCGCGCTCACGGCAAGCGCGTCGCTGTCGCGGGCGTAGGTGTTGTAGCGGCCGAAGTCGTAGTCCGCCGCGGTCGCGCCGGTGCCGTCGCCATTCCACTCCCAGAGACGGGCGGGGCTGCCGGCGCCGCCGAGATAATTCCAACCGGCGATGTAGCCGTAGCTGTGGTTGGAAAGGTAGAGCATGCCCGGCTGGTTCGGCGCGGTGGCGGCGCGGGCGGTCATCTCGGTCTTGTCGCTGTTCCAGTCGTAGCTGTCGACGAGCGCGGCCGGAGCCATGCCCTTGGCGGAGAAATCGACGCCCGTGGCGGCGATGGTGCCGCTCACGTGCGTGGCGTGGTCGATGGACGCGGCGCCGTCCTTGACGGTGATGCGCGACGCGGAGCCCGTGGCGAATTCCCGATGGGACGCGCGCGCCGAACCGCCGTCCCAAACGCCGACCGTCACGCCCGCGCCGGTAAGCCCGTAGGGCGAGGCCTGAAGCGCCTGCGCGCCCGAGCTGAGGGCGGCGTTGACGTTGTGGGTCGTGAAATAGACGGGGCGGCCGTTTTCGAACGCGACCAGTTCCTGAATGGTGCCGTCAGGGCGCTCGACACGGAGCGGAAGGCCGCGGCGGCGAGCCTCGACGGTAGCGACGGCGCGTCGCTCGCGCTCGATCAGGCGCATGCGTTCGACGGCGCGTTGGCGATTCTCCGGCACCGACAAGTCGCCGGCCTCGGCCAACACGTCGGCGAGCGTCGGAGCGGCAGCGGAAGGCGCGACGGCGGCATCCGAGACGGCGTCAGCGGCCGTCGCCGCGGCGGGCCGGAGAGCCGACTTGGTGATCGCGGAGGGCTCGGGCCGCGCGGCGAGCGCTGACGCGGCCGGCCCCGCGCCAAGCGACGCGGAGCCGACGGCGGGCGCCACGCGCAGCGACCAAAGGCCCAAGGCCAAGGTGAAGATCGCTCCGACAAGCAGCAGGGGGTTCGAGTTGGACGGGCGGCGGCGCAAGCGAAGGGGGCGAGATCGGGAAAGCGGTCGCATCCTGCCACGCCACCGCGGCGAAACAAGCGGCGGCCGCCACCTTGGTTTCCTAAGTCAGAACGGACGCATGCAAAAAGCCCGCCGGCCCCGAAGGGCGCGGCGGGCGATAATTTGCGGACGCGCGAAGGGCGACTACGTCGGGCTTACAGCACGTTCACGTTGCCCTTGTAGGCCTGGATGGGCTTCACGCCGATCTGCTCGGACTTGAGGGCCTTGATGCCCTGCAACGCGGCGCGGGCGCCGGTGAGGGTCGTCATGATGCACACGCTGTGGGCGTAGGCGGCGGCGCGGATCTTGTTTTCGTCCTGGCGCGGGATCATGCCGGCGGGCGTGTTGATGATGAGCTGGATCTGGCCGTTCTTCACCATGTCGACCGCGGTCGGACGGCCCTCGTCGATCTTGGCGAGACGGGTGACGGCGACGCCGTTGTCGGCGAGGACCTTGGCGGTGCCGCCGGTCGAGAAGATGCTGAAACCGAGCGAGGTGAGCTCGCGGGCGAGATCGACGGCGCGGGGCTTGTCGGCGTCCTTCACGGAGAGGAACACGTTGCCGGCGACGGGCAGGCCGGGCTTGGCGGCGGCCTGGGCCTTGGCGAAAGCCACGCCGAGGTCGGCGTCGAGGCCCATGACCTCGCCGGTGGAGCGCATCTCGGGCGAGAGCACGATGGTGGCGCCGGGGAAACGGGCGAAGGGGAACACGGCCTCCTTCACGCACCAGTGCTTGGGCGTCTGCTCCTGGGTGAAGCCGAGGTCCTTGAGCTTGCTGCCGGTCATGACGCGGGCGGCGAGCTTGGCGAGGGGAACGCCGATGGCCTTGGCGACGAAGGGCACGGTGCGCGAGGCGCGCGGGTTCACCTCGAGGACGTAGAGCTGGTTGTCCTTGATCGCGAACTGGACGTTCATGAGGCCGACGACCTTGAGGGCCTTGGCGAGCGAGTGGGCGGCGGCGCGGACGGTCTCGAGCATCGCCTTCGGCAGGGTGTGCGGGGGCATCACCATCGCGGCGTCGCCGGAGTGGACGCCGGCGAACTCGATGTGCTCGAGCATGCCGCCGATCACGGTCGTAGTGCCGTCGCTGATACAGTCGACGTCGAGCTCGATGGCGTCCTCGAGGAACTTGTCGATGAGGACGGGCTTGTCCGGCATGACGTCGAAGGCCTGGCGGACGACGTTTTTGAACTCCTCCTCGGAGTAGACGATGAACATGCCGCGGCCGCCGAGCACGAAGCTGGGGCGGAGCAGGACGGGGAAGCCGAGCTCCTTGGCGGCGGCGAGCGCGTCGGCCTCGGACATCGCGGTGCGATGGGCGGGCGACATGAGCCTGGTCTCGTCGAGGATGGCGGAGAAGAGCTTACGGTCCTCGGCGGCCTCGATGGACTCGGGGCTGGTGCCGATGACGTTCACGCCGGCCTTCTTGAGGGCGGTTGCGAGGTTGAGCGGGGTCTGGCCGCCGAACTGGACGATGACGCCCTCGCACTTCTCCTGCTCGTAGATCTCGAGCACGTCCTCGAGGGTGAGGGGCTCGAAGTAGAGGCGGTCGGAGGTGTCGTAGTCGGTGGAGACGGTCTCCGGGTTGCTGTTGACCATCACGGTCTCGTAGCCGGCCTCGCGGAGGGCGAAAGAGGCGTGGACGCAGCAGTAGTCGAACTCGATGCCCTGGCCGATGCGGTTGGGGCCGCCGCCGAGGATCATGATCTTCTTTTTGCCCTTCGGGGGCATGACCTCGTTCTCGTCGCCGTAAGAGGAATAATAGTAGGGCGTAAAAGCCTCGAACTCGGCCGCGCAGGTGTCGACGAGGCGGTAGGTGGTGCCGACGCCGCGCTCCTTGCGGGCGGCGCGGACGGCGAAGAGGTCGCTCTTGAGGAAGCCGGCGAGCTGCGCGTCGGAGAAGCCGGCCTGCTTGGCGCGGCGGAGCAGCGCGACGGGAACGGTGGCGAGCGAGTGGGCCTTCACCTCGACCTCGAGGTCGTAGACCTCCTTGAGCTGGGTGAGGAACCAGGGGTCGATCTTGGAGAGGTCGAAGATCTGCTCGACGGTGTAGCCCGCCATGAAGGCGTAGCGGATGTAGAACACGCGCTCGTTGTTGGGCGTGGCGAGCTTGCTGCGGATGGTCTTGTCGTCGGGGAGGACGTCGCCGCCGAGCTTGCCGCCGCCGAAGCCGAAGGCGCCGACCTCGAGCGAGCGCAGGGCCTTCTGGAAGGACTCCTTGAAGGTGCGACCGATGGCCATGGCCTCGCCGACCGACTTCATCGCGGAGGTGAGGGTGGGATCGGCGCCGACGAACTTCTCGAAGGTGAAGCGCGGGATCTTGGTGACGACGTAGTCGATCGTGGGCTCGAAGCTGGCCGGGGTGAGGCGCGTGATGTCGTTGCGCAGTTCGTCGAGCGTGTAGCCGACGGCGAGCTTGGCGGCGATCTTGGCGATGGGGAAACCGGTGGCCTTCGACGCGAGCGCGGAGGAGCGCGACACGCGGGGATTCATCTCGATCACGACCTGGCGGCCGGTCTTGGGATCGATGGAGAACTGGATGTTGGAGCCGCCGGTCTCGACGCCGATCTCGCGGATGACGGCGAACGAGGCGTCGCGCATGACCTGGTATTCCTTGTCCGTCAGGGTCATGGCGGGGGCGACGGTGATGGAGTCGCCGGTGTGCACGCCCATCGGGTCGAAGTTCTCGATGGAGCAAATGACGACGCACTGGTCCTTGTGGTCGCGCATGACCTCCATCTCGTATTCCTTCCAGCCGAGGAGACACTCCTCGACGAGGACCTCGTGGACGGGCGAGAGGTCGAGGCCGTTGGCGCAGATGCGCTCGAACTCTTCCTTGTTGTAGGCGATGCCGCCGCCGGAGCCGCCGAGGGTGAAGGAGGGGCGGATGATCAGCGGGAACTGGCCGAGTTCCTCGGCGGCGGCACGGGCCGCCTCCATCGTCTTGACGACCTTGGAGCGCGCGACGTCGAGGCCGATCTTGATCATGGCCTGCTTGAAGAGCTCGCGGTCCTCGCCCTTGGCGATGGCGGCGGGTTTGGCGCCGATCATCTCGACCTTATACTTCTCGAGGATGCCCTTCTCGTGCAGCTGCATCGAGAGGTTGAGCGCGGTCTGGCCGCCGAGGGTGGGCAGGAGGGCGTCGGGGCGCTCCTTGGCGATGATCTTCTCCACGAACTCGACCGTGAGCGGCTCGATGTAGGTGGCGTCGGCGAACTCCGGATCGGTCATGATCGTGGCCGGATTGGAGTTAACCAGGATGATGCGGTAGCCCTCTTCGCGCAGAGCCTTGCAAGCCTGGGTGCCGGAGTAATCGAACTCGCAGGCCTGGCCGATCACGATGGGACCGGCGCCGATGATGAGGATGGACTTGATGTCGGTGCGCTTGGGCATGGGCGGACGTAGAGTCGGGCGATGCTTGGGCGCGGGCAGGGCTCGGCAAGCGGAAAGGCGGGATTGCCGGGAGGGATTTCCCGCGCCGCCCGGCCACGCCTCGTGGTCGGGGCAGGAAAAAGCCGCGTCGGCGAGGCCGGCGCGGCGTGGGAAGCGGGCGGAGACGAGGAGCTTAGCCGACGCGGGCAACCTCGATGCCGAGGACGCGGGCGGCCTGCTCCTTGTTGCCGCGGCAGGCGTGGAGAACCTGCTCGATGTAGTGCTTTTCCTGAAGGGCGAGGTAATCGGCGAGCTTGGGCCAGCCGCCGAGATCCTTGATGCGGAGCGGCAATTGGTCGACGCCCACCACGCGCACCTCGGTAGAGGAGGCGATTTTTCCGACCACCTGGGCCAGATCGGTGATGTTGCCCGGCCAGGGGTAGGCCTTGAAAACGGCGAGCGCGTCCGGGGTGAACTCGACCAGCTTGGCGTCGAAGTTCGGATTGGCGGCGCGGGCGGTGAAGTGCTTCACCAACGCGGGGATGTCCTCGATGCGCTCGCGCAGGGGCGGCAACACCAGCGGGAGGGAAGCCACGCGGTAGAACAACTCGTCGTCGAAGCGGCCCTCCTCCGTCAAGCGCTCCAGATCTTCGCCGCTGGTGCAGACCAGACGGAAAGACTGCGCGTGGGTGCGGAGCACGCCGACGAGCTCGCGTTGCAGGGCGGAGGAAAGTTTTTCGACGTTTTGCAGCATCAGGGTGCCGCCTCGGGCCTGGGAGAGCCAGGTGCCGCCGGCCCCGTTTTCGCCCAGCAGCCCGCGGCGGAAGTTCTCGTCGGAACTCTGGCCGCAGTCGATGCGAACGAAAGGAGCGTCCGCCGGCGCGCTGCCGGCGTGAAGGATCTCGGCGATGGTCGCCTTTCCGGTGCCCGACTCGCCTTGGAGCAGGACGGGGGTCCGAACCGCGGCGAGTTTCTTGACCTGCTGAAGGAGCTTCTTGTGGGCCGCGCTGGTTCCGACCAGAAGGGTTTCGACTTCCTTGGCGCCGCCGGCCGACAAGGCGGCGCTCTCGGCGGGTCGCTCCACGCTGAAACGCCGATACTCGAGCGCCCGCTTCAAGGTCGCGATCAGATCGTCGACGCGGAACGGTTTCTGCAGGTAGTCGAAAGCGCCGAACTTCAACGCCTGCACCGCGCTCTCGGTCGACGCGTAGGCAGTCATGATGATCACGACGGCGCTGGAGTCGTAGGCCTTGAGCTGTCGCAGCAGCGTGATGCCGTCCATCGGCTTCATGTCGATGTCGGCGAGCACGAGGTCGTATTTCTCGGCTTTGTAGCGCACGAGCGCCTTCTCCCCGTCGGTCGCGAACGCGGTGCTGTAACCGGTGGGCTGGATGACCGCCTCGAGCATCTCGTGGATGGAAAGGAGATCGTCGACAATGAGAACGGACGGCATGGGGAGCGCGGGAGTGCGGAAGGGATTCGGACGGCTGGGGGGATAAACACACGGCTTGCGAACCGACGGCGCAAGCCACGAACCAAGGGGGGTTTTCCCTTACTTTACTGCAAGCCGCCGGCGACGGCGCCGAGCTGGAAGATAGGGAGGAACATCGCCATCACGATGCCGCCGACCACCACGCCGAGGAACACGATCAGCATCGGCTCGATCAGCGAGGTGAGCGAGGCGACGGTGGCCTCCGACTCCGTGTCGTAGAAGTCCGCGATCTTGTTCATCATCCCGTCGACGTTGCCGGTCGATTCGCCGGCCTTCACCATGTGCTTCATCATCGGCGGGAAAAAGCCGTTGGTCGCCAGGACCTCGGAGACCTGTCCGCCCTGGCTCACATGCTTCGCGATCTCGGCGCAGGCGTCCTCGATCTGGACCTTGTTGGAGGCCGCCGCGACGATCTCCAAGGTGCGCAGGATGGGCACGCCGGACCGGATCAGCGTGGCGTAGGTGCGGCAAAAGCGGGAAAGCGCGATCTTGTGGATGAGGTTGCCGAAGATGGGCGCCTTCACGAGCGACTCGTCCTTGATCCGGCGGCCTCGCGGCGTGGCGATGAATTTGCCGATCCCCCAGTAGGCGCCGCCCGCGGCCGCGATCAGGTAGAAAAAGTTGTGCTTAAGGAAATCGCTCAGATCGATGAGCATCTGGGTGGGCGCGGGCAGCTTCGCGCCGAAGTCGGCGAACATCGCGGCGAAGACCGGGATCACGAAAATCAGCAGCACGTTGACCAAGGCCACCGCCAGGCCGATCACCGCGATCGGGTAGGTCATGGCCGACTTCACCTTTTTGGTCAGCTTCACGCTCGACTCGAAGTAGATCGCCACCTTGCCCAGAATCTCGGCCAGGGCGCCCGAGGCCTCGCCGGCCTCGACCATCGAGATGAAGAGCGAGTTGAACGCCTTCGGATACAGCTTCACCGCATGCGAAAAGGCGCTGCCCTGGGAAATTTCCACGCGGACGTCGCGGATGATCACGCGAAACACCGGATCCTCGGTCTGATCCTGCAAGGCCTCGAGACACTGCACGAGAGGGAGGCCGGCGCCGAGCAGCGACGCGAGCTGCTGGGTGAAGATGGCGAGCTCGCCGAGGGGCAGTTTGTAGTTCTTCGCCTTCTTCTCGTAGGCCTTCTGCTTCGCGAGCGCCTGGGACGCGGCGATGTTCGTCTTCTTGGGAGCGGAACCACCGGACGAAGCGGGACGGAGCGAGGGCTGGACTTGGCCGGCGGGGGCGCCGCGCGTCGTGATGAAAGCCATGGGACGACGCTTGGCGCGCCCCCCTCGGCCCGGCAACCCGTTTTCTCCCCGCGGCGACGGCTTTCACGTCGTGTTCGCAGCGATCCCTCGGGAATGACAAAAGGAGCGGACGGCGTGCTTGACCCCCGTCATCGCATCGCCGAACGTCGCCGCTCGTTGGTCGCGCGGCCGTAGTTTAGTGGTAAAACTCCACTCTTCCAAAGTGGTCTCGAGGGTTCGATTCCCTCCGGCCGCACCAACTCCGGATCGCTGTGAATGCAGCGGTGACGCCTCTCGCCGAAGACCGAAAATCCCCTCCGCCCCGGTCCCCGTCGCCATCACGCGCCCGCTTCGCGCAGGCCCTTGGAACTGTTCGACGCGCCCCTTCGCCGCCGCACTCGACATCCGCCCTCGATATCGCGTCATCGGGAGCGCGCGCCCGGCCGACGCCGCCCGCTTTTTCCGCCCATGTCCTACCTCCCCGCCCCCGCCCGCTACGACAACCCCGCGTTCTTCGCCCGCTGCGGCCGCTCCGGCCTTTTCCTCCCGCGCATCTCCCTCGGCCTCTGGCACAACTTCGGCGGCGTGGACTCCTTCGAAAACGGCCGCGCCATCGTCCGCCGCGCCTTCGACCTCGGCATCACCCACTTCGACCTCGCCAACAACTACGGCCCGCCCCCGGGCTCCGCCGAGGAAAACTTCGGCAAGATGCTCGCGCTCGACCTCGCTCCCCACCGCGACGAGCTCATCATCTCCACCAAGGCCGGCTACCGCATGCACCCCGGCCCCTACGGCGAATGGGGCTCGCGCAAATACCTGCTCTCCTCGCTCGACGCCTCGCTCCGCCGCATGGGCCTCGACTACGTCGACATCTTCTACAGCCATCGCCCCGATCCGGACACGCCGCTCGAGGAGACGATGGGCGCCCTCGCCCACGCCGTCCGCTCCGGCAAGGCCCTCTACGTCGGCGTCTCCAGCTACGACGCGCCCACCACCGCCCGCGCCGCGCAAATCCTCCGCGAGATGGGCGTGCCCGCGCTGATCCACCAGCCGGTCTACAACATGTTCAACCGCTGGATCGAGCCCGAGCTCCTCGGCGTCCTCGACCGCGAGGGCATGGGCTGCATCCCCTTCTGCCCTCTCGCCCAGGGCCTGCTCACCAACCGCTACCTCCAGGGCATCCCCGCGGACTCCCGCGCCGCCAACGCCCACAGCCCCTTCCTCAACGCCGACGGCGTCACGCCCGAGAAGGTAGCCAAGATCCAAAAACTCCACGTCCTCGCCGAGGCGCGCGGCCAAAGCCTCGCCCGCATGGCCCTCGCCTGGGTGCTGCGCGACGCCCGCGTCACCACCGCCCTCATCGGCGCGAGCAAGGTCGCCCAGGTCGAGGACTGCGTCGGCGCCCTCGAAAACACCCGGTTCTCCGCCGAGGAGCTCTCGCGCATCGACGCCATCCTCGCCTGAGCCCCGGCGCCCTCGCCCTCCGCCGATCCGTGAACCTGGTTGTCTTCGAGCCCGGGGAACTCGACGTCCCGCTCCCGCTCGCCGATCCGCGCGCGCAACACATTCTCAAGGTGCTGCGTCGCGCCCCCGGCGACACCTTCGTCGCCGGCCTCGTCGACGGCCCGCTCGGCGTCGCCACCCTGCGCTCCGCCGACGCCTCGTCCGTCGCCATCGACTTCAGCCCGACCCACGAGCCTCCTCCTCTCCCGCCGGTCACCCTCCTCGTCGGCCTGCCCCGCCCGCAGACCGCGCGCGACATCCTTCGCGACGCGACCACGCTCGGCGTCGCCACCATCCACTTCGTCGCGACCGAACGCTCCGATCGCAACTACGCCTCCGCGACGCTCTGGACCTCCGGCGAGTGGCGCCGCCACCTCCTCGCCGGCGCCGCCCAGGCCTGCGACACCCGCCTGCCGCGGGTGACCTGGGATCGCTCGCTCGCCGAAGCGATCGACGCCGTCGCCTCCAAGGGGGCCGCCTCGCGCCTCGCGCTCGACAACTACGAGGCGTCCGCCCCGCTCGCCTCCGCCTTGCTCGCCTCGACCGAGGACGCCCGGGATCGGGTTCTCGCCCTCGGCCCGGAACGCGGCTGGGGCCCCGCCGATCGCGCCGCGCTCCGCTCCGCCGGCTTCACCCTTTGCTCGCTCGGCGCCCGCGTGCTTCGCCTCGAAACCGCCGTCTGCGCCGCCCTGTCGCTGACGCTCCACTCCCGCTGACCGGCGGCGCGCCGGCCATTCGGAGCGTCCCCCGGCGATCCCGAGCCCCCCTTCCCGCCCGGCTCCGCCGCCGCGCTTGTCCTCCGCTCCGCTCGCCGGCATAAAGGCGTCAGGCCCGAAGCCATCGCCTTCCACCGGCCGTGCTCCATGAAGACGCGCCCCGCTACTCTCCTCTCGCTCCTCCTCGCCGCGTCGCTCGCCCTCGTCGTCGCCGCGCGGCTCCCCGCCGGCCCCGCGCTCGCGTCGAGTCCCACGGTCACCTTCTTTTCCAGCCTCGACGGCAAGCCTTTCGCGCGCCTCGAAGCCGCCGCGGTCCGCCCCGACGAGGTGCGGCACGGCCCGTTCCGCCTGCCCGCCCCGGGGCTCCGGATCGAATCCCCCGCGCTCACCTTTTTCGACCAGGCCTGCACCGCCGAAGACTGGAATCGCTTCCTGCGCGTCTTCGCCACGTGGCGCCGGCCCTCGGTCGCGGACGATTTTCTCGTCACCCTGCCCGACGGACGCGCCTACGCCTTGCTCGAAACGCGCCACGGCAAGGAGCCCCGCGCCCTCCTCGCCCTTGTCGCGCCGCTCGCGGCGACCCCGGCGGGAGGCACATCGACCGGACCGCTGCTGCTTCGCGTCGAGCCCGCCGCGGAAGGCGCCCTCGCGATCACGCTCGCGCCCGCTCCGGATTCACGCACGCCGGACGCCCCCTAGCGTTACTCCGTTAACTTCTTATGGAGGGCGGGGCGCCGTCCCCGCCGCGACAAAGCCGCGGATCACGAAAGGCGGACACGGCGGTCCGTCCTCCATCGGACCGCATCCTCCTCAGGGAATCCTAACGGAGGAGTGCCAGGCGCCTCGTCCCGGCGCGCAGACCGTCCGGACGCCCGTTTCATCGCCCGCAGCAGATACGCTTATTCCCGCCGCTCCGCGCGGCTTGCGCATTGGTTGATCGCGGCGACGACGCCATACTCGGTCCGTTCACCGGCAGCCCTGTTTCGCAAAACCCGCCTCGCGTTCGCGGCATCGGACGCGTCCTCGACCCCCGCCCCGCCATGAAAACCGCCATCCTGCTTCGCCGCCTCGCCGCCTCCGCGCTGCTCGTCCTCGCCGTCGCCAGTCCCCTCGCCCCGCAAGCCCGCGCCGACGCCGTCGCCGACGCCCGCACCGCCCTCGTCGCCGGCGAGTTCTCCACCGCCAAAACCCTGCTCGATCCCGTGCTCGTCGCCCAGCCGGCCCACGGCGAGGCCGCCTTCCTCCGCGCGCTCGCCCGCGTCGGCCTCGCCGTCGAGAGCCGCGCGCCCGCCTTCGCCACCAAACTCGGCGCCCGCTCCGCCGTGGTCGATCTCGGCTCCGACACCTTCGACATCGTCTTCGACCAGGTCCGCACCTACGAGACGACCACCGCGCTCACCGTCGTCGGCGGCGCCTATCGCGTGCCGTCGGCGAACGACGGCCCCTACCCCTCCATCAGCTTCGAGAACCGAGGCTCCGCCCTCGTCTCGCTCACCCTCGCCGCCCAGGTCGGCTCCGTGCAGGATCGCCCGCTTTCCTTGGGCGTCCAGCTCGACGACGAACAGGTGGGCAACCTCTTCGTCCATCCCTACGGCACCCAGATATGGAGCGACGACCGCTACGTCTCCTTCGACACCGAGAACCAGCGCATCACCCTCCGCGTGCCCGCCGGCGCGGCCGTGACGCTCGAATTCTACAACGCACCCTCCGACGCCACCTTCTCCCTCGTCGGCGCCCGCCCCTCCACCCTCTCGGTGCTCAACGGAAAACGCGTCGCCGACACCCGCCCCAAGCTCGCCTCCGACGCCAACTTCTCCTGGCTCTTCGCCTTCCTCGCCCAGACCGACGCCGAGACGCTCGCGCCCGTGGTCGCCGATCTCTCCGTGCCCGCCGCCGGCTTCGAAATGAGCTTCGCCTCCGACGAGACCGGAGCCGGCCAGGATATCGTCGTCGCCTACCCCGACACCCAGCTCCTGCTCGCCGAGATGAAGGCCTTCCAGGCCCTGCGCGGCCTGCTCGATAGCTATAATTTTTCCCAGCCCGTCGGTCCCGTCCTCTTCTCCGAAGACGGCCCCGCGACGCTCCTCCGCAACACCGCCTTTCTCACGCCCAAGGCCGCCTCCTCCGCCCTCGCCACCCGGCGCGCCGCCGCCCGCACCTTGTTCAAGGAGGCGCTGCGGCACTACGAAAACGCCTCCGACGCCGGCGTCTGGACCCGCGGCCACCCCGCCTCCGGCGATTACCTGTTCGCCCTCGGCGACGAGGACCCCGCCGTGATCGAGCGTGAAAAGGTCGATCTCGAGACCGCCCTCGCCCAGTTCGAGACCGCCCTCGACGGCGCCACGCCCCTCGCCGAGCTCTCCGACCGCCTCGCCTCCGATCCCTCGATCCCCGACGGCGCCGGCCTCAGCCTCGCCCCGCTCTTCGGCGTTCCCGCGCTCAACCTCCGCGCCATCATCCCCGCCGTCGGCGAAAACGGCATCGTCCGCGGCGGCTCCACCAAGCTCCTCGCCAGCGGCCTCCTCCCCGGCCTCGGCACCGCGGCCTGGGAACAGTATATCGCCTCCGCCGACCTCGCCGACCTGAGCACGCCCGCCCGCCAGACCGGCCCCGCCATCCAGCGCCAGCCCGCCTCGCCCACCACGGTCGCCGAGGGCGATCCCGCCACGCTCTCCGTGATCGCGGAGTGCTATCCCGCGCCGTCCTATCAGTGGTTCCGGCGCGTCGGCTCCGCCTACGAGGCCATCCCCGGAGCCGCCTCGCCGACCCTCGTTTTCCCGTCCGCCGCGCGCGACGACGCGGGCGTCTACCTTTGCAAGGTCTCCAACCAGCGTATCGTCCCGCCTCGCACCACGCCCACCGTCGCCACGATCTCCTCCGCCCCCGCCAAACTCGTCGTCACCTATCCGCCCGAGATCGTCACGCCGCCCGCCCCGGTCTCCCGCTACACCGGAAAATCCGTCACGCTGACCGTCGCCGCCGTCGGCGTGCCCGACGTCCGCTACCAGTGGTTCCGCGGAGACGCCGCCGTCACGACCGTGCGTGCCACCCCGGCCTACACGTTCACCGCCTCCGCCGCGCGCGCCGGCCTCTACCACGTGGTCGTGACCAACGCCCGCGGCTCCGTCGCGAGCGAACCCGTCGCGGTCGACGTGCAGACGAAGCCGGTGTTCACCACCCGGCCCGTCGCGCAGAACGTCCCGCTCGGCTCGGCGGCCGTCTTCACCGTCGTGGCCGTCGGCAACCCCGAGCCGCAGATCAAGTGGCGCAAAGACGGCAAGGACATCCCCGGCGCCACCGGTCCCAGCTACCGGATCGAGTCCGTCGGCGCCGCCCACCGCGGCGTCTACACCGCCGTCGCCTCCAACACCGTCATGACCGGGCCGACCGGCACCGCCGTCCTCAACACCGTCTCCACCGGAGCCCGCCTCACCGTCGCCGCGCCGGTCGTGAACAACTGACGCCCGCCTCGCGCAAACTCCCGCCCCGCCGACTCACTTCCGCCGAAAAAAACCCACCGTCGGCTGACGCGCTCCGCGGCCGATCCGCTTGACCAGGCTCCAGCCTTCCGGCGCGAGCTCCAGCTCGCCCGGATATTCGAAGACCACCACCGGATCGGCCGCGCCCGCCGTCGCCTCGAGCAGCCCCGCGAACAACCGCGGCGCGATGTCTTGGATTATCGGATACGGAGGGTCGACGAAGACCAGGTCAGGCGTAGCCTCGCCCGCCGCCGGGCGCCAGGCCAGCGCGTCGCCCGTCACCAGCCGCAGCTCGCCCGCCTCGCGCCGGGCGCTCTTCGCCACGACCGCGATGTTTTGGCGGACGCAGGCCGCAGCCTTGGCGTTTTGCTCCACGAAGACGCCGCCCGCCGCGCCGCGGCTCCACGCCTCCAGCCCGTAGCCGCCGCTCCCGGCGAAAAGATCCGCGAAACGCGCGTCCACGACCCGCGCCCCGAGCGAGGAAAACACGGACTGCCGCATGCCGTCCGTCGCCGGACGCACCGCGTCGCCCTTCGGCACCGTCAACACCGCCCCGCGCGCTGCTCCACCGCTGATTCGCATAAGTGCGCCACAAAACCCTCCCCGACGCCCGCCCGGCAAGCGCCGAGTCGGAGGGCCGCGCTCAGGCGAGGCCGCCGCCCTTCAGGCGCTCCTGCACCTCTCGCATGCCGCGCGTGAGCGGCAGCTCCACCCCGCCCGCCAGCACGACCGCCGCCGGAGCGTCCCCGTGCGCCGGCCGCACCGCCCGCACCAACGCGAGCCGCACGATCGCCCCGCGGTTTATCCGCATGAAATCGTTCGCCGGCAGCGACTCCTCGAGCGCGCCCATCGTCTCACGCAGGATGTGGTTGCCCGCCGCGGTGTGCAGGATCGCGTAGTTGCCCGCGGCCTCGATCCACTCGATCTCGGCCGCGCCCACCACGCTGACGCGGTTCGAGCCGCGCACCACGAAACGCCGCTCCGCCGGAGGCTCGGGCGGACGCGCCGCCGCCTCCCGCATCGCCCGGCGCTCGCGCACCCGCGCCAGGGCCCGCGCCAGCCGCGGCGGCGCCACCGGCTTCAAAAGATAATCCAGCGCGCAGGCCTCGAAGGCGCGCACCGCGTGCTCGTCGAAAGCCGTCACGAACACGATCGCCGGGGCGTAGTCCTCCGGCAGCCCGCGCAACACGTCGAAGCCGTCCAGACCCGGCATTTGCACGTCGAGCAGGAGCAGGTCGGGACGAAACAGCTTGGCCGCCTCGATCGCCGAGGCGCCGTCGGCGCATTCGGAGACGATCGCGAGGTCGGGCTCGGCCTCGAGCAGGCGGCGCAGGCGAACGCGGGCGGCGCGCTCGTCGTCGACCATCAGGACACGGAGGGGGGCGCTGTCTTTCATGCGGCGGTTCGGAAAGGCAGATCGAGCGCGACGGCGCAGCCGCGCTCGCCCGCGGCGCGCAGCTCCATCGAGGCATGGCGCCCGTGCAGGGCGCGCAGGCGGGCGCGCGTGTTGGCGAGGCCCACGCCCTCGCGCGCCGGGGCTCCCGCGCGCAGCCCCACGCCGTCGTCGGAGACCTCGATCCGCAGGCGGTCGGCCTCGCGACGCGCCCGGATCCGCACGGTGCCGCCCTGCGGCAGCGGCTCCAGCCCGTGCTTCACCGCGTTCTCGATCAAGGGCTGGAGGATAAAGGCGGGCACGAGCGCGTCTCGCGTCTCGGGAGCGAGGTCCACCTCGCATTTCACCCGCTCCTCGAAGCGAGCCTGCATGATCGCGACATAGGCGTCCACGAGGCGCATCTCCTCCCGCAGCGGCAGCTCGCGCTCGCCGGAGGTCTCCAGCGTGAGCCGCAGCAGATCGCCGAGCGCGGTGATCACCGCGTCCGCGCGGTCGGGCTCCGTATGCACCAGGCCGGAGATGGTGTTGAGCGTGTTGAAGAGAAAATGCGGTTGCAGCTGCATGCGCAGCGCCTCGAGCCGGGCGTTGGCCAGGCTCGCCTCGCGCTCCTTCGCCCGGCGGTAGAAAAAGGCCGCGTGCGCCGCGCTCGCCAGGACCAGATAGGCCGAAAGCACGCGCCCCAGGACGCGTTCCAAGCTGCCCGGATCGCCCGGACCGCCGCCCGGTCCGCGGGAAGGTTTGAAGAAAGGCTTCTCCCCGGGGGGCATCGGAGGCGGCGAATCGCGGTTCGGGCCGTCCCCGTCGTCCATCGACATGCCCGGGCCCGGCCCGGGGCCATGATCGTCGAAACGAGGACCGAAGCGGGGGAACCGTTTCTCCATCGGACCGCCGAAACGCTCCAGGCCCGGGCCAGGCCGGATATCGAGAAACTTGGCCCATCCCCAGGCCAGCAGGGTGATCGAGGCCAGCACCACGACATGCGCCGCGAGTCTCCCGACCCAGCCTTCGCGCTCGAAGGGATGCCGGTTGACGAAGCGGAAAAGCAACGGCGCCGCCAAGGTCCAGGGCAGCCAGTCGCGCACCGGCGCCTGCATCGCCTCGATCCAGGACAAGGGGGTGTTCGCCACGACCGCGAAGGCGACCACGAAGGCCAAGGCCACCCAGACCGCCAGCGCGATCAGCCAGCCGAGCAAAAGAGGACGCAGGGGAACGAAAAACTTCATGGCGAGGCGGCCGCCGCGGCCGAGGGGTCCACCATCACGTCCACGAACTCGCCGGGGCGCAAGGCGAGCCCCGCCGGTAAGGATAAATACACCCGCAGGCCGAGCTCGGGGGACCCGGCGCGATCAAGCAGCGCGAGCTGCGTCGCGGGCACCGGCTCGAGCACGCGCCCCACCGCCAGCACCTTCGCCTCGCCCGCGCTTCCGTCCGGCCGGCGGCTGCGCACCTCGACCGCCATGCCGGCCCGCGGCTCGAGCGCCAAGGGCTGGCGCAGCCAGCCCACCAGACGGGCCGGCGCCGACGCGGCGATCTCGAGCAAGGGCTCGCCCGGTTTCACCACCTCGCCCGCGCGGCGAAACACGCGCGTCACCACGCCGTCCATGGGCGCGAGAAGCGGTTCGGGAGCGAGCCGCTCCTCGGCGAGACGCAGTTTCGCCTCGGCCGCGCGCAAGGCGGCGGCCAGGGCCGCGTCGGCGCCGGGCGCGCCGGACTCCGCCGACGTGGCGGGCGCCAGGGCCGCCACCAGCCGCTCCTGCTCCGCGACCTGGGCGACGAGACGCTCGCGCAGCAGGCGCGCGTTGTCGTAGGCCTCCTCGGTCGCGACGGAACGGGCGCGCAACGAGGTCTGGCGCGCGAAATCGGTCTCCGCCTGCAACAACTCCACGCGAAGCGCGGCCAGCGCGGTGCGCTCGCGCATCCACTCGAGGCGCAGACGTTCGGCGTCGAGCGCGAGACGTCGGCCGGCTATCACCGGCTCGCGGCCGACCCGCAGCGCGTCGAGTTCGGCGCGCAGCGCCGCGAGCTCGGCCGCGACGACGGACGGCGACTCGGCCCGCACCCGGCCGAGCACCTCGCCGGCGCGCACCTCGCGCATCGGCTCGGCGTCGAGCTCGAGCACCGTCCCGCCGCGCGCGGAACGGAGCTCCGCCTGGGCCAGCTCCGCCTCCGCGGTGAGCGCGGGCGCGACGGCCGACCCGCGCCAGAGCAAGGCGACCGCGGCGATGCAGGCCGCGAAGGCGAGCGGAGGCAGGAACTCGATGCGAAACACCCGCCAGCGTTGGCCCGGAGGCGTCGGGATGGGCGGAAGAGGCTGAAGCGATGAGTCGGACACGGCGAAAAGGAGACGAACGGCGGGCGGGGCTCAGACCTCGGATTCCTGCGCGGCCTCGACGCCGTGAAGATCGGCCACGCCGCCCAGCGCGCCGAGCTCGCGCAAGAGTTCACCGGCGCGGGACGAGTCGCGCAGGAGGAGGTGATAGGAAAGATCGGAGGCGGCGCCGTCCTCCAGGACGCGTTGACGGGCCAGACGCACCCGCCGTCCGTGGCGCGCGAGCAGGCGATCCAGCTCGGCGATCTCGGCCGCGGACCGGGTCCAGCGCAGGCGGAGGATGAAATCGTAGCGCCAGCGGCTGCCGAAGTGGACCATCCGGGCGTAGATCATGATGGCCGCGACGATCAGGCCGCCGAGCACCGCGGTGGCGAATTTCTGCGTGCCGCAGGCCATCCCGGCGACGAGGCCGGCGAGCACGTGCGCGGTGTCGAGCGTGTCGCGGAGCACGTTGCGAAAACGCACGATCGCGAAGACCGCCATGAGCCCGAAGGCGGCCACGAGGTTGTGCGCCAGCACGAGCATGACGAGCGCGACGATGACCGGCAGGAGCAGCAAGGAGACGACGAAGGAGCGCGAGTAGGACAGGCTGTCGTGCGTCGCCATGTAGACCCAGGCCAGGAGCTGGCCGAGCGCGAACGCGAGGAGCAGCGCGAGCGCGATGGTGCCGAGGGGCGTGGGGGCGAGCGCGTGGTCGCCGCGGAAAAAGCTGTCGAGCATGGCGAAGGGATCGAAAAGGGAGCGGCGTCAGGCGCCGAGAAACCCGGCGAAATCGCCGAGGGCGGCGCGCGCGGACGCGCTGCGCGGCGGATGCCGGGAGGGAACCGCGCCGCTCAACGCGAGGCCGTCGGCGTATTTGGCGGCGCTTTCCTGCCGCAGGGAAAAACGGCCGACGAGGTCGTGCATCCAGCCGGGAAACCGGTCGGTGAATTTGATCTCGAGGACCAC
>JACCDY011426074.1_pt1 | contig 30526 bp, 29 predicted proteins | sample 7446391 | NCBI WGS metagenome assembly JACCDY01 (sample SAMN15323451, study PRJNA562643) | freshwater metagenome | isolation source: river surface water | place: USA:Blue River Watershed | collected 2017-08-18 | reverse complement strand
TGGATTAAAAAATGGTAAATGGATTGAAATCGGATGCGCAGACCCATTATATGGTAATAATACAAAATTATTAGAAGAATGGGGTTGGAATGGTATGAGTGTTGATTTGGATAATTCACAAATTGAAAAATGGAAAATAAGAAATACTACACCCATCATAAAAGATGCAACTAAAATAGATTGGGAAAATTTAGATGATAAAATAATTGATTATTTACAAATTGATATAGACCCTGCGGATATTTCATATAAAGTTTTAACACAAATACCTTTTTGGAAAACTAAATTTAGAGTAATCACATTTGAACATGATTACTATACTAGAGAATTTGATTGGGTAAGAGAAAAAAGTAGAAAATATTTAGAATCATTTGGTTATAAATTAGTTGTAAGTAATGTTTCACCAAATTTACATAATCCGTATGAAGATTGGTGGATACATCCAGACTTGGTAGAATATAATATAGTAAAAAAATTATATTGTAAAAATGAAGTTACTTTTATAGAAGATTGGATTTACAACAAATAGTTATATTTATATAAAAGTATAAGATGCCATTATCACCAACAGGAACAATATCATTTGCAGACATAAATGTAGAATTAGGAAGAGGTTCTACAAGTCAAATTGGGCTTAATGAAGCAGAAGCCGGAACTTATGGAACAATTAATACAAATAGTTCTTCTAGACCAGATGGTTCAACTCCAAATTCAATAAATGAATGGAGAGGATATGACCACTATGCACAAGCATTGACTTTATATCAAGGTAGTGGTAGAGGAAATTCACCTGAAAGTGCTTGTAATGATACGGCAAATGTTAGAAACTTTTATTCAAATTGTGGCCCATTCGATATAGGAGCTGGATGTACAATATATGTTGATACAGTCCCTAATCCATTAATAGGATATGAGTATGTAGTTTTAAATGGATCAACATACACTATGACTAGTGGTAATGGTCAAATAACAGGACTTGCACCTGAACAATGTTAAAAATAAATTTATTTATAAATCAACTTATTTAGTTTACATTTCTATATTTATATTTGTATTATAAGATATTTTATAAACGTACTAAAAAGAAGGTAAACTAGATGGCACTTAAATTTAGACGTGGGACAACCGCACAGAAATCAGGTTCGTTAGCATTCGGAGAACCATATGTAAATACTACATTGGGAACTCTTCAAATTGGTGGACCTGATGGTGACATCACTTTGGGTTCAACTGGTACAGGAAGTACTGGTACATTCGGAGCAATTTCAGGTTCTGGATTAGATATTACAGGTAACGCAAATATTGCAGGTAATTTAACTTTAGGTGGACAATTAACAATTGGTGATAATACATCTGACACAGTTAATGTAGTAGCATCATTAAGTTCTTCACTTATCCCACAAACAGATAACACATTTGACTTAGGTTCATTGACAAAATCTTGGAGAGATTTATATATCTCAACTGGTTCAATTAAAATGGTGGCAAATGGTGTAGTTTTATCTACATTATCACATAATGCAAGTGGATTCCAATTAGATCAAGGTGTAATTGCAAATGGTGATAGTTCATTTGGTACATCATCTGCAGCAGTAACATCGGTAACCGGTTCATTAAGAGTTAGTGGTTCAGTAGCAGTTATTGGTTCAATAAGTGCATCAACAATTACTGGTATCGGTAATGTAACAGCATATTCATCTTCAATAGATAGTAGAATATCATCAATTGAATCATTCTCATCTTCATTAGGAAATGGATTTGCAACAGATGCAGAATTAGGAATAGTAAGTGCAAGTGCATGGGGAGCATTCCAAAGTGCTTCGGCATATAGTTCTTCTCAATTTACTAGAGATGCAAATCAGGATACTTTAATAACTGCAAATTCAGCAAGTGCATGGGGAGCTTTTGCAAGTGCTTCAGCATTTTCTGCAAGTGCAGCAGTTGTAGCACAAACTAATGCAAATAGTGCAGCTGGTGCTTTCGCAAGTGCTTCAGCATTCTCTGCAAGTGCAGCAACAACTTACGCACAATTAGCGGTAGCAAACACATTTACTGGAAATCAAATTATAAACGGAACTTTAACTTTATCTTCTTCAGCAGCTGTAGAATTAACGGTAATTGGTAATCAAGTAATTACTGGTTCATTGACTGCAACAGGTGATGTAGTAGCATTCTCTACTTCAGATAGAAGACACAAAAATAACATTGTTTTAATTTCAGATGCTTTATCTAAAGTAACTAAATTGAATGGTGTAACTTGGGAATGGAATGATGATGTAGATGCTGCAACTAAAGAAACTCCTAAGACTGGTTTGATTGCACAAGAAGTACAGGAAGTTTTACCAGAAGTAGTAAAAGAAAGAGCAGATGGTTTCTTAGCATTAGACTATTCTAAAACAATAGGTTTATTGGTAGAAGCAATCAAAGAACAACAACAACAAATTCATTCTTTAACTTTAGAAATAGAAAAATTAAAGAAAGATAATAGCTTATAAGAATGTATGATGTATATTATACAACAGGTTTCGGAAATAAAGTAGGTGCTGGTAGTGATGTTTGGGTGAACAATTTTGTAGAATATGTTGTTCCTCACTTAAAAGTAAAACCTATCCTACTTATACATAGAAAAAGACCAGATGATTTTGAGGGGGACAAGTTCCCCCTTGAAATTTATTGGCAAGTGGATGATAAAGAAAAGTTCGATGAACTTATAAATAGTGCTCGGCGAATACACATACTACACGGACACTATTACCCTAACTCAGCAATCCTAAACAATTTGGACAAGATAGAGAGTTATGTAATGCATAATTCAATTGATATGTCTCTCAAAGCTGGATTATTTTCAGATTCACCTGGTATGCAACATTACGGAGCAGACTCAGAATGGGAAAATAATATAATAGAAAAAGCTAAGAAAAGAATTTGGATAGGATTATTTAGAACACCAAAACATAATGAATACGATTTTATTGATATTCCAAATTATTATGATTTTCAAAATAATTTAGAATTAAGTGATAGTACAAAAGTTGGTTTTGCAGCAAGAACAGAAACAAGAAAAAGAGTTTGGTATTTAGAAAACATAGATTCGTATTTATTTACTACTATAAAAGTTTTAAATAATGTATGGGAGAAAGGATATGGGGTGAATTTTAAAAGAGCTAAACGATATATGTTTGATTATAATAAATTAGATTGGTTTTATCGTTTGGATTGGGGAATTTCACATAGTTGTTTTAATTATGAACCATTTGGATATTCAATATTTCAAGCGGTTGATTATGGAAAACTACCTATATTAAGTAAAGATTGGATGAAAGAATGGCATTATCCGTTTAGAGCAGAAACTAAAACAGAATTTGAACAAACGGTACAATGGATTAAAAATAGTGATTACGAATATAAAAAACATTGGTTCAATAAATTAAAAGAATATATGTTAGAGTATTCGGATAGAAACAAATGGGTTAATAATTTATTAGATATTTATAATAGTTAAAGGAAAATAATATGGCAAAAACAAATTTAAGTTTAGGTAATTTATATAGAGCATGGACAGGTACAGAACGTACAAGTGAATCATCTTCTATGAACGCTGCAAATGGTATGGCAGGAACTGCTATTTCAATGAGTTCATTTGCAATGGATAATGCAGCAGCAACACTTCCATTTACATATATTGTAGAAAGTACAGGTGAGAATGTAACATTTGCATTTACAAGTGCAGGTTTAGCTTTTAATAATAGATTAAGAGAAGTAGCAGCAAACTACACAATTACATTAAATGATAATACCTTTTTCACCGTTGGTACACGTGGTTCTACTACGGCTATAAATGCGAAGGCATTAGCTGGTTCAACATATAGTGGTAGTAATGCAACAACATTAACAGTATATTATGATGATACGTTTAATGTAGATGCAACCGGTAATAACAAAAGTGGTGGCGCAGCAACTAAAACAATTTATTCAGTAGATTCATATAACTCTATTAACTCTGATATTTTATGTGTTAGTACTGAAACTCAAATTTTGTTAGCAGATGGAACATCAGTTGAAGCTGGTGATTTATATGTAGGTGATAGTATTAAAACATTTGTACCAGAAGGAATGCCATCTTGGTTACCAGATGAAGATCAGGCAGAGTGGTATTGGTGGTATCATACATCAGCTAGTGCAGGTGAAGTAGTAGATGCAACGGTTAGTAATATTTATTTCTCATTTATTGATCAATATGTATCGATTAATGATGGTGCAATTAAATCTACTCACGCTCATCCATTCTATGCTTGGGATGCAATTACAAATACTTATCAATTTACAAGAGCAGAAGATGTAGCAGAAGGTGATAAATTAATTAAATATAATATCGTTACTAATGAAATAGAAGAAGTTGAAGTTTACAAAGTTGAATTTATGAAGAAAACTTTGGAAATCGCAACAATTACGGTAGATGTAGCACATACTTATTTAGCTAATGGATTTGTTTCACACAATAAAGGAGCAGCAAATGCACCTATTCCATGGCAAAATTTAATATGTTATTTAGAACCAGAGTTTGCAGCATCATATAATACAGGTTCATCTGTTACTAACTTTAATGATTTGACTGGTAATTCAACTGGATTTAACCTTACTGGTGCAGATGCAAATCCAGCAATCGCAGCACCTACATTCTTACCAGGCACACCAAAATCATTAAGATTTGCAAGTGGTAGATATGGTATTAAAAAAGCAGGTACTACAAGTGGAACTAACAATTCATTATTCAATACAACAAGTGCAAATGGATATAGTATTATTGCATTTGTAAGTGGTTCAGGTGGTAATATATTACAAGAAGGAACTGATTACCTATTAAATGCAAGTTCAACAACTATTGCATTTACATCAACTCCAAATGGTAACTTATCTGCAACATCACAAACTCTAACAGGTTGGAGAATGATTGCAGTTACAACCGGTGCAGGTACAACTACAATTTATAATAACAATGTATCGGTTGCAAGTGGTGCAAGTACAGCAGCGGCAACTACCGGTAACGCAAACATATTATTAATGGAAAACAATACTGGTGCATTGGGTTCATTCTTCTTCTATCAAAGAGCGTTAACATCAACTGAAATTGGTCATATTTGGAATAACTTAAAAGGTAGATACGGATTATAATATCGTTTGAGAATAAAAATATATATTTATATATAGAATAAATAAATAAAGATTATGGCAAAAATTAGAGATGAGCAGTGACAAAAAATGAAGGAATTGAGAGGGAAATATAATGAACTGGTGTTTATTATAGGACAAAATCAAATCAGACAAAAAGAGTTAAAATTAGAAGAAGAAAGTATGTATGTTGAATTAGAAAAACTAAATTCAGAAGAACAAACATTTTTCTCTGATTTACAAAAAGAATATGGTGATGGTAATCTAGATACAACAACTGGAGAATTTACACCTAAACAACAATAATAATATATTTTTACAACAATGTTTGTATATTTATATTAGAATATTATAACATAATTTATAAGGAGAAACAATAAAATGGCTGAAAAATTAGTATCACCTGGTGTGTTTACAAGAGAAAACGACTTATCATTCATAGCACAAGGAGTTGGAGCTATTGGTGGTGCAATCGTAGGACCTTTCAAACAAGGACCAGCGTTTAAACCAACAATCATCACATCACCATCAGAATTAGAAGAAATTTTTGGTGCAGCAGATGGTACATATTACACAGAATTAACCGCTCAAAACTATTTAAGAGAGACTGGTTTAGTAACTATTTGTAGAGTAGCTGGAACTGAAGGATATACCGACAGTAATGCAGTATATTTATTAGCATCAACAACTAATAGTGGTTCTAAAATTTTAGGTACTTTATTCGGTACTGAAACTCCATTAGATTTTGAAGCTTTTAGTAGTGCTACAAATGGTAATTTTGTATTAGATGGTTTTTCTGCATCGGTAGTAGCAGCATCAACTGCATCTATTGATGATGTATTTGGTGTATCTGCATTAGGTACAAAAGGTGCTTACGCACATACTTTCTTCAAAAATCACGGTTTAGTTATTAATAGTACTACAACTATAAGTGCAATAAATGTATCACAAGATTTTTCTTTTGAAGCAACTACGGCATTAACACCTATGGTTCAATCTCAATTGATTAGTGGTGATAGATATGATTTATTCCAATTTGAAACATTAGCAGAAGGTAATGTAGAAAATAAAAGATTTAAAGTTTCTATTTCAAACGTAAAGGCAGCCGGAGATATTAATGGTTCTGATTATGGAACATTTAATGTATTCGTAAGAGCATATGATGATACAGATAAGAGACAAGTAGTATTAGAACAATATAACAATGTAAGTTTAAATCCAGCAGCAACTAATTATATCGCTAGAGTAATCGGTGATACAAAATCAACAATTGATGCTAGTGGTAAAATAACTACAATTGGTGATTGGGCTAATAAATCTAAGTATATTAGAGTAAAAATGGCAACAGCAAGTGATTCTAATCCAGTTGTAGCAGTTCCATTTGGACATGATGCATATACAATACCATTTACAACAGATGAAGATGATAACTTAGTACCAGTTGTAACATATACAACAGGTTCAAAAGATTCATCAACTAAATTTAGTGGTATTGATTTAGAAGGAAATTCAGATAACGCATTTTATTTAAATCCACTTCCTGATGGAGCTGGGTTAGGTAATAATGTAGCATTTGGTTTAGATTCACAAGTAGGTTTATCATTAACTTCAAATGCAGCAGCAAGTGAACTTTCAAAAAGACAATTTACAATAGCATTTCAAGGTGGATTTGATGGTGTTAATCCAACAACTCCAATCAACAAAGGAACGGATATTTCATCTACAAATGTACAAGGATTTGATTTATCAACTTCTGCAGCAGCAGGTACAGCAGCATACAAAAAATGTTTAGATGCATTATCAAACACAGATGAATGGGATATCAACTTATTAGTATTACCTGGTGTTAATCATAACGATCACTCAGCAGTAACACAATACGCAATGGATATTTGTGAAAATAGAGCAGATACTTTTTATATTATGGATCCTGCAGGACAAGCAGCATCAATTGGTGATGTAACAGCAGTTGCAGAATCATTAGATACTAACTATGCAGCAGTTTACTATCCTTGGTTAAAAACAATCGATACTAATACTGGTAAATTAATCACAGTTCCACCTTCAGTTTTATTACCTAGAGTTTATGCAGCAAACGATGCAACCGCAGCAGAGTGGTTCGCACCAGCTGGTTTAAATAGAGGTGGTGTAATTGGTGCAGCAGCTGTATTAAACAGATTAACACACGCTGAAAGAGATGTTTTATATGAAGCAAAAGTAAATCCAATCGCACAATTTCCTGGACAAGGTATTAGTGCATTTGGACAAAAAACTTTACAGAGTAGACCATCTGCATTAGATAGAATCAATGTAAGAAGATTGTTAATCACAGTTAAGAAATTTATCGCATCTACTTCAAGATTCTTAGTATTCGAACAAAATACTACTGATACAAGAAATAGATTCTTAAATACGGTTAGCCCTTATTTAGAATCAATTCAACAAAGACAAGGTTTATTTGCATTCAGAGTTGTAATGGATGATACAAACAATACTCCAGATGTAATTGATAGAAACATCTTAAAAGGTGCTATATTCTTACAACCAACTAAAACTGCAGAATTCATTCAAATTGATTTCAACGTTTTACCAACTGGAGCAACTTTTAACGCATAATTAAAAAAAGATATACTTATAATAAGTAAAGGAGAAATAAACAATGGCTGACGTATTATCATTTGATAAGATATTCTATACAAACTTTGAACCTAAGTTACAAAACCGTTTTATTATGGAAATTGATGGTATTCCATCTTTTATGGTAAAATCGGCAAATAGACCAAAGATTGAAAGTGAAGTAGTAGAATTAGATCATATCAACTTAAAGAGAAAAATTAAGGGTAAATCTAATTGGACTGACATTACAATCACTATGTACGATCCAATTGTACCAAGTGGTGCACAATCGGTAATGGAATGGATTAGAACATCGCATGAATCTATTACTGGTAGAGATGGATACGCAGATTTCTATAAAAAGAATATTGACTTCTACGCTTTAGGACCTGTGGGTGATAAAGTTGAACAATGGAAATTGGTAGGTGCGTTTATTAGTAATGCTGAGTTTGGTGATTTTGATTGGTCAAGTAGTGATCCAACACTTATCACATTAACAATTACTTACGATTACGCAATCTTAGAATTCTAATCTAAAGAAAGATATAAAAATAAAAGGGAGACAATATTTGTTTCCCTTTTTTATTTTCATTATATTTATATATACAAATATATAGTTATGACATCAAAAGAATTTACAATTTGGTTAAAAGGATTTACAGACGGAGTACATGAATATAGTATTACTCCAAAACAATGGGATTACCTAAAAGAAAAATTGGCAGAAGTTAAGGATGAACAATCAATTGGAGTAGGTGGATGGGGAACACCAAATACGGCACCAATAATTTCAACACCACATATTAAACCATATATTGATCCGTATAATCCATATAGAGTAATTTGTTCTGACGAAAATGGAACAACACTTACAACAACACCGGGACATGGTTCTATTACAATTGCTAACCCTAATTTAGTATCATGGGGTTCGGGTTCATTAACAACTACAACAAATGCAAAGTTTCCAATAGTGGGTAGCAATGTTAGTTATACAACATACCAACCATACACAACGGGTCCTGATGAAAAGAAAGAAAAATTAAAAAAGAAATAGTTATATAAAATAAACAAAAAGTTATTATGGAAGAAAACATACAAATACAAAGAGGTGGAACACCAATGACACCACCACAACCCCAACACAAAGGATTTGATTTCCCAACACAGGTAATATCTCTACCATCAGAAGGTAAAGTATATTCACAATCAAATCCATTAAGTAGTGGTAAAATTGAAATTAAATATTTAACTGCAAAAGAAGAAGATATTTTAGCTGATAGAAACCTTATTAATAAAGGGATTGTATTAGATAAGTTATTAGAATCAATTGTAGTTCAACCAGGTGTTAATACTGATGATTTAGTTGTAGGTGATAAAAACGCAATATACTTAGCGGCTAGAGTTTTAGGATATGGTCCTGGATATGATGTTGAAATTACAGACCCTTTTAGTGGTGAAAGACAAAAAGTTACAATCGATTTAACAGCGGTTCAAACTAAAGATATTGATTTTTCATTACTAAGTCCTGAAAACAGATATTCATTTGAATTACCATCAGGAACTAAAATTGTGTTTAAGTTACTTACTCACAAAGATGAAAAAGATATTAATAATGAAATCAAAGCATTAGAAAGATTAACGAAAGGAAAAGCAGTATCATCGGAAGTTACAACAAGATTAAAATATATGATTGTTTCTGTTAATGATAATTCTGATAGAGGATATGTAAATGGTTGGGTATCTAATCAGTTCTTAGCAAAAGATGTAAAGGCATTCAGAAGTTACATTAAGGAGATATCACCAGATTTAGATATGAAATTTCAGTTCACATCAGACATAACGGGTGAAACGGAGGCACTTGATATTCCTTTTGGAATCGACTTTTTTTACCCTACCAACTGATTATAAGAAACAATTATATGATGAAATTTTCTTTTTGGTATTTCAAGGTGGTGGAGGATTTACATTCTCTGATGTTTGGAGTTTACCGATTCATATTAGAAGGATGTACGCAAATCAATTATATGAGATAAAGAAAAAAGAAAACGAAGAAATTAATAAAGCAAATAGTAAAGTTAGGAGACGATAAACTCCTAACTTTTTGTTTTATATGATATTTATATAAAATCATGCATTTATGGACAATAACAAAAAGATATTAAGTGAGGGTCTTTTGTATTCTTTGGTTGATAATTTCTTCAAAGCATTAGAAAAAGGAGCAGCAGATAAATTTTACGATAAAGTTAAGAAAAGTGATTTACATCCGGAAGCTAAAAAAGCAATGGAAGGTATGATAGATTACGAGAAAAAACTTAAAAATGCATTAAAAAAATATCACTCCAAATAATAGATGGCAAATAACCCATACGATAAATTAGATCCTAAAGAGGCAGAAACCTACGCCAAACTTATAGCTCAAATTAGACGAGAAGCAGAAAAACTGTCTAAGTTAAAGGATAATATGGTTAAGGGTGATAAAATCCAAGCTGAATTAATAGAGGAACAAAATAAACAACTCGTAAAATTAAGAGATAGATATAAAAGTTATGTTTCTAAATTACAAGAAGGAAACGAAAAATTAAATCAACAGAACGATAGGATAGCATCAATTGCATCTACGGTAAATGATATGCCAAAAATGTATAAAGCATTTGGTGATCAACTTAAAGGTTCAGCAACAATATCTAATCAAATAAATGATAGTATAACTAATATCAAAGATAATGATTTAAAAGGATTTGCAACGGAATTTAATCAAGGATTACAATCTGCATTTGACACACTTATTGAATATGCACAATTAAATTCAAATGATAGTGAACAAATAAAAGCAAAATCAACTGAAATTGCAAATCAACATAAGTTATTACAAAGTATGCTTCCATTAATAGAAGAAAGTAGTGAATTAACTGAAGCACAAAAACAGCATTTTAGAGATGGTGCAGCATCTTTAGCTACATTAGCTACTGAAGCTGGTAAGTTTGCTAATCAATCCAAAGAATTCAAAGAAGTTTATGGAACATTAGTGGATGACTTAAATGGTGTAGGGAATGGATTTAGAAAAATAGCAGCAACTATTGAATTAATGTTTAGTAATGGTAGAGTAGCAGCCGCTGCTTTATTATATGGTATAGGTAGAATAGTAGAAGAATTTGGGGAATTAGGAAAAGAAATTGGAGTAGGTATTACTCAAATGGTAGCCTTAAAACTTGAGGCACTTGCATTTGGTAAAATATTTGGTGAAACTTCAAAAGAAGCGGTAATAGAATTACAAGCAGCATTAGGTGATACGAGAGCTACTACATTTGGATTAAATTTAGATGCAGCAACTTTAGCAGCAAACTATAAATTAACCGGAGACCAGGCCGCATACATAGCAACTGCATTTGGTAAAGTAAGTGGAAATAGCGATGAGGTTGGTAAAAATACATTAGCATTTACAAAACAATTAGCACTAACCAATGGTATAATGCCAAGTAGAGCATTTCAGGATATTGCTAATAGTAGTGAATTTGTTGCAAAATTTACAAACGAAAGTGGAAAAAATATAGGAACAGCAGCGGTAGCAGCAGGTAAATTAGGAGTAAATCTTAAAACAGCATCAACTATCGCAAATCATTTATTAGATTATCAAACATCAGTTGATAAAGAAATGGAAGCTAGTGTATTGTTAGGTAGAGAATTTAACCTACAAAAAGCTAGACAATTGGCATACGAAGGTGATATAGCAGGTTCAATGAAAGAAGCACTAAATGCAGCCGGTGGTATAGATGAATTTATGAGTTTAGACCCAATCAGAAGACAAGCAGTTGCAGATGCATTAGGAGTATCAGTAGACGAACTTCAAAAAATGGCATCACAACAAAAGGATTTAAATGGAATGAATGGTGTGGGTGCACAAATATATAGTAGAATAGAGGAAACTTTACAAGCATTAGGTAACTCATTAGGTGGAAAAATATTAAATGGTTTGGCAGCAATGGTATTGTTTGCAGGACAATTAAATATGGCATTGATGGGAACAGGTTTAAGTATTGGTAAAATGGTTATGGGAATATGGGATGGTGTAAAAGCAATGGGTTCATTCATAGTTCAGCTGGGAAAAGCAGCTGCAATGAAAATGGGTTTTATGGGTCCTGAAATGGTAATGAGTAAGAAAGGTGATTTATGGCCAGCAGATTCACCTCAAGGTAAAACAATTATAACATCAGCTAAACAAAGAGCAGCTAAAGCAGCAGGTACATCAGTAGCAGAGAATATTACTCCACCTTCAAAACCAATTCCAACACCAACAGCTGGTAAAGCAGCGGGTAAAGCAGCAGGTACAACAAATGCATTAGGTGGAATAAATGCAAGTGGATTATTAAAAGGTGCGGCGGCAATGTTAGTAATGGCAGGTGCATTATATGTATTAGGAGCAGCTTTGCAACAATTTAATTTAGTAGAACCGGCATCATTGTTAAAAATGGCAGGTGCATTAATAATTGTGGGAGGAGCAATGGTAGGATTATCTGCCGTATTTGCAAATCCGGTATTAGCAGCAGGTTTAGGAATAGCAACATTAGGAATATTAGGATTTGGTGCAGCAATTTATATGGTAGGTGGTGGTATAAAATTATTTAATGAAGGAATATCTATATTAGCATCAGCAATACCTATGTTAGCAACTAATTTGGCACCTTTGGTTTCAATGATATTACCTATATTTGGATTAGCATCAGCAATTACGGCATTAAGTGTATCATTAGCAGCATTAGCAGTTAGTGGAACATTAGCACTTCCTGTATTAGCAGCAGTAGGATTAGCAGCTGGGGCAGCAACTGCAATATTTGCAGGAAATGAGGGTGGTGGAAATAATAGTGATTTATTAGCAGAAATAAAAGGATTAAGAGCAGATTTAAATAGTGGAAAAGTAGCAGTGAATATGGATGGTAAAAAAGTAAATACAGCATTAGCAATCAACAATAGAAGACAGGTAATGTAACATGGGAAAATCTTTATTAGAATTATTAGGAGAAAGAAACGCTAGTACACCGGAAGTTGTAAAACCTAAACCTGTCATTCCTTCGGTATTTGGTGATGTTATAAAAAAATATGCCGGAGAAGAGATTTATACAAGAGAGGAAAAAAATGCAGCTCAGACTATAAATTTTGTAAAGAATGTTCCAAGAATTTATGGATTAGATGCAAAACGAATTTTATTACAAAGAGATCCGCATGCAGATAAAGTATTAATTAAAAAAGCAGCGGGTGCAATTGGTGGTTTATTAGGACCGGTTGGTGCAGCAGTTGGTAATTTTTTAGCAGATTTTAATCCAAAATATCCTGATGATTTTTTGACAGGTGATGCAAGTGAACCTAAGTTCAATTTGTATTCTAAATTAATTAGTAGTGATTATGCTGGTGGTAAATACTATAATGGTGGTGTAAAAAATAATAAATCTAAATTAGGTTCGTTTTTACAAGGAAATAGAACACCTCAACAAATAAAAGATAATGCAATAGCAGCGGCTAAAACAATGTTGATTGGTGCAGCTATAGCAGGTGTAGGTAAATTATTATCAAGGAAAAAAAGAAAAGAAAATCCAGCAAAAAAATTACCACCACCAGTTCCATTTTTTCCATCAACGTTTGTTTTGAATTCAAAAACAACATTGAATGATAGTGATTCAGTTGCACATTTTCAAGAACAACAACGAAATAATCCATTATTTCCATCAAAGTTTGGTAAAGATTTATCTACTACAAGGATAGTTGGTAAAGATGAATTAGTAGCAAGAGAGGATGAATTAGCAAATTTAGATACATTATATTCTAATCATATTGAATTATATCTTCGTAAAAATAACCAAACAGATACAAGAGAATTATATGATAATTTCGGATATTATACATCATTAACAATAAACAATGGTGCAGAGGATAGTTATAAAAGAGTTGGTAGATATAGTAAAGATGTATTAAGAATATTTGAAGCATCAAAAACAGATTCACAAACAGGTGAATTTATACCAGAAGAATGGACACGATATGATACTATTAAACAATTTGAAGATGCTAATCCTAATTGGGATAATATAATTCCTGATACTGGTTTATTACGATTTGGAACACAAAATGTAAGTAGTTTAGAATTAGGTGGACAAATTAATTTAGTAGAAAATAATTTAGATAATTGGTTGAGTTATTGGCCAATCGCTGGTAGTGGTAGTGTAGATTATTCTAAATATTGGATTAAACCAGTTAGATGGAATAGTAGAGAAGCTAAATATAGTGATCAGGTTGATGGTAATAATCTTAATAAAATATTAGATCAGGATTATTATTTTGTTTCAGGTTCATTTCAGGCACAATCCAATACCTTTGATAAAAAATACAACCCATATTTACAACAAAGAAGAGATGTATTAGATACATCAAATAAAGGTGCATCTAAAAATGATAAAGCTTCCGATAGAATTAAATTTAAAATAGGTGATGTATTATTGATAGGAACACTAACCGGTTTAACAGATGCAACTACACCAAATTGGAGTTCTATAAAAGGAGTTGGTAGTGGATTCCATTTTTATGGATATGATAATTGGGAAAGAGAAGTTAGTTTTAGAATAAGATTATACGCAGAATCGGAAAGTGATTTAAAAAATATATGGGTTAAAGCAAACCAAATAAAAGGATATACACTTCCAATTACTAAAGGTAAAAATTTAGGTATATTTGGTAACATTATTAAATTACAAATTGGTGATTTAATAAATGAAAGTTATGGATTTTTAACTCAATGTGAAATGAATGTGTTAGATGAATCACCTTGGGAAATTACTGATGGTTTACAAAAACCATTTATATTTGATATGAACATTACATATAAAGTAGTTAAAAATCAAGATGATTTTCCACATTATCCAACTCAAATTGATAAAAAAGCATACGAAATCCAAACAAAACCACAAACAGCACAGCCAGTTGTAATTGGTGCACCACCTGTTGTTCCTGGTTTTAGTCAAACAGATGATGAATTAGATAGTTCACCATTACGATCGACAGATACATCACCGGTAATGAGAGATAGATCATCTACACGATTAAACGCACCACCTACTACTTTAAGTGGAACGACAAGAGTAGAGCCAGATTCAATGCAGGCTTGGACTAGAGCAAGAAGTATAGATTAATAATTAATAATATATGAGATACGATAATTTAGAAATAGAAAATAAAAAAGGTAAAGGTAATGTATTTGTACCTCAAGCCCTACCATATATTCCACCGAGTGATAGTGATATTTTAATTTATACAACAGCAGAAGATAGATTAGATTTATTAGCTGCATCTTATTATAATGACTCAAATCTTTGGTGGGTAATTGCAATGGCTAATAATCTTACTGATATTGATTTAAAACTTAATCCAGGAACTCAACTTAGAATTCCAATGAGAGCAAGTGAAATAACACAATATTTAGGATAGTAAAAAAATAAAGTTATGTCTAGATTTCCATTTATTACTGGTATTAAACAATCGATAGTTGATCAAATTCAAAACACATCAAAAATTGAAGCAGCTGGTGAAAAACCATTTATTCAATTTACTAATTTTATTGGTGGTACTAACACTATTTCATACAATAGTTATTTAACCTATGATTTGAATAAAGCAGTTTATGGTGCAAATAAAACCAATCAAAGATTTCCACCGGTTATAACAGGCTTAACGGTAACAGCAGCAGGTAGTTTAGGTTCACTTAGAAAAGCAAAAGTAAATGTTAGATTTGCATCGAGTAAAGATTTAGATTTACATAAAAATCATTTTAAAGTAGGAAATACACAATTAGTATCTTGGGGATGGCTTAATAATAATCAAACATTTGGTGGAAATACGAAAGAAATTGCAGTAGATGTTGTAAATAACATAGATGGGTATTTAAAAAATACAAATAAATTTGGTAATAATGTAGATTTTTTAGCTGGAATTCTTACTAATTTTAATATGGTAGTAAATTCAGATGCAAGTATAAATGTTGAATTTGAAATATCATCTCCATCGGAATTAGTAGCATATTTAGAAATACATAAACAAGGAAAAACATCAAGTGTAGAAGGAAAAACTGAAGAAAAGGGAATGGTGGAAGTACTTCAGGCGTTAGATATAGAGGGAAGATTGATAGCAGCTAAAGATAAAGAAATTCGTGATTATGTAATTAACTTAAAAGAAGATAGAGAAAGTATGTGGACTACATTTGGCGAAACCGATGATAGTTATATTCAAATGGGATATGCAATAAATGCAATTGTTAATAAATTTAGACAAACAACTGGTAGTGCATTTGGTGTTTTAGTAAATGTGGATATAGAAGAAAGTATTGCAAATTGTCATCCAAATATGATAAGTGTTACTGATAATGTTATATTCCCAAATAAAACAACAATGGGATTTAAAGATTCGGTAGATTATGATGGTGCAAGAGTAATAGAAGTTGATTTAAATAATACACAACCATTAGGTCCATTTAATTTTCAAAGAGATAATGTTGGTGATATATTTCCAAGTGATCAATCTATTAATATGTCTGGAAATTTTTTCCAACCATTTAAAGCTGGATATATTAAAAACATATATTTAAAAACACAATTTTTAAAAGATATTGCAAAAGGTTCAAATACGGTACATGAATATTTAGAAAAAATAGTATCTGAATTAAATATTGCCGGTGCAGGAATATATGAATTAGTAATTAGAGAAAGTTTTAAAGAAAATACAGGACAACACATTTATAGTATAGTAGATTTAACATTAGAAACAACAAAAAAACCACAAATTCCAAGTTTAGAATTGTTTACTAATACAAGTAGAATGATTGAATTAAGAGCTAATGCAGATTTACCAAAAGAATTAGCAACTATAATGATGATGGGTGGTATAAATGCAGATACAAATACAACAAGTAGAAATAGAAATATGGCAAAGGATATGTTTAAAACCATAACTCCAGATCCTATTTTAAATGAAGTAAGAATTAGAAATAATACACAAGAAGCAACTTTAACAGATAGTAGTGGTACTCAACAAACATCAGTAACAACTGCTACAGCAGCGGGAGGAGCAACCACAACACAAACAGCAACTACAACAGATCCAAAATCAAGTAATTCTAATTTTAAAGCAACATGGGAGGCATTTAAAAATGCAAATCCAGGAATAAATGCATTAGCAAATCCTACACAATCTGCAACACGATTAGTTACAGATGCTCAAATATATTTAAAACTACCAGGTGCAAATAGAGTTAAACTATGTGCAAGTAAAAAATTTGGAAAAGCCGGACAATCATATTTTGCAGCATTTACAGATGTTAGTTGTGTAAAAACCGTATACTTTGGACCAGATTATAGAAGAAGAGATGCTTTAGTTCCGATATCAGTAACAATGCAAATATTAGGATTGTCTGGAATAACAATAGGACAAGCATTAGAATTAAAACCATCACCTGTTCCTTGGTTAGATATTGATACTGGATATTGGCAAGTAACGAATGTGGAACATGAGGTAGATGATACAAGATGGACTACTGATGTAGAATTAAAATTTAGAGTAAAATAATATGGAAGAGTCAATAATAAAAAATTACTTACAACTAAATACTAATGTAATATTTACAGATAATTTTAGTGCATTTCAACCAACACCGAATGAACAAGATTATAAGAACGAATTTATTTATCGTTATTTTATAAGAAAGAGAAATCAGGATAATGGTTTAATATACGAAGTAAGTGCAGATACTTTTAAAGATTTTCAAAATAATCAATTATATTTTGGAACTAAAATTAAATGGAAAATAACAGGACAAATTGATGAAGTAAGTAAACTAAATCAACGTTCAGTAGCATTTGGAAAACAAACACTTTCTAATTTAGATACCCATATTAAAAACTATACTAAGTTTTGGAAAGGGTGATAAAAATCATAGTATTATTTGGAAAGTAAAAAATAATAACATATATTTATATTAAATAAACAAAAAGTTATATGAGCAATTTTAAACATCTAACCGATTTAGAAGTACAACAAATTACATTCGATTGGAGATACAGAGGATTCACCGTATTAGAACTATTAACTGAAGATGAAGTTGATGAAGTAAACGATGAATTAGAAAAATTAAGACAAGCTAGAATTGGTACAACTACCGAAGATGGTAAAGAGTGGGGTGATTGGGATCCATTTGCATATCCACACAAACTTTCTCCTAAATTAGAAAAGTTATTTTGTCATCCAAAAATTTTGGAAGCATGTGAATTTTTAATGGAAGGTGAAGTACAAGGAATGCAAACTTGGTGTTACTTTAAACCACCAGGACAATTAGGTAGAGACCAACATCAAAACGCATTCTATACAGGATGTGGACACAATGAAATCATTAACACTGCATTGGCATTAGATAATCATGATCCTGAAAATGGAGCAGTATGGAACTATGAAGGTTCACATAGATTACCAGTTTTACCAATTGAAGTAGATGATGAAAGAACAAAAACTAATCCTACATTTTGGAGAAACGAAAGAGGTAAACCTTGTGTAATGCCTGAAGGACATGATTTCCGTAAAGTAGAAGGATATTTAAGAAAAGGACAAGTAGTATTGTTACACTCACATTGTGTACATGGTTCTGAAGCAAATAACTCAAATAGATTCCGTAGAAATTTCTTAGGTGGTTATTTGAAAAAAGGAGCTATCTTTAACAAAGGTGGACATATGAAAAGAGAACCAATCGATTTGCACGAATTAAAAGCAAAACATTGGACAGAATCAGATGAAAAGAATTTTGGTGGATTTTAATATAAAGGGAGTTTAAATACTCCCTTTTTTATTTTGATTTGTAACCAAAATAGATTATATTTGTTACATGATATTTGTAGAGGATAAATTTGAATTTGAAGATTTCTTAAGAGATTATAGGAAAGGTAGCAATAAAATATATGTTAGATTATCAGATGATGAAAAACATTCAATGAATAATCGTATATCATTTATATACATCCTTTCGGAAAATAATGAATATGTCATAAATGTAAACAATGGTGATGGGTTAGGAATTAAAATAGAAGCATTATCACAATTATTAGATACAAAACATAGACAATTAGTTTTTAATCTTAAATCAGTTCAACATTTATTACCTTTTAAAAATGCATATGATATGGATTTGGGTAGATTTGTTGGGTATGGTTATCATGATATTGAATTGGGTGATACTCAACTTAATCAATTTTACAAATCAAAGTTTAAAAATGAACCATATTTGAATGATAGTATTCCAATGATGAAACAATTGGAACTAATAAAACAATATGTAAAAAAGTGTTCAGCCACAACTACAACTAAAGCAGATAAATTTATAATGGATGCAACTGAAGCATTTAATTATATTGAACATAGTGGTTTGAAAGTAGATGAAGAATATCGTTTAACACTAAATCCAGTTCATTTAACGAAGGATAACATAATTTATACTGAATATAACCTAATGACATCTACACTCCGACCATCAAACCGACATGGGGGTGTAAACTATGCTGCACTTAAAAAAGATACCGGTGTAAGAAAAGCATTTATTAGTAGATTTAAAGATGGAGAATTAGTTAGTTGTGATTTTGAAGCATACCATCCTAGATTATTAATGGATATTATATATCAAACTAAACTTAATTCAAATGTAGATGTAAAAGAAATGAAATGGATTACCGATTTTTATGGGTGTGGATTAGATTTTTATACATGGATTGGTAAACAAATGGGTATTGATGATAGAAGTGAAGTAAAAACTTTAATATTTCAAAATCTTTATGGTGGAATTAGAAGTGAATTATTACACATTCCATATTTTAGAGAAATACAAAATCTTACTGATTTGTTATATGAGACGGTTACAAAAAACAAATGTATGTTTACACATTTATACCATATTCAGTTTAATGAAGATAGATTTGAACCTATAACTCCTGCAAAAGTTTTAAACTATTACATTCAATCATACGAAACCGAACGAAATATAAAGAAAATTTTAGATATTAAGGATATATTGAAAGGAAAATTAACAAAACTTATATTATATACTTATGATGCATTCGTTTTTGATGTGCATCCACTAGAAAAACAATATTTATATAGTGATATCATTCCATTATTAAGAGGTGGACATGGTAGATACGAAATAAAAACCACAACTGGTAAAAATTATGATGAACTTTAGTTTAGAAAATCTTAATGAAATTATTGATGATGTTTTATTGGAGTTTTGTGTTACATATCCAATACCTGATTTCCAAAATGAGGAACACTTATTACATTTAAAATCAATATTAGAACAATTTGGTGTAACAATATTAGATGATGCAGAATTAATGGAAGCTATATCATTAGCTCCAAAGAAATTTACATTAGAAGCACCTATAAAAAACAAAGCAGTTAATCCAAAAGATAAAGCTAGAATAGATGCACATAAAAAAGGATTAGAAGGTAAGGGTGGTAATGCATATGGACCTAAAGGTAAAGATGTAATTACACACAGAAACCAAAATGGTAAATTAGTAGCAGTAAATCCACCAGTTAAAATTGGTAAAGCAGCACAACAACAAAAAGTAGCAGCACAACAAAAGAAAGTAGTAGCTCCTACAAAAAAAGCAGTAGCACCTACAAAGAAAGTTACACCACCTACAAAGAAAGTGGTAGCACAACCACAAACAAGACCACAGGCGGCACAACAACCTCAACAAACTTCACCTACAAGTGGTAAAAAGGTTAAAAAGGTAAATGATGCTATTAGAAAAAAGGATAGTTTCAATACCGATAAATCAATGACAATTGGTTTAGATGATAAGACAAGTGAAGCAAGAGCAAAAGCAAATAAAGCTAAAAAAATAAATACAAAACCATTATTTTCTACAAAAGATACACAAACTATATTTGATGGTAAACCAAAATTCCCTAAAAAGTATTTAAAGGTTTTAGAAAGAATGATGCAGTATGGTAAAGAGAATATCACAATTACAACTCTTACTGATAAAGCAGGTGCAGGAACATTAGAATCAACTTGTGGTGAGATTGTTGGAATGATAGGATTGAGTATTCAAGATGCTGGTAAAAGAGCAATGTTCTTTAGATTATTAAAAGCTAGAGCAGAGCAAAATGGTAAGGCAGGTATATTAGATGCAAGTTGGGTTACAGCCGGTGAAGCACATTGTATTGCAAATGAAAGAAAATTAAAAAGAGATTTTCCAAATGGATATACAATTTTAAATACGTTTTGGGATGTAGCAGATGAGGCAGCGGCAATTGGTGTTGAAGGATATAAACAAAATAAAGGATTTTCTACTGATGTTAATATGTTGGTTATGGATAATAAAACCAAACAAACTAAGTGGGTAGAACCTTCTTTAAAGAAAGATGAGGTGGTAAACTTATTAAACGGAACTACAAATAGAATTCGTTCAATTGCAGTATTAGCATCAAAGAAAGTAAGTAATAAAGAGAAGGATCAATACGAATCAGCAACAAAGGAATTAGAAGGAATGGGTGAGGTTAAGAAAGGAAAAACTCCGGAGTATGCTAGAAAAGAACAACTTCAAAAATATATAACAGGATTAGAGGAAAGAGTAAAAGCTGAAATTCCAAAAAATGCAAATGCAGAATATGCATATTCAGTACAAGAAAAGTTACATTCAACCGCTTGGGAAAATAAAGATGTAGTTAAACAAAGTAAATTATTGTTAAATGCTTGGGCAAAATTAACTCCAAAACAAAAACAAGAAAGAGCTTTATCTATTATTGAAGAAATGGGACAAAATGATAAAGGTGGATTAAGAGCTGAAATCGTAGATACTATTAATAAACTTTATAAAAATAAAGATTCAATTAATGGATTAGATAGCATTGGACAAATCATAGGTGATAATACATCTAGAGGAAAACAAAAAGCATCTATGATTTTATTAAATTTAGGAAGTTCTACTGGTAAAGCAAATTCATTATCGACAGTAAGAGATAAAATATATAAAAATACATATGCACACTCAAAGGCAGCATCAGAGTATTTATTATCTACAAACGAAACTAAAACTGCATTATTAAGAAGTATTAGAGATGCATTCCCTGTAAAATCTTTGTTAGAAGGTGAGGAAAATATGTTATTAGGTGATTTCAAAAAAGGAAAAACACCGGGTACAAATATAGATCAATATGTATTACAGAGAGTATTTAATATTAAATCAGCTGAAGAATTTCAAAGTGGATTAAAAGTATTAGATACACCTCCTCCACCACATATTAGTTTCATAGGTAAAGGTAAAAACTCAAAACCTATTGAAATTGCAGAAATCAAATCTCGTTCCGATGGTAAAGGATATGGTGGTACATGGAAATTGGAAATGAGTTTATCAAAAAAATTCGTTGAATTGTGTAAACAATACGATACATAATTAGGGAAACAAAAAAATGAAAACACAGTTATTATGTACATTTAGTACAAAAACCGATGTAGATAAACATATAGAAATAATAAAAAGTAATTATACTTTGGCATATAATTACATTTATATTTTACAAAACAAAAACATTCCAAATGAATTGTTTGTAACATATAATGTAGTAGTAGAAAATGAACAACCAAACTTAGAAATGAAAACTATTTTGGTTCATAGAAAAAAACAAAGTAATACTTTATATACAATCAACGCATTGAACAATGTTATTATGGAAGCTACGGGTGGACAATTAGATAACAAATTTGAAGTAGATTGGGAACATTATAGAAATTGTATTTTAGTTACAAATACAGAAGGTGTAAAGAAAATTTATACTAGAGTATTTGATGTAATTGATTTAAACAAATAAGATGATTAAATTAAAAGATTTATTATCAGAAGACCTTCGTAAATGGTTTGGTAAAGGACCAGAGGGTTCAACTACCGGTGGTGGTTGGGATAGATACAATACTAAAGGTGAAAAAGTTGGTAAGTGTGGTGATAGTAAAGAGGGTGATGCATACGCAGCTTGTTTATCAAAAGAGAAAGCAGCTAAATTAGGTAAGGATGGAATAGCAGCATTTGTAAAAAGAAAGAGAGCAGCTCAATCAAAGGCAGGTGATGCTAAAAAAGGTGGTGAACAAAAGAAAGGACAAAAACCTACATTTGTAAAGACTGGTGCTAGTGAAGCATTAGAAGAAAAACTAAATTTATTTTTAGAAAAGAATTGCCCAACTGACCCAGCAAAATGGTCAGCATCTAAAGCAGCGGCAAAAAGAAAGTTTGATGTATATCCATCGGCTTATGCAAATGGATGGGCTGCAAAAAACTATAAATCAAAAGGTGGTGGCTGGAAAACTTGTAAATAAAAATTAGGTTTATATTAAAAAAAGTTGTATATTAGAGTTATGAAAAGAAGAAAATACGCAATGTTCATCGGAAGATGGCAAACTTGGCACGCAGGGCACGAATGGTTAATTCGTCAACAACTAGATAAAGGTAAGGATGTTTGGATTGCAATTAGAGATGTAGAAATTAGTGAAGAAAATCCTAAATCCGCATATAAAGTTATGATGGATTTAACAATAGTTCCATTTATAGAACAAAATCTTGATAGAATTTTAATCAGTATTATTCCTGATATTGAAAGTGTAAACTATGGTAGAGGGGTAGGATATGACATAATACATCATCACCCACCTGCCGATGTTGAATTAATTAGTGGAACTGAAATTAGGAAAGGTTATATGGATTCAAATGGAGATGTTATAGAATACGCAATTGATTAAAAATGATAAACGGAAAATATTGTATTGAGTGTAAAAGATGGTTTCCATTGTTTATGTTCAAAACCGATATAAGAAAATACACAATACCAGAAGCTAAAAAGAAAGTTAGAAGATGTAGAATGTGTGTTGATAAAGAAAGTAGAAAAGGAAGTGTTGTTAGATGGATTGATAGTGATTTCAAAATAGTAACACTAACATTTAAACAAAGATTAAAAGAATTTTTCTCAAAATAATAAGTTATATGACAGATAAAAAAGAAATGGTAAATGGACCAAAGCATTATGGTGGTGCAGATAATCCTTACGAAGTGATTAAAGTGTGTGAAGCATGGGGATTGGATAAGGATGCTTACTTATTTAATGTGGTAAAGTATGTTGCAAGAGCTGGAATAAAAGATCCGGCAAAAGAATTAGAAGATTTAAAGAAAGCAGTGTTCTATTTAGAAAGAAAGATAAAGAATTTAGAAAAATGAAACTAATTAAGAACATTAAAATACTACAATTATTGGAAGATATTGGTGTAGTTATGAGAATTGGTGCATTCTTTATGTTATCAGTTATGGGAGCTGATACACCTTTTTTAACAATGTGGATTATCAACACAATAGATGCGGTTATTCTAACTTATTGTGCATGGGAAAGGAGCAATCGTTCTTATATTTTACTGAATACCTTCTGGCTAATCGTTGGTGTCATTGGAATATATAATTCCCTATAATATTTGGTGGTCTCAAAAAAATATCGTATCTTTGATATATAAGAAATTGAGATTATTGATATTTATACGTGAGATTAAATCGCGATAATCTTAAAACTTAAACAAACAATTTTTAAAACTTAAAACAAAAAACAGCATGAACATTAATGCAATCAAGCAGCGTTTGAATTCGTTGCAAAACACATCCAAAAAGACAGATTCATTGTGGAAACCAAAACCTGGAAAGTACCAAGTTAGAATCGTACCTTACAAGTTCAACAAAGAAAATCCTTTCATTGAACTTTTATTTCACTACAACATTAACAACAAAACTTATTTGAGTCCAGCTTCTTTCGGAAGACCTGACCCAATTTTAGAGTTCGCAGAGAAACTTAAGAAATTAGGTGATACTGAGAATTGGAAAGCTGGTAAGAAAATGGAGCCAAAATTAAGAACTTTCGCACCTGTTATCGTAAGAGGACAAGAAGCTGAGGGTGTTAAATTTTGGGGATTCGGTAAGACAGTTTATCAAGAAATCTTAGCAATCGTAGCAGATCCTGATTACGGTGATATTACAGATGAGAACACTGGTAGAGATATTGTTATTGAGATTGTAGAAGAAGCAGGAAAAACATATCCTGAAACTCGAATCAGAGTTAAACCAAATGTATCTCCATTACATGAGAACGCAGCAACTACTGCAAAATTATTAGATGAGCAAACAAACATTACTGACATTTATTCGGAGTTATCATACCCTGAATTGAAGACAGTATTAGAGAATTGGTTAAATCCAACTGCTTCGGTAGAAGATGAAAACCCAACTCCTTCAGTATCTCAACAAACATTGGCTCCTCAACCAAAGAAAGTTGAAGAACAATTGGTAAGTAAAGATGCCGCACCTGAAATCGGTGGAGCAGGTATAATGAATGATTTACCTTGGGATGAAGAAACACCTGCACCAGCACCTAAAGTAGATGTGGCAGCAGCATTTGATGATTTATTTAATTCATAATTATTATGGCTAAAATTGACTTAGCACAAGAAATAGCCGACAGTTTAAATAAAAAGTGGAAAGACCAAAAGGTAGCATACTTTTTAGATGATGATTCTGATGGGGCCCCAACCAATGTACCAGGTTGGGTTTCCACCGGAACAGCAATGTTAGACGTGGCGGTTTCAAATAGACCTTATGGGGGTTTACCCGTAGGAAGAATAACCGAAATTACCGGTTTAGAACAAAGTGGTAAATCGTTATTATCAGCTCACTTATTAGCTGAAACTCAAAAGCAAGGTGGTGTAGCAGTATTGATTGATACCGAAACCGCAGTAAGTAGAGAGTTCTTTGATGCAATTGGAGTAGATGTTTCTAAATTGTTATATGTTTCAGTAGACACAGTTGAAGATATTTTCGAAACAATTGATACAATCATAGAGAAAGTTCGTAAGGGTGATAAAGATAAGTTAGTTACAATCGTAGTCGATTCAGTAGCCGCAGCATCAACTAAAAAGGAGATGGATGCAGATTATGATAAAGATGGTTACGCAACTGACAAAGCTATTATCATTTCAAAAGCAATGAGAAAGATTACTAATGTAATTGGTAGACAAAAAATATCAGTTATCTTTACTAATCAGTTACGACAAAAATTAGGTGTGATGTTTGGTGACCCTTGGACTACATCAGGTGGTAAAGCATTAGCATTCCACGCTTCGGTTCGTATTCGTTTAAAGAATATGGGACAGATTAAAGCAGGTGAGAGAATCATTGGTATCAAAGTAAGAGCACAGGTTATTAAGAATAGATTAGGTCCACCATTACGTTCCGCCGATTTCGATATTTTCTTTGATAGAGGTATTGATAATTTCGGTGGATGGTTAAAGGTGATGAAAGATAACAAATTAGTTAAACAGGGTGGTGCATGGTACGAATACATTGACACTGATACTGGTGAAGTTATCAAATTCCAATCAAAAGATTTCATCGATATGATGGGAACTAGAGATGAACTAAGAGATCAAATTTATAGAAAGATATGTGAATCAACTATCTTACAATACAAAAAAGAAGGTATTGATTTAGATGAAATTACATACGATAATGGTGGAGATACCGAACCGGATATCGAAACAGAATAAAGGTTTATGAACGAAATATATAAAAAGTTACTAAACGAGGTAGAAAAAGACCATCAGCAATTAGGAAAAGAAAAGGTATTAATTGTTGATGGTCTTAATACCTTTATAAGAAGTTGGACAGTAAATCCTACTATGGATGATAACGGAGACCACATTGGAGGTATCGTTGGATTCTTAAAAGGAATTGGTTTTGCTATTAGAGAACAAAATGCAACTCGTTGTATTATTGTATTTGATGGTAAGGGTGGTTCTAAAAGTAGAAAAGATTTATATAGTGGTTACAAAGAGAATAGAGGTAACAATCGTTTTAGAGTGAATAGAGCATACTCAGATTTGATGAACAAAGAAGAAGAGGGTGTATCTATGAAACGACAAATGATTGGTTTAATCGAACTGCTAGAGTACCTACCGGTGGAAATAATGCTATACGATGGTATTGAGGCGGATGATGTTATGGGCTATATTGCATCACAACTTTTAAAAGAGGATGAATTGGCAGTTATTATGAGTGCCGATAAAGATTTCCTACAATTAGTAAATGAAAGAGTATCCGTTTATTCGCCAACTAAAAAGAAAATCTATGATACTAAGATGGTTATTAATGAGTATGGGGTTCATCCTAATAATTTTATGGTATATCGTACTCTTGATGGGGATAAGTCTGATAATATTGATGGCATTTCCGGTTGCGGCCTTAAGACTATTATTAAAAGATTTCCAGAAGTGGTTGAAGAAAAAGAAATCACAATAGATAAAATGTTTGAACTATGCGAAGAACGTAGAAGCGAAAACAAAATCTATGATAAAATATTAGATGGTAAAAAATTAGTAGAAAGAAACTTTAAACTAATGCAATTATCAGATCCAGATATACCAACTAATAAGAAATTAACAATTAACCAAAAATATTTGGATAATTCAGCAAAATTGGATAAATTAGGATTCATTAAAAAGGCAATGGGAATGAGAACTATTAATTCATTCGGTGATGTTAATAGTTGGATTCAAAGTACATTTGCCAAATTACATAAATAAAAAAAATACATGGAGGAAACAAACCTATGAAATGTTTAAAAAGTACAAAGACTGGTAAAATTATCAGAGTATCAAACAAAGAAGCAAACCAAGCTACAAGTGAGTGGAAATTCATTCCTAAGAGTGAATGGAAAGCAGACGTAAGACCATCTAAAAAAGAAGAAAAAGAAAGTAAATAATGCAAGCAGTAGACACATTAGAAAAATTTGGACAATCGTACCAATCTAAAGTCATAGCTGCATTATTATCCGACCTACCATTTCTTAATCAAGTTGCAGAAATTACTAGTAAGGATTATTTTGAGAGTGAACAGGATAAGTGGATTATTGAATCTATTTTGGATTACCAAAGTAAACAATTTGCCGCACCTACTCTTGATGTATTCAAAGTAAAATTATCATCTTTAAATTCTGATTCACAAAAGAAACAAATAGTAGATAGAATAAAACAAATCTATGATGTATTCGGTGCAGAAGATATGGATTTTGTAAAACAAGAATTCATTAAATTCTCAAAGTTTCAGAAATTAAAAGCAGCAATATTTCAATCAGTAGACCTAATCAAATCCGAAAAGAGTTGGGATGAGATAGGAGTTGTAGTTCAGAACGCATTAAAGGCGGGAATGGAAAACAATTTAGGACATGACTACTATAAGGATATTGCAATGAGAATGGAAGTTACAAAGAGAAGTTCAGTACCAACTGGATGGAAACCTATTAATGAATTAATGGATGGTGGATTAGGACCAGGTGAATTAGGAGTTATCGTAGCACCGAGTGGTGTGGGTAAGACTTGGGTATTGTGTAAAATTGCAGCCGATGCGGTAAGAGCAGGTTACAATGTGATGCACTATACTTTAGAGTTATCGGAAATCTATGCGGGAACAAGATACGACACTATTATGACTGGTATTCCTTCTAACGAATTACGAGATAGAAAGGAAGAGGTTGTAGCTAAACTTAAGAATCACAAAGCAAATCTAATGGTGAAGTATTATCCACCGAGAGGAGCAAGTACGAAAACAATCAAAGCACATTTAGATAAGTACAAAGGATTCGGCTTTAAACCAGATTTGATTATCATAGATTATGCAGATTTGTTAAAGCCCGTAAACAAAAGAGATAGTACATATGCAGAATTAGGTGGAGTGTATGAAGAAATTAGAGGATTGAGTGGGGAGTTAGGTGTTCCAATTTGGACAGCATCACAAACAAATCGTTCAGCAATTGATTTCGAAGTTATTCAAGCTGATTCAATCGCAGATTCTTATGCAAAAGTAATGACAGCAGATTTCATTATGAGTGTAAGTAGAAAAGCAAAAGATAAATTAAGTAACACAGCAAGATTCCATGTTATGAAAAATCGTTTTGGTGCGGATGGATTAACATTCCCTGCTAAAATGGATACTATGGTTGGATTGATAGATGTGTTTGAACCACAATCATCAGATGGTGTGATGGCACAAAAAGAATCTAACAATGGAAGTAACTTAGAAAAGAAACTTTTGCACAAAAAATATATAGAAAATATGGGTTAATAAGTATAAAACAATGTGAAAAAAAATATGAAAAAAAGTAGGTTTTTTTTATCCAAAATTGGTATCTATATATGAATATACCGATAGTTATAATTACTTTTCACACTTTTTTCAAAAAAAGTTTTATTTATTAACCTTACAAAAAATTACAAAAAATGGACATTTCACAAAGAATTCTTTCGGACATTACGGTGTATATGAAATACGCAAAATATCAACCGGAATTAAAAAGAAGAGAAACATGGGACGAATTGGTTACGAGAAATATGAATATGCATATTAAAACGTATCCAAATTTAGAGCAAGAAATTAGAGAAACGTATAAATTCGTTTATGACAAGAAAGTTTTACCATCAATGCGTTCAATGCAGTTCGCAGGTAAACCGATTGAAATGTCACCAAATAGAATCTACAATTGTGCATTTGCACCGATTGATGATTGGAGAGTATTTTCAGAAATTATGTTCTTACTTTTAGGTGGAACTGGTGTAGGGTATTCAGTACAATCACATCATGTAGAGGCATTACCTGAAATTAGAAAGCCAAATGCAGATAAGACAAGAAGATTTTTAATTGGAGATTCTATCGAAGGATGGGCAGATTCAATTTCAGTATTAGTAAAATCTTATTTTTTTGGTGGTAGTAAGCCGGTATTTGATTTTAGAGATATTAGAGCTAAAGGTGCTCGTTTAATTACAAGTGGTGGTAAAGCACCAGGTCCTCAACCATTAAAAGAATGTTTGATTAAGATTGAAGGTATATTAGATTCAAAGAAAGATGGTGATAAATTAAAACCAATTGAAGTTCATGATATTGTGTGCCATATTGCAGATGCAGTATTGGCAGGTGGTATCCGTAGAGCAGCATTGATTTCTTTGTTCTCTGCAACCGATGAACAAATGATTAGTTGTAAGAGTGGTGCATGGTGGGAAACAAATCCACAAAGAGGTAGAGCAAATAACTCAGCAGTATTGATGAGACATAAGATTGACAAACCTTACTTTATGGATTTATGGAAAAGAATTGAAGCAAGTGGAGCAGGTGAACCGGGTATCTACTTATCAAATGATAAAGATTGGGGAACTAATCCTTGTTGTGAGATTGCATTGAGACCTTTCCAATTCTGTAATTTATGTGAAGTTAATGTGAGTGATGTAGTTGACCAGGATGATTTGAATGCAAGAGTAAAAGCAGCATCATTCATCGGAACATTACAAGCTGGTTATACTGATTTTCATTATTTAAGACCAATCTGGCAAAGAACAACTGAAAAGGACGCACTTATTGGTGTATCTATGACGGGTATCGGAAGCGGCGCAGTATTGAAATTGGATATGAAAGAAGCAGCAAAAGTTGTAAAGGTAGAAAACAAAAGATTAGCAGAAGTAATGGGCATTAATCCATCTGCAAGAACTACAACTGTAAAGCCTGCTGGAACAACATCATTAACTTTAGGTACTTCATCTGGTATTCACGCTTGGCACAATGATTACTATATTCGTAGAGTAAGAGTTGGTAAG
>JACCDY010205659.1_pt1 | contig 30542 bp, 26 predicted proteins | sample 7446391 | NCBI WGS metagenome assembly JACCDY01 (sample SAMN15323451, study PRJNA562643) | freshwater metagenome | isolation source: river surface water | place: USA:Blue River Watershed | collected 2017-08-18 | reverse complement strand
GCTAAGCGAATCAAGGTCTCGAGGTCCGGAAATCCGCTCTAACAAAGTCATAGGTATTAAAACTCAAGCTGCGCTTGAGTTATTCCTTAAGCAACCAGGCTACGAAGCACGTACTGGAGAATTCCTCCGTTGCGGTAGTAATCCGCTTCGCCAGGAGTGTCAATGCGTACCACAGCATCAAACTCAACGGTAGGTTTGCCCGCTGCCGAGTGAGATGACGGCTTAGCGACTACGCGAACTGTCTTTGGAGTAGTTCCGGCATTCAATTCTTCAATGCCGGTGATCTCAAACTCTTCAGTACCGTCAAGCCCTAGTGAATCAGCTGTTTGACCTGCAGGGAACTGGAGCGGCAATACACCCATACCGATCAGGTTGCTGCGGTGAATACGCTCAAAGCTTTCGGTAATAACCGCGCGGACACCCAACAGGCTTGTTCCCTTGGCAGCCCAGTCACGCGATGAACCGGATCCATATTCTTTGCCACCGAGAATTACTAGTGGGGTTCCCTGTGCCTGGTAGTTGCTCGAAGCGTCATAGATGAACGCCTGTGGCCCCTCTGCCTGAGTGAAGTCACGGGTGTAACCACCCTCGACGTCGGTAAGAAGCTGGTTGCGCAGGCGGATGTTCGCAAAAGTTCCACGAATCATTACCTCGTGGTTTCCCCGACGTGAGCCATAGCTGTTGAAATCAACGCGCGAGATACCGTGTTCGGTCAGGTACTTACCCGCCGGGGAGTCAACCTTGATTGAACCGGCAGGGCTGATGTGGTCGGTGGTAACCGAATCGCCAAGCTTGGCAAGAACCCGGGCGCCCTTGATGTCCTTCACAGCATCTGGAGTAATCTTCATTCCGTCAAAATAAGGCGGTTTGCGAACGTAGGTCGACTTGGCGTCCCACTCAAAAACATCGCCCTTTGGAGTCGGAAGAGACTTCCATCGGTCGTCGCCCTCGAATACGCCTGCATACTGAGTCTTGAACATGTCCGAGTTAATAGACTCGTCGATGGTCTTCTGCACTTCTTCGGCAGTTGGCCAGATGTCGCGCAGATAGACAGGCTGGCCGTCTAGTCCCTCGCCCAGTGCGTCGGTCTCGAAGTCAAAGTCCATGGTTCCGGCAAGTGCATAGGCAATTACCAACGGTGGCGAAGCCAGGTAGTTCATCTTGACGTCTGGGCTAATTCGACCCTCGAAGTTGCGGTTTCCAGAGAGTACAGCAGTGACGGCAAGATCATTGTGGTTGATCGCCTCTGAAATCTCGTCAGAAAGTGGGCCTGAATTACCGATGCAGGTTGCACATCCATAACCGACTAGGTTGAAGCCGAGAGCATCAAGATCCTTGGTTAGGCCAGCTTTGTTGTAGTACTCAGTAACAACCTTTGATCCAGGTGCTAGCGAGGTCTTGACCCAAGGCTTAGCCGTTAGGCCCTTCTCAACTGCCTTGCGAGCAACCAGACCGGCTGCAAGCATCACTGATGGGTTAGAAGTGTTGGTACATGAAGTAATCGACGCAATTGCAACGTGACCGTTGTCCATTGCAAATGATTGACCCTTCACTGCTGTTGGCTTTGAGGCCTGGGCTGAATATGTTGGCAAGACAGACTCAAACGACTCCTTGGCCTTGCTCAGCACAATTCGGTCCTGTGGGCGCTTTGGACCCGCGATTGAAGGAACGACGGTGCTCAAGTCCAGCTCTAGGTACTCGCTGAAGCGAGGCTCGATGCTTGGGTCGTGCCAAAGCCCCTGAGCCTTTGCATACGCTTCGACGAGATCGATCTGCTCTTGCGGACGCCCAGTGACACGAAGGTAATCAAGGGTTACTTCATCGATTGGGAACATAGCGGCAGTTGAGCCGAACTCTGGGCTCATATTTCCGATGGTTGCACGGTTTGCTAGTGGAACTGAAGTTACGCCAGCACCGTAGAACTCTACGAACTTGCCGACCACACCGTGCTTACGCAGCATCTCGGTGATCGTTAGAACTACGTCGGTGGCGGTTACGCCAGTTGAAATCTGACCAGTCAACTTGAAGCCGACTACCTTCGGGATAAGCATGGAAACAGGCTGACCTAGCATTGCTGCCTCGGCCTCGATTCCACCAACACCCCAGCCTAGAACCCCAAGGCCGTTGACCATGGTGGTGTGTGAGTCGGTACCCACGCAGCTATCTGGGTACGCCTGAAGTTCACCATTTACTTCGCGCGCCATTACGGTACGGGCAAGGTATTCGATGTTCACCTGGTGCACAATGCCGGTGCCCGGTGGAACTACCTTGAAGTCGTCGAATGCAGTTTGACCCCAGCGTAGGAACTGATAGCGCTCCCCGTTGCGGTTGTATTCAAACTCAACGTTGCGCTCAAACGCGTCTGGCGAACCAGCAACGTCGATCTGAACTGAGTGGTCGATTACCAATTCAGCTGGTGCAAGTGGATTGATGCGCTTTGGGTCGCCTCCGAGTTCAGCAACTGCTTCACGCATGGTAGCCAAGTCAACAACACAAGGAACGCCAGTGAAGTCCTGCATGATTACGCGGGCTGGGGTGAACTGGATTTCTACATCTGGCTCGGCAGTTGGATCCCAGTTGACCAGAGCGTTGATGTGGTCGGCAGTGATGTTGGCGCCGTCTTCGGTACGCAATAGATTCTCAAGCAGAACTTTAAGGCTGTAAGGAAGGGTCTTCGCGTCGACTGAATTGAGCTTGAATATGCGGTATTCCTGAGAACCAACCTTAAGAAGGTCAGCGGAACCAAAACTGTTGACTTTAGACATGTGTCTTCCTTACTATTTGCGCCATCGCTACTAGAAATTTACCACTATTGACGTGAACGAATTGTTTCGCGGGTGAGTAACCAAGTGGTCCATAGCAAAAACACGTAAAGTGGCACGCCCATTGCAACCCTAAAGAAGCCAAGGGCCGCAAGTTGATCGGTTAGATACAGGGGAACTTGGACGAGGAGTCTCGCGGCAAAAAGCCCTACCCAAAGCAAAGTCACCAGCTGGAATCGGCGTAACTTAGCGGGTTCGCGCCGCCAAGACATGTCGGTTTTTCCGGTCAATACTGAGATTAAGAGGCCCACGACTGGCCAGCGAATTAAGACTGAAACTAGAAGCACAGCAAAGTAGATGCTGTTGGAGATAAATCCTTGGATGAAGTAATCCGCGGGTTGACCGCCCTCGCGAAGCGGCAGGTATGCAGAGATTGCGATTCCGATGGCACCCGCAATTGCCTGAGTCAGAGGCTTTTTTCGAATGATTTGGATTAGAAGTGAGGCCGCAGAGAGTGAAGCTGCCGTGATTACCGCTAGCACTACATTGTTCGTTATTGACAGCAGAATTACGAAAACTGTAGCCGGGACAATGGCCTCGAAAACTCCGAACCAACCACCGAGTGCACCCAGAACGCCTTTTGAAGTCAGGGAGTAACCCTCGTCTGTTTTTGATACCCCTAGCTTGCTGGCTTGATGCTTCGGCACCTATAGGCTCCTCGGTGGCGCAACGGTTCCGCCGGGCATGTTCAGCGGCAAAAGGTCCTTTGGTGGCATTGGAATATCGCCACGAGCCACGATTACCGACCGAAATAGGTCGTCAATGTCGGCTGCTGCCATCGGATCATTAATTGCGGCTCCGCCAACAACACCGCGTAAGAACCACTTTGGGCCGTCCACGCCGATAAAGCGGGCGATCCGAAAACCTGCTGCGTTTCCAGCCTCATCCATCAGCGGGATGCGGGCCAGAAGTTCAGGACCGAGAGAACCGATCCGCTCTTCGGCCTGACCACCCTGGGTGGTGATTGATTGCTGCATCGCAGATCTGATTTCGTGCCAAATTCCCTCTGATTTTGGCGCAGCGAATGCTTGCAGCTGGACCGAGGAGCCGTTCCACTCGAGGGTAACTGCGACAACGCGCTTTGAACCTTCCTCGACGTCCAAACGCATTTGTAGGCCTTCGCGCGGAGGAACTCGCATCGAGCCAAAGTCTAGATACGGACTTACGTCTGTGACCTCAGAAACGTCGAATGGGCCTGCGGAATGACGGTCCGCAGGGGCGGACTTACCGTTTGAATATGAAGCCGTCATGACTAGTTGACACCCGTCGATCCAAATCCAGCATCGCCACGGTGGCTCTCGGGCAGCGTCTCCACCCGGATGAAGTTGGCACGCTCCACCTTCTGGAACACCAGCTGAGCGATGCGGTCTCCGGTGGTGATTGAAAAGTCCTGCTCCCCAGTGTTGTAGAGATTTACTGCGATTTCCCCGCGATAACCGGCATCAACGGTGCCTGGCGTGTTCAGAACCGTAATTCCGTGCTTAGCGGCCAATCCTGACCGCGGGTGAACCAAGCACACGTAGCCATCCGGTAGGGCGATTGAAACACCGGTTGGAACCATTACTCGGCCTCGCGCTGGCACAACTGTGTCAATCCGGGACCTCAAATCGGCACCGGCGTCACCGGGCTGGGCATAGGCCGGGAGCATTTGATCGTCACAAACTATAAGTACAGGCAATTGATTGTTCACGGTTAGAGCGTAATCTAAAAGGGTGATGACTTCGCTAAAGACAAGCTCGGCTATTCGCTTCGAGGAAAGGGTTTACCCGAGCGTAGGTGCCTTCGGTGCATCACTGATGGTTTGGCCGACGATATGGCTAGCCTTGGCCCCACTCAACAGCACACTGGGGGCAGTGCTCGGACTTGTGCTGAACCTAGGCGTAGTAGCCCTGATGTACTTCGGTGCACCAAAGGTTGTAGTAACCGACGATGAAATTTCTGTCGGTAAGGCAAGAATCCAGTTGTCGCTGGTTGCCGAACCGAAGAAAATTACTAAAGACGAGCGTCGCGCCGAGATTGGGCCGAAGCTAAATGCCCGCGCTTATCTCCAGTTGCAAGCAACTGTAAAAGAAATGGTGCGCGTCCAGGTTCTAGATGATTCGGATCCGACACCGTACTGGATTTTTTCAACGCGAAACGCTGACGAAATCTGCAGACTCATCAAGGGTTAGGTAGTAGGTACTTGCTACTCACACTCAACGCAGATTTGGCCAAACTTACCTTTACGCGCAGAAAGTAGTGAGTGGTGCTTCACGATGAAGCACTCACTGCAGGTAAATTCGTCATCCTGCGGTGGCAGCACAACAACGTCGAGGTCCTCGGAGACTACATCCGGAATTGAAAAGCCTTCACCGTGTTCTTCGTCAACATCGACGACACCGGAAAGCTTGTCTGGAATACGCTCCTTGATTGCCTCGATTGACTCGTTATCGTCATCGTTCTTTCTGGGTGCGTCGTAATCGGTTGCCATCTGGCTTGCCTCTCGTTTGCATATCTAAGCGTGCATAGTGTGCAACAGAAAACCGCAGATAGCAAACCTGCAACGCCGAAAACGCAAAACGTGTCGCATCTAAATTTCGGCACACCATTTCGAATCTCGGTGAAACACCAACTGTGGTGCCAGACTTTGAGTTGGAGGCATTTCAATGGACGACATTAGATTTATCGAGGCCGAGGGCGATTTCTTAGTTCTCGAGTCCACCGATGGCCAGCGCTTTCGATTGCTAGCCGATGACCAAATCAGGTCAGCCCTTAGACGCGAGGCTGCGCCCAAGTTGGACGCCGTGAAAATGACCCCTCGTGAAATTCAGGATGCCGTCCGAGACGGCGAGGACATCGCCAGCCTGGTTGAGCGTTCCGGCGCAACTTTCGATTTCGTTGAGAAGTTTGCGGCACCGGTAATCGCTGAATTAGCGCACATTATTGATTCGGCACTGACAGTGAGACTAGGCATCGTCGTTGATCGTGATCACACGACTGTTGAGTTTGGCGAAATGATATCGGCAAGGATTCACAATCTGGGTGCGGCCACCATTAACTGGAAAGCAAAGCGCAGTGACCTTGGGATTTGGCACTTGGCAGCTGAGTATGAACTTCCAAACGGCTCCTCCACCGCAGTCTGGTCGTTTGATCCGAAGCGGCTAGCGCTTTCGCCAGAGAACGAAAATGCAATCAATTTGACGAATAACGAAGCTCAAAAGAGTTCGTCGGCACCGGCCGCATTCGCAAATCCGATTCTTAAGGTTGTCGACCAGCCGACCAGCGAAGTCACTGAAGTTTTAACTGCCACACCAGTCGAGAATGTTGCGAGCCTTCCAGCAGTTGAATCTCGGGCGTCCGCAGCAGATGTCGTTCCGGAACTAGCAGCTGGCAAGACCAAGCGTCCTGCAATGCCTGCACCAGCAGAGCCTTTGAGTGCTACCGCCGACCTGCTCGAGGCTCTTCGCAGAAAGCGGACCGAGCGGACCGAAACTCAAGAGACAGCGGCGATTCAAGAGCCAGCTGTCATGGAAGTGGCTGACGAATCGGCGGAAACTCAATCAATTTCTGAAGGAGAGGCTGCCCCGGTGAAAAAGGGTCGTGCCAGTATGCCTAGTTGGGATGAAATTGTTTTTGGAACCAAGACCGACGACTAGAGGTATTGGCCAAATCTGAGCAGTGGCACAGCAGTCTCTTCGGGGCTTAGTCCACCGTGCTGGCCAATCATCTTTAGGCTCTTTGGTTTTGCGAACCCACGATGGTAAACCGCGGACTTCGCACCGGCCAACAAAAATAAGTCCGGTAACCGGCTTTGAAATTCGGGTAGGGCCTCCCCATACCAACCAGCTTCTATAACCTGTTCTTTTGTCAGGACGGTGGCCCGCGAATCAAGCGATTTTTGCAAGGCATCTCTAACTGAATTCAGGTCTGTATCGGGTTCAAAGTAAAGAAAGTTGACCCGCGGATCGCCGCCAACGAACTTCAATCCGCTTAGGTCTTGATCGAACTCATCCAAGTAAATGTGCTTCGACTCATCGACGTCGATGATTCCATGATCCGCTGTTAGCAGCACTCCCGAGCGATTTCCCACCCGAGAAACAAACGCATTCATTAGGCCATCGAGTTCTTCGAGTTTTTGTCGCCAACGGTCAGAATCGGCGCCGTACGCGTGCGCCAATTGATCCAGCTCGGGAGCATATACGTAAACCAGATTTCCCTGCGATGAGCTCAATAACTTATAGGCTTCGGCAAATCGGTCTTCGATCGACTTGGCCGCAATAAAGGTCGCGTCGGGCATAGTCGCCTTGGTGAAGCTGGATGTGGCGTACTCCCCCGGACCAATGGAATAGCACTTAACGTCGGCTAATTTAGCCTGGGTTGAAACTGTCTCGTGCCTCTGCCAGCTGCTGACAGCTTTGGAGTCCATCCCAGTCAGAAGATTTACTGACGCTGAGTCCCGGTTGTCCCAAATTTGGTAGCCCACGATACCGTGCTGGCCGGGTAGAACTCCGGTGGCAAAACTTGTGATAGCCGCTGCTGTGGTGCTGGGGAAGACTGTCGATAGTTTGGAACCGGTTGCCCGTGACAAAAACTTGGCATAGCCGCTGTTTTCATGGAGATTGTGGTGACCCAGCCCATCGACCAAAATGACGCATGAGTTTTTTACTCGACGCAGTCCAAGCCGATTGTTTACACCAGTTATTGAACCAAGTGCCGAAACAAAAACGTCTGACAGCCTCCCGAAGGATTTAGGAAGGGAAGGTAGCATCGAAGGCATCACCCCAGTCTGCCATAACCGATTTGAGTAATGAATTAATGACCCTGGAACACCTGCCTGAGGAACGCATTGTTGACATTGATTTGTCGCAAGAAATGCAAGATTCTTTTCTCGAGTACTCCTACTCGGTCATCTATGCGCGAGCACTTCCTGACGCCCGTGATGGCCTGAAGCCGGTTCACCGAAGAATCATCTTCCAGATGGGCGAGATGGGTCTCAGGCCAGATCGCGGTCACGTGAAATCTGCTCGCGTTGTTGGCGAGGTTATGGGCAAACTCCACCCGCACGGTGACAGCGCTATCTACGACGCCCTGGTGCGTATGGCGCAACCATTTTCGCTTCGCGTTCCGATGATTGATGGGCACGGAAACTTTGGAAGCCTAGATGACGGGCCTGCTGCTGCCAGGTATACAGAAGCCAGGCTGTCTACCGCATCACTACTGATGAACGAAGGCCTCGACGAGGACGTAGTTGACTTCAAACCAAACTACGATGCACAACTCACTGAACCCGACGTGTTGCCTGCGGCCTTCCCGAATCTCTTGGTTAACGGCGCCTCGGGAATTGCTGTTGGTATGGCAACCAATATGCCGCCCCACAATTTGCGCGAGGTTATTGCTGGCGCGCGGTTCTTGCTTGAAACTCCGCAGGCAACCACTGAAGACCTGATGCAGTATGTTCCTGGCCCTGATCTTCCGAATGGTGGAATCATCATGGGTCTCGAAGGCGTGAAAGATGCATACGAGACTGGACGTGGGGTTTTCAAAACCCGTGCCCGAGTTTCGATTGAGAGTGTGTCCCCTCGAAAAATGGGCATCGTGGTTACCGAGTTGCCATATCTAGTCGGCCCAGAAAAGGTAATCGAGAAGATCAAGGATGGCGTTAACGCCAAGAAACTGCAGGGCATTGCAGATGTAACCGATCTAACCGACAGAACTAATGGCCTAAAGCTCGTTATCGAGTTGAAGACCGGTTTTGACCCTCAAGTTGTTCTCGATCTTCTATACCGATTCACCCCGATGGAAGACTCCTTCGGTATCAACAACGTTGCTTTGGTTGACGGCAGGCCACAGACCTTGGGGCTGCGGGACATGTTGGGCGTTTATTTAGCGCACCGCATAACTGTCACCAGGCGCAGAACCAAGAATCGCCTAGGTAAGAGGCAAGCCCGTCTGCACCTGCTTGAAGGTCTCCTTGTCGCAATCGACTCCATCGATGAGGTCATTGCAATCATTAGGAACAGCGACGAAGTTGATGAAGCCCGGCAGGCACTTCGCACCCGATTTGCTCTCTCGGAAATCCAGGCTGAGTACATTCTCGAACTGCGCCTTCGTCGGCTGACTAAGTTTTCCAAGATTGAACTCGAAACCGAGCGGGCGAATCTGTTAGACGAAATTGCTCGTCTGGAATCGATTCTGGCTTCAGACCAGAACCTCCGAGCTGTGGTTTCTGCAGAGTTAGCCGAGATCGCCGATAAATACGGGGATGAGCGTCGAACGACTTTGATCAGCGATGTAACCGAAGTCAAGCCAATTTCACTGGCCAAAGCTGCGTCCGTGAGCGCCGAGCTGGCCGACGCGCCTTGCACGATTGTGGTCAGTTCCTCCGGTCGTGTTGCTCGCGTCGAAGGACACGAAGTGTCACTTCCGAGCGGTAAGCGCCAGAGCCACGATGCCATCCGAACCCTGATTAGTACATCAACACGCTCTGACATCGGATTCCTAACGAGTGATGGTCTGGTACATCGAATTCACGTTGGTGATGTGCCTAACATTTCAGACGCAAGTTTGATGGGAAGTGCAGTTCAAGCTGATAGCTTCCTTGGCCTATCCAAGGGCGTTCGATTCGTAACCGTGTTTGGACTTGAAGATGGCACCTCCATCGCGCTAGGCACCAAGCAGGGAGTGGTGAAGCGCGTTCTCTCGGATTACCCCGCCAAGGACGAGTTTGAAATGATCTCTCTAAAACCAGGCGATGAGGTAATCGGTGCTGCGGTGTGTTCGGACGGCGCAACCCTTGTTTTTGTGACCAACGATGCCCAACTGCTGCATTTCAGTGCTTCCGTGGTTAGACCTCAAGGGCGTCCGGCCGGCGGAATGGCAGGTATCAACCTTTCGCCGGATTCCGCTGTGATTGATTTTGAGGTTATCGACGAAGTTGAAAATGCTTCAGTAATTACTGCTGCGAATAGCTCACTGGCCATACCGGGCACTGATGCTGGAAGCATAAAGATGTCTTCGTTTAGCGAGTTCCCTGGAAAGGGTCGAGCCACCGGTGGCGTGCGGGCGCAGCGATTCATCCGTGGTGAGGATCAGCTGTACTTCGCTGCGGTGGTCTCGGGCGAACCAAAGGCGTTAACTCCTGACGGAAAACCTCTTGCACTGAATCTGGATCTTGCCAAGCGTGACGCTTCGGGAAGCCCGCTTCCGGCCGTTGTTGGTTCGATAGGAATCTAGAGCGAAAGGCTCTTGTCTAGGCGTCGATTCTTTCTCGTTCGAAGCCATCGGCTGAGTCGATGATGAAATCACGTCTAGGGGCAACATCGTTACCCATGAGGAGCTCAAACATGGCCTCCGCCGCGGCAGCGTCTTCAACGCGAACACGCCTCAAGGTTCGTCTAGAGCGATCCATCGTGGTTTCGGCCAGCTGGTCCGCATCCATCTCGCCAAGGCCCTTGTAGCGCTGGATAGGCTCCTTGTATTTTTTGCCCGCCTTGGCTAATTTGCCGAGTAGTTCCTCAAGTTCAGCTTGTGAATACGTGTAAATAACCTCGTTGGCCTTCGAACCGGCATTGATTACCTCCACCCGGTGCAGCGGCGGAACGGCAGCAAACACACGCCCAGCTTCAACCAGAGGCCTCATGTAGCGGAAAAACAATGTGAGCAGCAGGGTTCGAATGTGCGCGCCATCGACGTCAGCATCGCTCATTAGGATTACCTTGCCGTAACGTGCCACATCTAAGTCAAAGCTTCGCCCAGAGCCTGCCCCGAGCACTTGGATGATCGAGGCGCATTCGGTGTTTGACAACATGTCAGAAACCGAGGCCTTCTGGACGTTGAGAATTTTTCCTCGAATTGGAAGTAGCGCTTGGAACTCGCTGTCACGAGCTAGCTTCGCGGTTCCCAGAGCTGAGTCACCCTCAACAATAAATAGTTCAGAACCAGCAGTCTCTTGAGTCCTGCAATCTACCAACTTGGTTGGAAGGGAACTACTCTCCAGAGCGTTCTTTCTGCGCTGCGTCTCTTTGTGTGTGCGAGCTGAAATGCGGGACTTCATCTCGGCAACTACCTTTTCGAGCAAAAGGGCCGCTTGCGACTTGTCGTCACGCTTTGGACTGTTGAATTTCTCAAGCAAAGCCTTAGAGACAACATTCGCAACAATGTTTTTCACGGCCGGGGTGCCAAGAATCTCCTTGGTTTGGCCCTCAAACTGAGGTTCAGCAAGGCGGACCGTGACCACTGCAGTTAGACCGGCAAGTGCGTCTTCTTTTTCAACTTTGTCGTTGCCAGCCTTCAATTTTCTTGCGTTGGCTTCAACCTGAGACCGCAGGACCTTGAGCACAGACTGTTCAAATCCGGCGATGTGCGTGCCGCCTTTAGGCGTCGCGATTATGTTGACGAAGCTCTTTACTTCTGTGTCGTACCCGGTCCCCCATCGGACGGCTATGTCTACGTCACACTTTCTGGAGACTTCGCGAGAAACCATGTTTCCGGACTCATCAAGCACCGGCACAGTTTCGTTGAAATCTCCCGAACCAGAGAGCTTCCAGGTGGCGGTTAGAGCTGCGTCCTTGGCTAAATACTCAACGAATTCGGCAATTCCACCGTCGTACTTGAAATCGTGCTTTGCAATCTCCTGGCCTCGGCGGTCCTCAATGCCAATGGCAAGCCCCGGCACCAAAAAGGCGGTTTGCCGGGCACGACTGAAAAGTTCATCGGACGCAAATACTGCATCCTTGATAAAGATCTGCGGGTCCGCCCAGTAGCGCACTCGGGTACCAGAGACACCCTTTGCTACTTTGCCAACCTCGCGCAAAACCGAGGCATCCTCAAATGGTTTGAATGGGTTTGACGGTGAAATACCGGTGGCGTCGTCAAATACTCCCGGCTCACCGCGACGGAAGGACATGGCGTAAGTCTTGCCGTCTCGATCAACCTGTACATCGAGACGCTGCGACAAGGCATTAACTACCGAAGCGCCAACTCCATGAAGACCACCCGATGCAGCATAGCTACCAGATCCGAACTTTCCACCTGCGTGGAGCTTGGTAAAGACCACCTCAACACCCGAGAGCCCGGTTTTAGGCTCAATGTCGACCGGTATACCTCTAGCTCGGTCGGAAACCTCTACAGAGTTGTCGGCGTGAAGAACAATGTCAATTTGGTTACCATGCCCAGCCAGTGCCTCATCGACAGCGTTGTCGATAATCTCCCAAAGGCAGTGCATGAGGCCGCGGCTATCGGTCGAACCGATGTACATTCCAGGACGCTTGCGGACGGCATCCAAACCTTCTAGAACCGATAGGTGGCGGGCTGAATAGTCTGAATTAGGCACTAGTCGATGTTAACTCTTGCCAGACACAGACTCGGGCACAGACACGAACCACAATGGACTTCGCAGTTAGCGAACTTAGGTCATCGATGCCCCAGTTTGGGTCATGTGTGTGTTCCAATTGAGAGAGGAAAGGTGCATTATGCAAACTGAAGCAACGACTGAAACTGGCGAGACCACCGAGAGCTACCAACTTACTGCGTTGGATCGCTGCGATGAGTGTGGCGCACAGGCTTACATTCGCGTCGAATTAGCCTCGGGTGATCTGCTATTTTGCTCGCACCACGGAAACGAAAAGAAGTCAGCACTTGAGCCTGTGGCTGTCGCCTGGCACGACGAGAGCAAAAAACTACTCGCTCGCTAGTTCGGATTCCAGCTTCCAGATTTCTGAGACGTAGCCATCGATTGCGGTGGCTACGTTTTTATTTAAGTGGCCTGGAACGCCAGAACCACGCCGCTCGAAAATCATTTCAAGCATCAATGAAAGCAACTTTGGATTCTTAGCCAAAACCGGGCCATGGAGCTTTGTGCCAATAACGTTTCCGTGGCGAGATATGACTGGCAAATCGTTGTCACTGTTCACGTAGCCGAGAACCTCAAAACCCTCGAACAGTTCAACCCAAAACTTGGATACTCGTTCGGTGGCAACAAAGTTGGTCTGAATGTGCCCAAGAAGCGGTCCATGTGTGTCGCTTCCCAGGTGAAGAACCTCGAAACCGGAGTTAACGGCAAGCGTCGGCACCCCCGACTTCAATACCTCAACCAACTCGGCACCACGGTGGGAACCAATTAGATTAATCTCACTCCAAGCGGCCTTGGAGCCATGGCCAACGAGCAAGAAGTCCAAATCCTTGGGAATTGCATCGGTCAAGGTCACAGAAACAACTTCGCAGGGAACACCTCTCCAAGCCAATTCCTTGGCCAGGACTAGGCTGTTGGCAGCATCACCATTCAGGTCTAGGTGGCCAGGATACAAAACGCCAAGTCGAATCATCGGGATACTGCCTCCGGGTCGGTGAAACCAAGAATTCGTCGAGTTCGACGCATGGCGTCAGCAGAGAAAATTACCGTGCGGCGAGAGTGTGTCGGTGCGGGAAGCGCAAAAAAGGTATCTAGGGCAACCTGCAAATCATCAGTTACGACTCCCACAGGGATCTCCGAATACGCTAACCGAAGCGCCATTTCGTATGCGTTGTAACCAGAGACCACATCGGCATGTGACAGAGCGTCCATGTTGACGGTCCAAAGCCAAGACGGGTCATGGACATCTCGCCCGATCATCACCATGATGCGCTCTGGGTTGGTGGTCAGGTTGTCAAGGTTGAGTTGGAAACTCATCGGGTTCTGAACCAGGATGAACTCAACTTCTTCACCGTTGACCACCGCGATCTCACCACGCGCAAAAACCGGAGGCATAGTGGTGATGGTGTTGGAGGCCAATTCAAGGTCGAAATCTGCTCCGAGGTATGACTCTGCGCTCTGCAAGGCTGCAATTGCATCAAGGGCAAAGTGCAAGCCACGATTTGGTAGCTCGACCTCAGCAGCTGCCCCACTCAAAACTACACTGGCACGAAGACCGTCAACGCTCATAACCTCGGCGCTTGGAATTGGTCTTGCTATCTCTGCTTCATAGGTGGGTGCTGTACCCAGCCCGTGTTTTGCATCCGACAAGAGTGATCCTGTGATGCCGAACCATTTGGTGCCTGGATGCTGAACATCTCGGTTGATGATGAGAGTGTTTTGGTCGTCAGCGTTGAGTAGGACTGTGTCTTTTGCACGACGCGCGACCTGGGCCAACTTGTCGCGAACCACGGCTGGGTCGACAAATCGATCGAGTTGATCCTCGAGGACATTAAGAATCGTGACCTGTTTCGGTCGAATTAGGCGCGTGATCTCCTCGGCATGACCCTCATCCATTTCGAGAATCGCAACGTCACCCTTTATGCGACCAAAGATATCCGATTGCTCGATGATCGATGAAAAGAACCCTTGCGCGATGTTGGCTGTGGACGGATTCGTAAACACAGTCTTGCCATGAGCACGAGCGATTCCAACAAGCATCTTTGTAGTCGTGGATTTACCCGCAGACCCCGTGACCACAATCAGTCCATCCGAGAACTTCGAGAGAGTTGCTGCCAAAAGGCCCGGCGCAACCTTACTTACGACAAGGCCAGGAAGGGCCGAACCGCCGCCAGGACGAACCAGTCTCACAAGGACACGAACAAACCGCCCTAGGAGAATGGCCGGCAAGAAACGCATGCTTAGTTTTCTAGGTAGTCGCGAAGCATCTGTGAGCGCGATGGGTGGCGCAACTTAGACATTGTCTTCGACTCGATCTGACGAATACGCTCACGGGTTACCCCGAATTCCTCGCCGATCTGATCAAGTGTCTTTTGAACGCCGTCACCAAGACCGAAGCGACTTCTGATCACGCCTGCTTCACGCGGGTGTAGTGAATCAAGAATTCGCTCTAGCTCACGCTGAAGCATTGTAAAACCAACCGCATCTGCTGGCACAACCGCTTCGGTATCCTCGATTAGGTCACCGAACTCGCTGTCGCCGTCTTCACCCAATGGAGTCGAGAGCGAAATTGGCTCGCGCCCATACTTCTGAACCTCAACGACTTTCTCAGGAGTCATATCAAGTTCTCTAGCTAGCTCTTCAGGAGTCGGTTCGCGACCGAGATCCTGAAGCAACTGACGCTGGACTCGAGCAAGCTTGTTGATTACCTCAACCATGTGAACTGGAATTCGGATGGTTCGCGCCTGGTCGGCCATCGCTCGCGTAATCGCTTGGCGAATCCACCAGGTTGCATAGGTCGAGAACTTGTAGCCCTTGGTGTAGTCAAACTTCTCAACCGCACGGATAAGGCCGAGGTTACCCTCTTGAATTAGATCTAGGAACTGCATACCGCGGCCGGTGTAGCGCTTAGCTAGGCTAACCACCAGGCGCAGGTTTGCCTCTAGAAGGTGGCTCTTAGCTCGCTGACCGTCCTTGACAACCCACTTGAGGTCGCGCTCTTCTTCTCGCGTTAGACCGGTCGCCAAAGCCAATTTCTCTTCGGCAAAAAGGCCAGCTTCGATTCGCTTAGCAAGCTCAACTTCAAGCTCTGCGTTAAGAAGGGCTACCTTTCCAATTTGCTTTAGGTAGTCCTTTACCGGGTCAGCTGTCGCACCGGTGATGGTTGTGGTCTGAACCGGAATGTCATCTTCTTCACGATTCGAAAGAACCAAAGCGCCCTCAGGAACAACGATTTTTTCGGTTTCTTCGTGCTCGTCATCGTGGTGTTCATCATCAACCGCTGCGATGTCGACTGCTGAAGCTGCCTCAGCGACAATCTCTTCGACTGACTCAAGGTCATCGATCTCTTCTTCTTCGGCGTCATCGCCGAGACCCTTAGGTGCCTTTGCTGCTTTTGGAGTCTTGGCCTTCGGTGCAGCCTTTGCTTTCGGCGCGGCTTTCTTTACCTTTTTCTCAGATTCGACAACTGCGTCAAGATCAATAACCTCGACGACTGCTTCAACCTTTGCTTTGGCTGTGGTCTTACCTGCTGCCTTAGGCTTCGCAGGAGCCTTGGCGGCAGCCGGGGCATCGGTAACTGCCGACACGGCCTTCTTTGCCTTGACTTCAGCAGCTGGCGTTGCTGCCTCAGTTGAAGCCTTTGGTTGGGCCTTGGTCTTTACTGGAGTGCTAATGGTCTCAGGTTCCTTACTGATTGTTGCTGTGTCCCCCGACGACTTTTCATTTGGGTGCAAAAGGCTAGCTAGAAACCCCCGTTTTTTGCCCGGCACAGAATCATTAGATTGCTTAGCCACTTCTACCTCTCGACATCCCCCGCCTCACGAGCGGGATCGCACGCACCGTTTCGGGCATTACTAAGACCCATGTCAAATCCGCAAATGCGACAGACTGGGTCTAAACGACAATTATGACACGAATCCAGACAAATCCACTAATTTGAACTGCGTTTCAAGCTCGTCGAATTCTAGAACACCTTTTAGACCGCGGTTATTCCTGTCCTTAGGAGTCGATGAAGGCTTTTTCTTTCAACTAGGTACATCGTTAGACCGACGGCAACGACTAGAAATTGAACACTCATAGCCCACCTGAATCCCAGTGCTGTGTAGAGACCTACGTCGAGACCAGCAGAATTTTGAGCCTGTTGCACGGCATCCAAAATAAGACCCGCGACAAACATGGCCATAAATGTGGCCAGAAAACCACCGATGTTCACCAGCCCGTTAGTTGCTCCGAGCGAGGACTTTTTGACAAATGTCCGGGTGTAGTCGAAGGCAATCATGGAAAAAGGTGCGCTAGACGAAAGCACAACAACTAGAAGAGTCAGCGTAAGAATCGAAACTCTTTCCGGACCAAAGATTGTTAGCGACCAAGCGAGGACTATCGATAGCGAAACCACCACAACTGCCCTATCGCGCATCGCAGGGTATTTGGAACACACGGTGCTTACTAATGGGCCAACCACGAAACCCATAATGACGAACGACCCAATGATGAGCGAGGCCAATTCTTTCGATAGCCCCTGACCATTTACTAAAAATGGGTATCCCCAAAGCAAGATAAAGACTGATGTTGCCGACTGGAGTGTGAAGTGCGTCCAAAATGCCATTCGAACCCCCGGATGGCGGCTATTTAAGAGGAGCGTACTGAAGACACTTTTTAGTGACTTCACCTTGTGATGCAGAACATCGGGCTCACGATCATCCCGTACCACCACAAGGCTCACAACTACAAGCAATAGGGTAACGATACTGAGCGTTGAAAACGCAATGGACCAACCTTGTAGATGGAGTAGAGCCGCAAACGGGATTGCCGAAACTGCCTGCCCCAACTGCCCAATGTTGGTAAGAAGCTGTTGTCGGCGCGAGGCTTTGGCTCCCGAGTACCAACCATTAATGAGCCGAATCATGGAGATGAAAATAAACGCATCCCCCATACCTAAAAGCATTCGACCTACCACTGCAGGTGAGATTTCGACACTGACGGCCACCAAAATCTGACCAACGCTCATTAGTACTGAGCCAAGCACCAACAAGATGCGTGCCCCATAGCGATCAAGAAGGAGGCCAACCGGAACCTGCATCGCAGCATAGACGGCCAACTGGGCAACAGCCAGGGTTGACAATTGTGCTGCTGAAACCGCAAACCTTTCGGAGGCCTCAAGCGTTGCCACACCCAGGCTGCTTCGATTAGTCACTGCAAGGAGGTAGGCAAAGGCCCCGGCAGCCATCACCCAGGAACCTCGCGAATTTCTCACTCTGCCATCATTACAGGACTTGAAGTCCTACGCTGACTAGATGAGCAAAAAACTGGCAATCGTCACCGGAGGCACTGCGGGAATCGGCTTAGAAACTGCAATTGCCTTGGCAAAATCAGGGTTTGACCTTGTCATAACCGGCCGCTCAAAATTCAAGGCCGAATCGGCGTTGGAGAAGCTTTCCGTAGCTGCGAGCAACGCCAAGGTTGAGTGGGTTGAGCTGGACCTATCAGACCTGGATTCCGTGCGATTTTTCAGCCGCTGGCTGGGTAGCAGAAAATGGGACCTACTGGTGAATAACGCTGGGGCAAAGGTTGAACGCCCCTTCAAAACCACGAAGCAGGGATTCGAATGGCACATCGGTGTAAACCACATAGCCCACCTCTTTTTGTCGCAGGTCTTGGTAAATAGAGGAAGAGACGGCGCACGAATCGTTTTTGTTTCCTCCATCGTTGCGCGACGAAGCTCAGGGATGCTTCTGAATAACTACGAGTCGCAGTCCCCCGGTGTTGCCTATCGCGACTCCAAACTCGCGAATCTGGTCACCGCTATCAATCTGGGAAAAGCCCTAGCTGAAAACGACCTAGACATCACAGTGACCATGGCCCACCCGGGCTTTACCAGGGCATCAGCCTACGGCACAAAGCTGATTAGAGCGGCAGAGGTTGTATTGGCTCAACCGGCTTCTACGGGAGCCAAGCCGGTCATATCAGCGTGCTTCTCCGAAGCCAATACCTACTGGGGACCAAAGTATTTCGAACTTTGGGGACCTCCGACACGGGTGAATCTACCCGAATCAGTAGTTTCTGCTATCGACAAGGGTGAGATTTGGTCCGACTCTCTTGGAGAGATTCGACGGTACCTAGCCGGTGAAATAAGACCTGATTAGGTCAATCCTCGTCGGCTGAGTTTTTTCGACGATTTGCCAGGTAGCTCTCAAGTTCTTCGGCGATTTCTTCTGCAGAAGGAATGCGTGATTCAGGCCTGACCATTGGTGCTCGAATTGGGCCACTTGATTCAGAGCCGTAACCCGCCTCGAGAGCCGAAATCATCTTGGCCAGATCCTCATTTTTCTCTACCTGTTCGTTGATCTTCCCAAGAACTACATCACCTAACTCTCGCAAGCTGTCAGTAGGGAAAACGAGACCGGTGGCAGCGGATACTTGCTCGAATGCCTTGACGGCGGCCTGAGGATAATCGGTGTCTGAAAGGTAGTGAGGAACAAGCATCACGAGCCCAGCAATGGGTAAGTCAATCGCCGAGAGTTTGAACTCGATCAAATGTAGAACGTTGCCTGGAACCTGGGTTTGAGGCTTCCACTCTGAAACCGAGGCAATGATGTCGGCTCGATTACCTGAGACCGTTACCCCCACAGGTTTGGTGTGTGGAACTGGGAAAGGAATGGCATTCACCCACGTGAAATCCTTCACCGCAAGATCTTCCACTATTTCCTGAACTGCAACGGTGAAGTTCTCCCAGCGAAAATCGGGCTCGTAGCCGTGCAGGTAGAGAAACGGCTGATTTGCTTCGTCATGAACTAGATACAGCCCCAGGGTTGCAGGCTCGTAGTCGGCGATGTGATCGCGCTCGAAGTACATGACTGGTCTTCTTGAACGGTAGTCGAGTAAATCATCGTTATTAAATCGCAGCACAAGTTCGTGCGCCAGCGACGAAAATATGTGATCCGACATCTGAGTTAGTACATGCCCGGCATCAGTGAAGCCGCTGAATCCGGCCAACAGACTGAGCCCCTTAGGAATGCTCGCAGGATCTACGGCGTAGGTGTAAAGGTCTTGTTGCTGAGTCATGACGACAATCCTAACTTTCGGCCGATTAACATGGTCATTATGAATAACTTCAAGGTCCAAGTCACCGCCAAAATTCCTACGGCCAAGCAGGGTTCGGTGATTATCTGCGGTGTCTCTAAGACTCCTAAAGAGCTGTCCTTGGTTTCAGCAGATTTGGACCTAGACGCACTTACCGGCCAAAAGCTTGAACTTTTGGGTGTGAAGGCAAACCTCGAATCGCTCACACTTATACCCGGCCCCTCAGGTTCAGTACTTGGGTTGGTCGGTCTAGACGCTGACCTGGCACCAGAAGACAAACTTCGCCAGCTTGGAGGCGTAATTGCTCGCGGCTGCAAGGAATTTTCGGAAGTAGTAGTTGCACTCCCAGACTTGGATGGGAACGCAGCATTGAATCTGATTGAGGGTTTTTCACTCGGCTTGTATGAGTACACAACTTATAAGTCGAATGCAGCTAAGACTTTGGTGAAGAAGCTCACTGTGGTGTCATCAGCCAAGGTAACTGCAGCGGCACTTACTGAGATCCAATTGGTCTGCCAAGCCGTCCACGTTGCGCGCGACCTGGTGAACCAGCCGGCCAATGACTTGTATCCAGCATCTTTTGAGGCACATGCCAAAAAATCCATAAAAGGCCTGCCTCTATCCATTGAAACCTGGGATGAGAAGGCCTTGGTTAAGGCTGGCTTTGGGGGAATCGCTGCAGTAGGTGCTGGATCCTCGAGACCTCCACGCCTTCTAAAAATTACTTTCGCACCCAGGGGCGCAAAAAAGCATCTTGCTCTGGTTGGAAAGGGAATCACCTTCGACACTGGTGGCTTGAGTCTGAAACCTGCTGAGTCAATGGTTGGAATGAAGTACGACATGACCGGAGCAGCTACCGTTTTGCAGTCGGTAATTGCGGCTGCGCAGTTGGGCGTAAAGACCAGAGTGACGGGCTGGATTTGCCTAGCCGAAAACATGCCATCGGGTACAGCAACCCGACCAAACGACGTGATCAAGGCTCGCAATGGAAAGACCATTGAGGTTCTCAACACAGATGCAGAAGGACGCCTAGTCCTGGCTGATGGCCTCTCGGCCGCCAGCGAGGAACATCCTGACCTCATCGTTGACATCGCTACCCTCACCGGAGCAGCGACCATTGCACTCGGAAATCGCACGGCCGGCCTGATGGGCGATGACGATGCTGTTGAGCTAGTAAAGGGTGCAGCGTCAGAGACGGCCGAACCAGTTTGGCACATGCCCCTGCCACAGGAACTACGCCCGCTACTAAATTCTGACATCGCTGACATAGCTAATGTGAAGATCGGCAACCGTGCTGGCGGGATGCTTATCGGCGGGCTATTTCTTCGTGAGTTTGTTGGCTTCGAGAAAAAGAATCCGTCCAAACGAATTTCTTGGGCACACCTCGACATTGCCGGACCATCAGACAACTCATCTGGCCCCTACGGCTTCACACCAAAGGGTGCCACCGGAACAATGGTCCGAACCATGGTCGTTTTGATAAAGCAACTTGCCTCAAAGGTTTAGTCGCGAAACATAGTAAAGTTTGAGGGTATTCGCGAGATGGAGATATAAGTGGCCGACCACAACTTTGACGTTGTAATCCTTGGTGGAGGAAGTGGTGGCTATGCAGCCGCCCTACGATCAGCTCAATTGGGTAAAACCGTTGCTCTGGTAGAGAAAGACAAACTAGGCGGAACTTGCCTTCACCGTGGTTGCATCCCAACCAAAGCACTGCTTCACTCTGCAGAAATTGCCGACAATGTCAAAGAAGCAGCTCACTTCGGTGTTCAGGCTACCTTCGGCTCAATTGACATGCCAGCCGTCAACAACTACCGAAACTCAATTGTTGACCGCCTCTTCAAAGGCCTAACTGGCTTGGTCGGATCAAAGAACATCACCGTTGTCTCAGGAGAAGGCCGCCTAGTGGGCCCAAAGACTATCCAGGTCAACGGCGATAACTACACCGGCGAGAACATTGTTCTCGCATCAGGCTCATACAGTCGAACCCTTCCAGGCCTAGAAATCGGCGGCCGTGTAATCACTTCAGAGCACGCGCTCCAGTTGAACTTTGTCCCAAACAAGGTCGTCGTACTCGGCGGCGGCGTGATCGGTGTTGAATTCGCTTCTATCTGGAAGTCTTTCGGAGCCGAAGTCACAATTATTGAGGGCCTACCTTCACTGGTGCCGAATGAAGACGCATCAGTTAGCAAGGCTTTGGAGCGCGCATTCCGCAAGCGCGGCATTGACTTTAAGACTGGTGTTCGGTTCTCTGGCGTTGACCAGAACGAGCACGGCGTGATCGTTCGCTTGGAGTCTGGCGAAGCAATTGAGGCAGAACTATTGCTTGTTGCTGTTGGGCGTGGCCCAAATACTGCTGGTCTCGGATACGAAGAGCAGGGCGTGCAGATGGACAGAGGATTTGTCCTCACCAACGAGCGTCTGCAGACCAACATTCCAGGCGTTTACGCAGCAGGCGACATTGTTCCTGGTCTTCAGCTGGCTCACCGAGGATTCCAGCAGGGTATTTTCATCGCAGAAGAGATTGCAGGGCTCAAGCCAGCAGTCATCGATGAAAACGGTATTCCAAAGGTCACCTACTGTGAGCCTGAGATTGCCTCTGTCGGATTGAGTGAGGCAAAAGCTGCCGAAACTTACGGTGCCGAAAACATCTCAACTTACGAATACAACCTTGGTGGCAACGGCAAGAGCCAGATCCTTGGCACCGCTGGCTTCATCAAGCTAGTTCGTCGCAACAACGGTCCGATTATCGGTGTTCACATGATTGGATCACGTGTCGGCGAGCAGATCGGCGAAGCACAACTTATTGTGAACTGGGAGGCATATCCTGAGGATGTCGCAACCTTGGTACACGCCCACCCAACCATGAATGAAGCAATCGGAGAGGCTCACCTAGCCATCGCCGGCAAGCCACTTCACGCCCACGCATAAAGAATATTTCCCACAAGGAGCAGCATTAAATGAGTGAATCAGTAGTACTTCCAGCGCTGGGTGAAAGCGTAACCGAGGGTACTGTTACCCGTTGGCTAAAGAAGGTCGGTGACAGCGTTGCCGTAGACGAACCTCTAGTAGAGGTCTCCACCGACAAAGTTGATACCGAGATTCCTTCGCCAGTCGCCGGTGTTATTGAGCAGATTTTGGTTCAAGAAGACGAAACCGTTCAGGTTGGTGCGGTCCTAGTAGTAATTGGAGACGGCTCAGGTTCTGCCGCTGCTCCAGTTGCAGACGCGCCAGCGGCAGCTCCGGTTGAAGCTGAGCCAGTCGTGGCCCCTGTTGTTGCAGCGCCTGTTGCTCCACCGGTTGCACCAGTTGTTGCTGCTCCAGTCGCACCAATTGTTCCTCCAGTTGTTGCAGCTCCTGTGGTTGCTCCAGTAGCACCCGTTGCTCCGGTAGCACCAGTTGTTCCGGCTCCAGCTATGACCACTCCATCCGTTGCTTCAGACGCTGGCTACGTGACTCCTCTGGTTCGCAAGCTGGCTAATGAGACCGGTATTGACTTGACCCAAATCGCTGGCACTGGCGTTGGTGGTCGTATCCGCAAGGATGACGTTCTTGCCGCTCAGTCAGCGCCTGCACAGTCTGTTCACACTGCTACTTCTGCGCCACTTCACACCCCTGCCGAGGCGTCTCCGCTTCGTGGAACCACTGCTCCTATGTCTCGCCTACGCAAGGTTCTTGCCGAACGAGCTGTTGCGTCTATGGTCTCTACGGCACAGCTGACCACCGTTGTTGAGGTAGACGTCACCAAGATCGCTTTGCTCCGCCAGCGTGTGCAGGCCGACTTCGTTGCCAAATCTGGTGGCAAATTGAACTTCATGCCATTCTTTGCACTTGCCGCGGCCGAGGCCCTTCGTGTTCACCCGAAGCTAAACGCGACCATCGATGGCGACAACATCGTTTACCACGGTACCGAGAACATCTCATTTGCGGTTGACACTGAGAAGGGACTGCTCACACCGGTTATCCGTGATGCAGCGAGCCTCAACATCATGCAGACCGCCCAGCAGATCGCCGATCTAGCCGGGCGTACACGCGCCAACCAGCTGAAGCCTGATGAGCTCGGCGGTGGAACATTCACACTGACCAACACCGGTTCAAGAGGCGCACTCTTCGACACTCCAGTTGTGTTCCTACCTCAGGTAGCGATTCTCGGAACCGGCGTAGTCACCAAGCGCCCTGTAGTTGTAACCGATTCAAATGGTCAGGACGCCATCGCAATTCGCAGCATGGTTTACCTAGCGTTGTCTTACGACCACCGTCTGGTCGATGGCGCTGACGCCAGCCGCTTCTTGGTTGATGTCAAGACCCGCCTAGAAGAGGCAAACTTTGAGGGCTTGCTGGGCCTATAGCGGCTAGTTTGGTCCTCAGGATTGCCCGGTAGATCTGCTACCGGGCAATCTTTTTTAACTGCCAGGTAGAGCCACTCTTTACTAGGGTTGCCTTCAAAATCCAGGGGCCCTCCGCACAGTCAACCTCAACCACAAGCAGGCGCAATCCGCCGAGATCTACTCGGCTAACTTCTTTGAATCCAGAGCCCTCTCTCAGGAACGTCCCGACGGACTTTAAATCCTCACTTGAAGTGTGGCAAAGCCCCAGCGAAGACGTTGGGTCAGGCTTAGAATGAGCACTCACGACCGGCATCGGGTGGATTTGTTGCTCGCTCTGGATTTCCACAGGGAATGACGCGATTACCAGAAGAGCTGAAACCAGCAACAAGGGCAGTGCCAGAAACAAGCTCCAGCCACGCAAGTACTTGCCGGGTGACAAAGTGCGGACCTCACCTGGTTCGCTCGACATGAGCCAAATGCGACCGGACCGACATCGCAGTATGTCAACAAGGTTTTCATCCTGGTGCAAATTGACAGCCCATGGAGTCAGCACCGAGCGGCGTAACATTACTCCCCCATTCGGACCGGTGTACTTGAAACCCCGTGAGTATCGGCGCAAGGATTTCTTGGGAATACCCCGGATGTTTGGCTTAGGTGAGAGGTGAACCATGCACTCATCATGCTCGCAGTCTCATTCCGTCTGGGCGCATGCAGCAAAACTGTTGAGAATTAGGGAACATACTCGGCGGGAGGCGAGTTTAGACTTAACAAATGCCTGATTTTCTCACCGCCGGACTTAGCCCTGATTTCATCGGCTATGAAGAGGGATGGCAACTGCAGCGTGAGATCCATAGCAGGGTTGTTGCCCATGAAATCCCAGACACTGTAATCCTGCTTGAACATTCCTCGGTATTTACCGCTGGTAAGCGCACCGAAGACTCGGAGCGCCCAGTTGATGGCACGCCTGTAATCGATGTTGACCGCGGTGGAAAAATCACTTGGCACGGTCCTGGTCAGTTGGTTGGCTATCCGATTATGAAACTCCCAAGACCAATCGATGTTGTCGGTTACGTCCGATGGCTCGAAGAGGTTCTTATAAAAACCTGCGCCGAGTTTGGCTTGCTCACAGAGCGAGTCGAGGGGCGAAGTGGGGTGTGGGCTCCTCTGAATGGAAGCCATGTCAAAGTCGCTGCCATAGGCATTCGCGTAGCGGAACACACCACAATGCACGGGTTTGCTCTCAACTGCAATAATTCGCTCGATCCCTATGAAACAATCATTGCTTGTGGCATCAGAGATGCTAAAACCAGCACACTCACCGAACTTTTAGGGCGAGAGATCACCCCCGCCATGGCGGCCGAAGTTGTAAAAAAACACCTCAAAGAGATTGGCAAGGTCGAACTGTGACCGAACAAAAACCCGAGCGCAAGCTACTAAGAATCGAAGCTCGCAACAGCTCAGTACCAATCGAAAAGAAGCCGGAATGGATCAAGACCACGGCGCACATGGGGCCTGAGTATCAAGCCCTACAGAAGCTAGTTAAAAGCGAGAACCTTCACACCGTTTGCCAAGAGGCAGGATGCCCAAACATATTCGAGTGTTGGGAAGACCGCGAGGCAACATTTCTGATCGGTGGGTCTCAGTGCACGAGGCGCTGCGATTTCTGCCAGATCGACACTGGTAAGCCAGACGCTTTTGACGCAGACGAACCGCGACGCGTGGGGGATTCTGTGCGCCAGATGGAACTTCGATACGCGACCGTCACTGGCGTTGCAAGAGATGATCTTGAGGACGAAGGTGCTTGGTTGTATGCCGAGACCATCCGCCAAATCCACCAGCAATCGCCAGGTACGGGCGTCGAAATTCTGGTACCTGACTTCTCAGGAAATCCGGCACTGCTTGGAAAAGTGTTTGACGCGCGCCCAGAGGTATTTGCCCACAATGTCGAGACGGTTCCACGAATCTTCAAAGAGATTCGACCTGCTTTCCGTTATGAGCGCTCACTAGATGTACTTACTCAGGCTAGAGATTACGGGCTCGTGACCAAATCGAATTTGATTCTCGGCATGGGAGAAACCCGCGAAGAGATTTCTCAGGCTATGCAGGACCTTTTTGATGCCGGAACTGACATCCTCACCATTACCCAGTACCTGCGACCAACACCTAAGCACCACCCAGTCAGCCGATGGGTAAAACCCATTGAGTTTGCAGAAATGGCCGAAGAAGCCGAAGAAATCGGATTCCTTGGGGTTCTATCGGGGCCACTGGTCCGCAGTTCCTACCGCGCCGGACGACTCTGGGCTCAAACAATGCAGAAGAAGGGCTTTGAAATCCCTTCCCATCTCAGTCATCTAGCCGAGGCTGCTGCGAAAAGCGGTTTCGGACAGGCAGTTCACTAGAAACTTCGCGATAAGGTTATTCAATGGCTAAAAAAGACACCAAAACTCAAAAAGCACCTGGTCAAATGCGTCAGCTTTGGCGCGTCTATGTAATGACCGCCAAGGGCGACAAGACTTCCGTCCTATGGGCGTCACTTGGATTTGTACTTACCGTTTTGGCAGCCATCACTTTTAGCGCCGTGACTGCTCCTGGCAATGTGACCAACCTGGTCCTATTCAGCATTACCGGAGTTCTCTCGGGCATTTTGGTCGCGATGATTGTCATGTCTCGCAAGGCCGAGCGCGTTGCGTACATGCAAATCGAAGGTCAGCAAGGCGCAGTTGGCGCAGTGGTGGCCAATGGACTGCGCCGTAACTGGCGCGGAAGCGAGATGCCGGTTGCGATCAACGGCAAGACCCGCGATGCCGTCTACCGCACCATCGGTCCGGGTGGAATCGTTTTGATTGGTGAGGGTCCGAAGTCACGCGTTCAGCCTTTGCTTGAAGACGAGCGCAAGAAGGTTTCGCGAATCGCTCCGGGCGCCCCGATTCAGACCATTATTGTGGGCACCGATGAGAATTCAGTGCGAATTTATGACTTGAAGAAGTCACTTTACAAACTCAAGAAGGTTCTGAACCGGTCTGAGGTTTCAGTGGTCGATAAGCGTCTGGCATCGCTTGGCATGAACATTCCAATTCCAAAGGGAATGGATCCTGCAAAAATCCGCGCATCACGCAAGTAATCGCTGCTTCTAGCAGAGTGTTTTTAGCGCAGTACTAACGCTGTTCCAGCCAATTTGTCGTGTAGACCGCGATTATCGTTGTCCCAAACAATTGCCGGGATGATCAGCAAGATCATCGAAACACGCAAAAATGCCGCTCTGAATCCGACGTATGGATGCCCCAGTCTAAGAACACGCATTCGACAAACCATGTGCCCGAAGCTCGCACCGAGCGTGGCAACCATTAGCCATTGCATCAGCCCAAAGGCAACCAGGGTGGCTAGGTTATCGCCGGCGAACAACCCGGCGGAGATTAGCAGCGAAATTCCCCAGTCAATACAAAGCCCAATAACTCTCCGTGGAACCTTTGCGAGGGATCCGGGGCCCTGTTCTGGAAGGCCTAGCCGCTTTCCGGCCCACAGTTTTTCTGTCATCACCCTTCGAGCCTAGTCAAAAGTTTTACATGGCTGAAACATTCGCTGGTTAGCGAGCACGGCGCGAAAAGATAGACTTTTCCTGATGGCGTAATGATGTGCCAGAGTTTCCACCATCCACCATTTGAAGGGATTCCCCCTATGTTCAAGACTGCCTCTGAGGTTGTTAAGTACATCAAGGACAACGACGTAAAGTTCCTTGACGTTCGATTCACCGACCTACCTGGTGTTCAGCAGCACTTCAACCTTCCAGCAGCGATGATCGATGAGCAGTTCTTCATCGATGGTCAGTTGTTTGACGGTTCATCGATCCGCGGCTTTGCCTCAATCAATGAGTCAGACATGCAGCTCATCCCAGACGTCGGCACCGCATACATCGATGCATTCCGTGCTCAGAAGACTCTGGTTATGATCTTCGACGTTTACAACCCACGTAACGGTGAAATCTACGGTCGCGACCCACGCCAGACTGCCAAGAAGGCTCAGGCTTACCTTGCAACCACCGGCATCGCAGACACCGCATTCTTTGCTCCAGAAGCTGAATTCTTCATCTTTGATGACGTTCGCTACGAGTACAAGCAGAACGGCTCAATGCACTTTGTTGACTCGGATGAAGCTGCTTGGAACTCAGGCCGCGAAGAGGCCGGCGGTAACCTAGCTAACAAGACCCCTTACAAGGGTGGATACTTCCCAGTTACCCCAACCGACAAGCACGCTGACATGCGCGATGACATCGTTTCAGAGCTTCTTGCAGTAGGCCTAGAGGTAGAGCGCAGCCACCACGAGGTTGGTACTGCAGGCCAGGGTGAGATTAACTACAAGTTCGACACCCTACTTTCATCTGCAGATGACATTCTGAAGTTCAAGTACATCGTCAAGAACGTAGCTGAGCGTTGGGGCAAGACTGCCACCTTCATGCCGAAGCCACTATTCGGCGACAACGGCTCAGGTATGCACGTTCACATGTCTCTCTGGAAAGATGGCAAGCCATTGTTCTACGACGAGTCAGGCTACGGCGGTCTTTCAGACCTAGCACGCTGGTACATCGGTGGTATTTTGAAGCACGCTCCATCACTGCTTGCATTCACCAACCCAACCGTAAACAGCTACCACCGCCTAGTTCCAGGTTTCGAAGCGCCAGTAAACCTTGTTTACTCAGCTGGTAACCGTTCGGCTGCTATCCGCATCCCGATGACCGGAACAAACCCTAAGGCAAAGCGCATTGAGTTCCGCGCTCCTGATGCATCGTCTAACCCATACCTAGCATTCGCAGCAATGCTTATGGCTGGTCTTGACGGTATCAAGAACCGCATCGAGCCACACGAGCCTGTTGACAAGGACCTTTACGAGCTACCAGCAGAGGAAGCAGCACTTATTCCTCAGGTTCCTGGAAACCTTGAAGATGTTCTTAAGGCTCTTGAGGCAGACCACGACTACCTTCTAGAGGGCGGCGTGTTCACCAAGGACCTCATCGAGAACTGGATCAACTACAAGCGCGAGCACGAGATCAAGCCTCTTGCTCTTCGACCTCACCCATACGAGTTCGAGCTGTACTTCGGTTGCTAATCAACTAAAGAGAAGGACCCTGCCGAAAGGTGGGGTCCTTTTTTTGTACCGAATTCAAGAGGGAATGCTATTCGGGCTTGGCGTCCGGTTCGAATCCGTAAAATATGCGCTCGAACACTGCACGAGAGCGCCGAGTGAACGCCAAATAATCCTCCTGAAGCTGGCCCGCTCCCCCTCGCGGATATTCCAGAATTCGAGCCATACCTTCAAGTTGACGACGATCAGTCGGCAGTACATCCGTCCGCTTGTTGGCCCACAAGATTGAAGCAGAACGAACCCGAGACGCAAGTGTCCAAGCCTCAGCCAACACGCGTGCGTCATGCTCCGCAATTAGCCCCTCACGTGCGCAAGCCTCAAGCGCCTGCAGCGTTTTGGGTGTTCGAATTGAGGGGTGTTCATTCCCGTACTGAAGCTGAAGAAGCTGCACGAGCCACTCGACGTCGCTCAATGAACCTCGGCCAAGTTTCAAGTGTCGGCGCGGGTCAGCGCCTAGCGGAAGTCGTTCAGTCTCAACCCGGGCCTTGATTCTGCGAATCTCTACTATGGCGCTTTCCGTCAACTCGGTTGGGTATCGGTACTGATTGATGAGCGTCAAAAATTGAGATTGCAACTCCAAGGAACCGGCTATCGGACGTGCTCTGAGCAGGGCCTGGGCCTCCCACGTATTAGCCCATCGGGCATAGTAGGCAGCATAGGAATCAAGCGAACGAGCAACCGGACCGTTTTTGCCTTCAGGTCGCAAATCAAGATCCAACTCAAATTCAAGAAGTGGGTCAGAACTCAGCCGCTTGATTTCACTAATAACTCTCTCGGCTACTTTTTGCGCGAGAGCGGGATCGGCCCCATCAGCCACACGGTAAACGAACATCACATCCGCATCCGAACCAAAGCCAAGCTCTTCGCCGCCGAAGCGACCCATTGCAATAATTCCGAGATCTACGTGCTCACTGACTGATCCTGGTGCTAGATCGAGGTCCTTGAATTCAACTGCGATGCTCAACACCGCCCGCAGATAGGCCTCAAATAGGCCGCTAAGGCTGTTTGACACCTGAGTTATGTCGATGTCGCCAAGGACAGCTCCAAGCGCTATGCGAAGGGTTTCACGCCTCCGAATACTCCGGACACCGTTGATCGCCTTTTCTGAAGAATCGTGGCGCCCGATAACCGCTTCGAATTCACTTGTGATCTCGGAAGTAGGCAACGGAATTAGGTCTTCGGGCTTCTCGAACCAAGCCGCAGCCTCGGGGATACGCTCAAAGAGGCTTGTGGCCAGCTTGCTGTTAGCAAGAACCTGAGTCATTCGCTGGGCCGCATACGTGCTGTCCCGCAGCATGCGCAAGTACCAGTGGGACTCCCCTAGATCCTCACTCAGACGACGGAAGGAAAGCAGCGCAGAATCTGGGTCAGAACCCTCAGAGAACCATTGCAGCAGGACAGGCAGCAACTGCTTTTGAATCGCTGCCCTCCTCGACAACCCTGAAGTCAACGCGGCGATGTGTACAAGCGCTCCCTTTGGATCCTGAAAACCGATGGCGTGCAGTCGGTCCTCGGCCTGAGTGTCAGTGAGAGAGAGACTTTCACCATCTAAACGAGACACGGCGCTCAGCAGTGGCCGGTAAAAAATCTTTTGATGAAGTGCCCTAACTTCCAGCTTCACCGAATCCCAAGCTGATAGGAGCTCCTCAACGGTCCACTTTGGATTCACAGCGCGAGCCAATGCGCGACGGCGTGTGTCGCTCGCGGGCATCAGATGGGTACGACGCATGTCCGAAAGTTGAATTCGGTGCTCAAGAAGACGCAAGAAACGGTAACTCTCGGCAAATGCCGCTGCCTCTGAACGGCCGACATACCCTGCAGTGGCCAGAGCGTTTATAGCCGAAATCG
>JACCDY010527073.1_pt1 | contig 30568 bp, 25 predicted proteins | sample 7446391 | NCBI WGS metagenome assembly JACCDY01 (sample SAMN15323451, study PRJNA562643) | freshwater metagenome | isolation source: river surface water | place: USA:Blue River Watershed | collected 2017-08-18 | reverse complement strand
GAATTTCGCTGGAAGACCCGGCGCGGCAAGTTCGTGTGGGACTGGGCCTTCATGCTCGGCTCGACCGCAGCCGCCTTTTTCCAGGGGATTGCGCTGGGCGCCTTCGTGCAGGGCATCCCGGTGGCCTCGCGCGCCTATGCCGGCGGCTGGTGGGACTGGCTGACGCCCTTCTCGCTGACCACCGGTGTGGCGCTCGTGATCGGCTATGCGCTGCTGGGCTCGACCTGGCTGATCTGGAAATGCGAAGGCGAGGTGCAAGAGCGATCGGTAAAGTTCGCCCGGGTCTCGGGCGTGCTGACGCTGGCCCTGATCGGCATCGTCAGCCTGTGGACGCCTTTCCTGAACGAGCAATTCATGGCCCGCTGGTTTGCCTGGCCGCAGGCGCTGTACGTGATGCCGGTGCCGGCGCTGGTGCTGGCCTGCGCGATCGCGCTCTGGATCGGCCTGCGCGAGCGCCACGAGCTGATGCCCTTCATCGCCTCGCTGGGCCTGTTCGTGCTGTCCTTCGTCGGCCTGTGCATCAGCTTCTATCCGCATATCGTGCCCTCGTCGGTGACGATCTGGGCCGCGGCAGCGCCGGACAACAGCCTGCGCTTCCTGCTGGTGGGCGCTTCGGTGCTGCTGCCCATCATCCTGGCCTACACCTTTTATTCGTACTGGGTATTCCGCGGCAAGGTGAATGCGGCCGGCGGCTATCACTGAGCGCGGCCGGACGAGACTAGCGATGACATCGTTCGCCAGAAAACTGGGCTGGTTCGTGCTGATCTGGGCGCTGTCGGTGGCAGCGCTCGGCATCGTGGCCATGCTGATCCGCTGGGCGCTGAAGCCCTAGCGTAAAAAAACCCGGCCGCGGCCGGGTTTTTTCATGGCCGGCGGGACGGCATCAGAAAAATGCCTGGATCCCGGTCTGGGCGCGGCCGAGGATCAGCGCATGCACATCGGCCGTGCCCTCGTAGGTATTGACGACCTCGAGGTTGACCACGTGGCGAATGACGCCGAACTCGTCGCTAATGCCATTCCCGCCCAGCATATCGCGCGCGACGCGCGCGATATCGAGCGCCTTGCCGGCCGAGTTGCGCTTCATGATCGAGGTGATCTCGACCGCCGCCGTGCCTTCATCCTTCATCCGGCCCAGCCGCAGGCAGCCCTGCAAGCCCAACGCGATATCGGTCTGCATGTCGGCCAGCTTCTTCTGCACCAGCTGGTTGGCGGCCAGCGGACGGCCGAACTGCTTGCGGTCCAGCGTGTACTGGCGCGCCGCATGCCAGCAGAATTCGGCCGCGCCCAGCGCGCCCCAGGCGATGCCGTAGCGGGCGGAATTGAGGCAGGTGAACGGGCCCTTCAGGCCCTTGACGGTCGGGAAGCGGTTCTCTTCGGGCACGAACACCTTGTCCATCACGATCTCGCCGGTAACGGAGGCGCGCAGCCCGACCTTGCCCTCGATTTTCGGCGCCGACAGGCCCTTCATCCCCTTCTCGAGGATGAAGCCGCGGATATCACCGGCATCATCCTTGGCCCAGACCACGAACACATCGGCCAGCGGGCTGTTGGTGATCCACATCTTCGCGCCGCTCAGCTCATAACCGCCGGCCACGCTGCGCGCGCGGGTTTCCATGCTGGCCGGGTCGGAACCATGGTTGGGCTCGGTCAGGCCGAAGCAACCGACCAGTTCTCCGCTGGCCAGCCCCGGCAGATACTTCTGCTTTTGCGCTTCGCTGCCGAATTCATGGATGGGCACCATCACCAGCGAGCTTTGCACGCTCATCACCGAGCGGAAGCCCGAATCGACGCGCTCGATCTCGCGCGCGATCAGGCCATAGCTGACGTAGTTGAGGCCGGCACCGCCATACTGCGTCGGGATCGTCGGCCCGAACAGGCCGAGCTCGCCCATCTCGCGGAAAATGGCCGTGTCGAAGCGCTCATGCCGGAAACACTCGAGCACGCGCGGCATCAGCTGGCCTTGTGCATAGGCTTGCGCGGCATCGCGCACCATGCGTTCATCCGCCGTCAGCTGCTGGTCCAGCAGCAACGGGTCTTCCCAGTGGAATGTCGCTTGCGCCATATTCGTCTTCTCTATCGTCCTTGCGGGCGTCTGTCCTGTCGGCTTATTTGATCCGTGCAGCCAGTTCGCCGATGATGCCGCGACGGAAGGCCAGCACGCAGATCACGAAAATCAAACCGGTCACCATCGTCACCGATTCACCGATGGTGTTGAACCACTCGACCGAGGTCACCGACGCCAGCCAGCCACCGAGGTCACCCAGCTTGTTTTCCAGCGCGATGATGATGATCGCGCCGATCACGGGGCCGAACAAGGTGCCCATGCCGCCGACCAGGGTCATCAGCACCACCAGGCCCGACATCGACCAGTGCACATCAGTCAGCGTGCCAAAGCCCAGCACCACCGCCTTGGTGGCGCCGGCCAGGCCGGCCAGCGCGGCCGACAGCACGAAGGCCATCAGCTTGTAGCGGTCGACGTCATAGCCGAGCGAGGTCGCGCGCGGCTCATTCTCGCGCACGGCTTTGAGCAACTGGCCGAACGGCGAATGCACGATGCGCACGATCAGCAGGAAGGCGGCGATCACGATGGCCAGCACCACGTAATACATGGTCAGGTCGCTCTGCAGGTCGATCAGGCCGAACAGCTTGCCGCGCGGGATAGACTGCAGCCCGTCTTCGCCGCCGGTGAACGACGACTGCAGGAACACGAAGAACAGCATCTGCGCCAGCGCCAGCGTGATCATCGTGAAATAAATGCCCTGACGGCGAATGGCGAGACCGCCGATCACCAGCCCCAGCAGTGCCGCGAATGCGGTACCGGCCAGCAAGCCCAATTCGAACGGCCATCCCCACACTTTCAGCGCATGGCCGGCGATGTAGGACGCGCCGCCGAAGAAGGCCGCGTGACCAAAGGACAGCAGGCCGGTAAAGCCGATCAGCAAATTGAAGGCGCAGGCAAACAGCGCAAAGCACAGCATCTTCATCATCAGCACCGGGTACAGCTGGAAAGGCGCAACCAGCGCCAGCAACAGCACGGCGGCATAGCCCAGTTTCTTCAGCATTGCCTTACTCCTGTTGTTATTTCTCGCGGCCGAACAGGCCGGCCGGACGGATCAGCAGCACGATGGCCATGATGATGAACACCACGGTCGCCGACAGCTCCGGATAGAACACCCGCGTCAGGCCCTCGATCACGCCCAGCCCGAGGCCGGTGACGATCGAGCCCAGGATCGAGCCCATGCCGCCGATGACGACCACGGCAAAAATGGTGACGATCAAATTCGAGCCCATCAGCGGCGAGACCTGCAGCACGGGGGCCGCCAGCACGCCGGCAAAACCGGCCAGCGCAACGCCGAAGGCATAGGTCAGCGTGACCATCAGCGGCACGTTGACGCCGAAGGCCTCGACCATCTTCGGGTTCTCGGTACCGGCGCGCAGGTAGGCGCCCAGCCGCGTCTTCTCGATCACGAACCAGGTACCGAGGCACACGGTCAGGGAGGCGGCGACCACCCAGGCCCGGTAGTTCGGCAAGATCATGAAGCCGAGGTCGGTGGCGCCGGCCAATTGCTCGGGCACCGAATACGGCAGGCCGGAGACGCCGTAAAAGGAACGGAACACGCCCTCGAGCATCAGCGTGATGCCGAAGGTCAGCAGCAGGCCATACAAATGGTCGAGCCGGTACAACCAGCGCAGCATGGTCTTTTCGATCACGATGCCGAACACGGCCACGATCAGGGGCGCGACCGCCAGCATCACCCAGTAGTTGATGCCGAAATAATTCAAGCCCATCCAGGCCAGGAAGGCGCCCATCATGTACAGCGCGCCGTGCGCGAAGTTGATCACGTTGAGCAGGCCGAAGATAACGGCCAGCCCCAGCGACAGCATCGCGTAGAACGAACCGTTGACCAGGCCCAGCAGCAGCTGGCCCAGCAGCGCGGAGAGCGGAATGCCAAAGATCTCCATCTCAGACCCCCAGCAATTCGTTGAGCGTGCCAGCCTTCGTGGCCAGCTCGGCAGCACCAAAGGCCTCGACGATCTGGCCGTGCTCCATCACAAAGAAACGGTCCGCCAGTGGCGCGGCGAAACGGAAGTTCTGCTCGACCATCACGATGGTGTAACCCTTTGCCTTCAAGGCGGTGATCATCCGGGCCAGCGCCTGCACGATAACGGGCGCCAGTCCTTCGGAAATTTCATCCAGCAGCAGCAGCTTGGCGCCGGTGCGCAGGATGCGCGCCACGGCCAGCATCTGCTGTTCGCCACCGGAGAGGCGCGTGCCCTGGCTGTGGCGACGTTCTTCGAGGTTGGGGAACATCCGGTAGATCTCGTCGATGCCCATGCCGCCGTCTTTCAAGGTCGGCGGCAGCAGCAGGTTCTCTTCCGCTGACAGCGATGAAAAGATGGCGCGCTCTTCCGGGCAGTAGCCGACGCCAAGGTGGGCGATGCGGTAGGTGGGCATCTGGATCGATTCGACCCCGTTGATCTTCACCGAACCGGTGCGACGCCCGGTCAGGCCCATGATGGCGCGCAGCGTGGTCGTGCGGCCGGCGCCATTGCGGCCCAGCAGCGTGACAACCTCGCCCTGTTCGACCGACAGGTTCACGTCATGCAGGATATGCGATTCGCCATACCAGGCCTGCAGCCCGCTGATCTCGAGTGCCTTGGTCATCAGTGCGCTCCCTCGAGCGCAGCGTCGCTGCCCATGTAGGCTTCGAGCACCTGCGGATTGCGCGACACGCTGGCGTAATCGCCTTCGGCCAGGATGGCGCCACGCTGCAGTACCGAGATGCGGTCGCAGATGCCGGACACCACGCTCATATTGTGCTCGACCATCAGAATGGTGCGGCCGACCGAGACCTTCTTGATCAGGTCGGTCACGCGCTTGACGTCTTCATGGCCCATGCCCTGGGTCGGCTCGTCGAGCAGCATCAGTTCCGGCTCCATGGCCAGGGTGGTCGCGATCTCCAGCGCGCGCTTGCGGCCGTAGGGCAGATCGACCGTGATGGTGTCGGCGCAATCGGAGAGGCCCACTTCGTCGAGCAGATGCCGCGCCCTGTCATTGAGCACATCCAGCGTGGTCTCGCTCTTCCAGAAATGAAACGAGGTGCCGAGCTTGCGCTGCAGGCCGATGCGCACGTTCTCCAGCACCGACAAGTGCGGAAACACGGCCGAGATCTGGAATGAACGAATGATGCCCATGCGTGCCACCTGCGCCGGCTTCTCCGGCGTGATGTCACGACCGTTGAACAAGATTTGTCCTGAACTCGGCGCAAGAAACTTGGTCAGCAGATTGAAGCACGTGGTCTTGCCCGCGCCATTGGGGCCGATCAGCGCGTGGATATGGCCACGCTGCACTTGCAAATTGACCTGATTGACCGCGACGAAACCTTTGAACTCGCGCGTCAGGTTCCGGGTTTCCAGAATGATGTCCGTCATGAACGCTCCTGGTCAGAACCTGCGGGCGGCCGGAACGGCCTGGGTGAGGGCAGCCATGTTGAAAATCTCCAAAGTTCTCTTTTGTTGTTTTATTAATTTGAGCCGGCCAGTCTGGCGCCGCCTGGCTAGGAAGCCTGACAACTTATTCTATTTCCAAGAAAAAACAAAATGAATAATTTGATCTTTGACAGCACTTTCCATACCGCAGAGCAACATCTTTAGATGGGCAAACGGTCTGCCCTGGCCATCGCCCATGGTAGACATCGCTGCCGCCGCCTGCGTTTGCGATTGGCAAAGGGATGGCCTGCCCGACTTGAAACAGGTTCAAGTTACCGGTGGTCACTACATCATTGATACATCACAAATGCGGGTGCGGTGGTCGTAATAAGCTGCCATTGCCATATTGGATCCCGCTCGCCAGGTGCAGGCATGCAGACACGCAAGCCGGCTGCAAGGGATGGCGAGCCAGTGCAAGCGTTTTCCCTCATGAAATTTCTTCTGCCTGTTTCAGCGTTCGAACGTCGGCTCTTCGCTCACTTCGCGGTCAGTGCGATCGCGTTGCTGGTGCTGGCCGGGCTGACCTGGCATTTTTCGCTCAAGGGAATTGATGCGACGCGCTTCGTGATCCACTCGCATGCGGTAATCGCCAGCCTCGGCCGCGTGCAGCAATTTATCTACCGCGCCGAATCCGAACAGCGCGGCTTTCTGCTCACGACCGACCACAGCTATCTGGCAGGCTATCGCCTGGCACTCGACGCCCTGGCCAAGGAACAGGGCCAACTGGCCCGGCTGGTGTCGGACAACCCGGCGCAAAGCGCCCGCGTGCAAGCGATGAAGGCGCTGATCGCCGCCCGCATCGACAAGCTGGAAACCAATATCGGGCTGGCCAGTCAGGTCCCGCTGGCTCGCGCCCCGATCGATGTCTCTGCCGGCACCGGTCTGGATCGCCGTATCGATGGACTGGCCGCCGAAATGCATGAGGAAGAACAGCTGTTGCTGAAACATCGGCAGCAGCTGGAAGCCGATCGCGCGCAAATCACGGCCATCGGCTTTTTTGCGCTGCTGCTGGTGGTCTCGCTGGCCCTGCCTTTTCTTTATTCGCGGCTGCGACAAAGTTTTCGCGAAAAGCAGGCCGTCACCGACGAGGCGCGCCGCCTGGTCGACGTAATCGACAGCACGCCGGATCTGATCGCGATGAGCACGCCGGAAGGCAAAGTGGCCTACATCAACCGTTCGATCCGCCAGCTGCTTGGTCTGGGCGCAATGCCGGCCGCCGAGCTGCGGCGCGAGCAAGTCTATACGCCCCGCTCGCTCGAGCTGATCACCCGGGTCGGCATCCCGCATGCCATCGCCCATGGCATCTGGAGCGGCGAGACCACCTGGAAGACGGCCAACGGCGGGGAAATTCCCGTCTCGCAGGTCTTGATCGCGCACCGGCAGATGGATGGCAGCATGACCCTCTCCACCATCGCGCGCGACATCAGCGAGCGCAAGGAAGCCGAACGCCTGCTGGAAGAAAAGAATCGCCTGATCGAGCAGGCGTCGCGAATGAAGACCGAATTCATGGCCACCATGTCGCATGAACTGCGTACACCGTTGAACGCGATCATCGGCTTTTCCAGTGTCATCCGCGATGGCCTGGCCGGGCCGGTCACGCCGACCGTCAAAGAATATGCAGACGACATCCTCAACAGCGGCCGCCACCTGCTAGAGCTGATCAATGACATCCTCGACCTGTCGACCATCGAATCGGGCAACATGAAGCTCGAACCCAGCATCACGGATGGCGATGAACTGGCCGCCAGCGGCATCACGATCATGCGCGAACAGGCGTCCGCGCGCGGCATCCACCTGGTGCAGACGATCTCACCCGAGCTGAAGGGATTGTGGATCGACCCGCGCAAGACCCGCCAGATCATCTTCAACCTGCTGTCGAATGCGGTGAAGTTCACGCCTGACGAGGGCGAGGTCCGGCTCTGCCTGCGGCTGGTGCCGCGCAGCCTGGTCGAATCCCGGCAAGAGGGCGAGGGCCGGCGCCTGTTCCCGCTAGCCCCCTCCCCCTTCCTGGCCTTTCTCGAAATTGCCGTCAGCGATACCGGCGTGGGCATCGCCCAAGCCGACCTGTACCGGCTGTTCCAGCCATTCACGCAGCTCGACAGTTCACGCAGCCGCCTGTTCGAAGGCACCGGCCTCGGCCTGGTGATGGTGCGCCGGCTGGCCGAATTGCAGGACGGCGCGATGATGGTCGAGAGCCAGCCCGGCCGGGGCACGCGCTTCACGGTCTGGCTGCCCTTGCGCGATCCGGAACCCTCGGGCCAATTGCCGATCGCACTGCCGGAGCCCTTGTTCAAGCCGCTGCATTCCTGAACTGATGACCGAGACAAAAAGCCCTTATGAATACCCCCACTTCTGCCGCCTCCCCTGCCCCATCGGATCGATCGGATCCATCGGGCCCGTCAGGTTCATCGGGCCTGTCAGGCTCATCGGACTCATCAGGCTCATCAGGCTCATCAGGCTCATCGGGCTCATCGGGCTCACCGGGCTCATCGGCACTGTCAGCTTCCAGCCATGATGGCCGCGCCGCGCCGAATGGCCGGGCTGCCAAGCCGGTCGTGATGCTAGTCGATGACCAGCCTCGCAATGCCCGGTTGCTGCAGGCGCAACTGGGTACCGAGCAATTCGATTTCATGGTCGCCCAATCTGGCGAGGAATCGCTGGCCCAGCTGCGCGAGCGTTTGCCTGACCTGATCATTCTCGACTACATGATGCCGGGGATGAATGGCCAACAGGTCGCCATCGCCCTGAAAGCCGACCCGCGCACCCGCAACATACCGCTCATCATGCTGACTGCGCTGTCTGACCATGCCTCGCGCATGCATGCGCTGTCGGCCGGGGTCGAAGAATTCATCAACAAGCCGGTCGACCAGGCCGAACTGAGCACCCGCGTTCGCAACCTGCTGCGGCTGAAGTCCTACCAGGACCAGCTGGCCGACCACAACCGCTTGCTGGCCGACAAAGTGGCCGAGCGCACCCGCCAGCTGACCGAGGCCTATCGCGACACCATTTACACGATGGTCAAGGCGGCCGAGTACAAGGATGAAGATACCGGTTCGCATGTCCAGCGGATCAGCTTCTTCTGCCTCGAGCTGTCCGAGCACCTGGGGATGGACAAGGCCTTCTGCGACCTGATCTTTTATGCCTCGGCGATGCATGATGTCGGCAAGATCGGCATCCCGGACGCCGTCCTGCTCAAGCCCGGCTCCTTTGATGAGGCCGAATGGGCGATGATGAAAACCCACTGCGCGCTGGGCGCGAAAATCCTGCACAAAGGCAGCTCGCCCTATGTGACGATGGGGGCCGAGATCGCGCTCAGCCATCACGAGCGCTGGGATGGCAGCGGCTACCCGAGCGGGCTGGTCGGCGAGGCGATTTCCCTGCCGGCGCGCATCGTGATGCTGTGCGACCAATACGACGCGCTGCGCTCACGCCGCCCTTACAAGGCGCCGATGAGCCACGAACGGGCATCGGCCGTGATCATGAGCGGCGACGGCCGCACCGAGCCGGCCCACTTCGATCCGGCCGTGCTGGCCGCTTTTACGCAGGTACGCGACCGTTTCGACGCGATTTACAACGCCAATATCGATTGAGCCGTGCAGCGCGTCCCGGGTTTGTGTATTCTCATCCCAGAGACCGCATAAACGATTGGCCATGAGCTCCCTGTTCGGCGACATCAGCAACATCATCAGCCTGTCCATCACGCCCGCTTTCCTGCTGCTGGGCGTCCTGATGCAGACCCGCGTATTGCACAACCGGCTCGATCGCATCGGCGACCGGCGCGAAGTGCTGGAACAACGCTTGTCGGTCGGCGCCGGTCGGCGCCCGGTGCTGCTGCATGAACTTGAGGTACTGGAACGTCGTGCCGACGTCATTCATCGCGCAGTCGGTTTCTCGACCACTTGTCTGGTGCTGGTCTGTGCGGTCGTGGTCAGCTTGTTTGCCGACGATGCCTTCAACTGGCCGCTGGGCTCGCTGATCGCGATCCTGTTCGTCGCTGCGATGCTCTTGCTGATCGCCAGTTTTTCACTATTCCTGCACGAAATCTTCATCGCCAGCCATACAATGCCAGCGACCGCCCTGCATCCGGCGCGCCAGCCCGACGGCCGCAGCTGACAGCGGCGCTGCGCTCGGGCGGCTGAGGTTCAGAAGCGCTGATGCTCTGGTGCTCTGATCGGCCGAAAGGCTGAAGGTCTGTCGGTCTGAACCGCCGAAGGACGCGGCCGCTGCGGCAAGCGTCCTGGTCAGGCCGGATTCGTGGCCGGCGCCGGCAGCCAGAAGCGTTCCGCCATCTCGTCCAGTCCCACGCTTTGCAACACCTCGGCCAGGCGCCGTGCGGCTTTTTCGCGCGGCAGGTCTTTGCGGGTCGCAATGATCAGCTCGTTCTTCATCGAGTGTTCCCAGCCGACCAGTTCGGTCACATTGACCTGATAGCCATGGGCTTCCAGCTGCAGGCAACGCAGGACATTGGTCAGGTGGCTACCGAACTCCCGCGTGTGTATCGGATGGCGCCAGATCTCGGTCAGCGCATCCCGCCCCAGCGCCTGGCCCTTGAGCCGGCGCAAGGTACTGGCCACTTCAGCCTGGCAACAAGGCACCAGCACGATGAAGCGCGCCTGCGTCTTCAGCGCAAAGCTGATCGCATCGTCGGTCGCCGTATCGCAGGCATGCAGCGCCGTGACTACATCGACCATGGCCGGCAGGGCATCGGAAGCGATCGATTCCGCCACCGACAGGTGATGAAACTGCATGCGCCCGAATCCCAGCCGCTGTGCCAGCGCGCGGGTGCTGTCGACCAGGTCGGCGCGCGTCTCGATACCATGGATCGTCGAGCCGTCCGTGCGCTGCTTGAAGAACAAGTCATACAGGATGAAGCCCAGGTAGGACTTGCCGGCGCCATGGTCGACCAGGGTCAGGTGATCGGTATCGACCTGTGCCAGCAGCGGCTCGATGAACTGGAACAAGTGATACACCTGCTTCAGCTTGCGCCTGCTGTCCTGGTTCATCTTGCCGTCGCGCGTGAGTATGTGCAGCGCCTTCAACAGTTCGATTGACTGCCCTGCGCGAATTTCTGTTTCTGCCATGGTGGATTGTTCTCCTGCAATGCCGACATGGTAGCAGCGTCCGAATAATTTTCAGCACAGCCGGTAGTTCTTACCCGCTCGCCCCGCCGCTGCTTGCCCCACCTTAACGTACGGCACGGCGGGCATCGGCTTTCCGTCTCTGCCCGAGCGCAGGCACGTTCGCTGCTTCTGCGTCCATCTCTCGAATCACCGCCAGTCATGGCAATTACAGATTGCGGTCTACGCAGCGTGTGACAGCAGGGAGCATACACACACAGACCAGAGGATGAACATGAAAGCCTTTTCTTTGCGAACGTTCACAACGTGGACGATTGCGCTGCTGTCACTGGCCTTGATGGCGGGATGCGGCAGCGACAGCAATCCGATCAACCCGACGGCCGCTGGCGTCAGCCAGGTCAGCTCCGTCAACAGTACCGTGCCACAAAATGTTTTTTCAGCCACGCTGACCGGCTCGGAAGAAGTGCCGCCCAACAGCAGCACGGCAACCGGCACCGGTGTGGCCATTGTCGACCCGAGCACACGCCTGATGAAGGCCACGGCCGTCACCGCCGACATCAACGCCACGGCCGCGCACATCCAGATCGGCGCGCGTGGCGTGGCCGGCCCCGTCGTATTGCCGCTGACCCAGGTCGCTGCCAACAGCGGCGTATGGACCACGACCGCAACGCTGACCAGTGAGCAATTGAGCGCACTGCAAGCGGGCAATTACTATGTGAATGTGCATTCCGCGGCTTTCCCCGAGGGCGAGATCCGCGGCCAGCTCACCGCCAGCCTGCCGCAAAGCGGGGTCCCGGTCAGTTCGACGACGACCACCAGCAGCACGCCTGCGGCTGGCGCCTCAGGCAGGCCGGGCGCTTCGGGCGCTTCGGGCGCTTCGGGCACCTCGGGCACTTCAGGTACCTCGGGCACTTCAGGTACCACGAGTACGTCAGGCACCTCAGGCACCTCGGGCAGTTCCGGCACGGCGACAACAGGCGGCGGCACCGGTACGGCAACCACGACTGCCACGGGCGGAACGGACCCCTATGGCGGCACCTCGGCACCGACTTCCGGCACGGCCACCACCACCAGCACAACGCCGACGACCAGTACGACCCCGACGACCAGTGGCGCCAGCGCCGGCGCAGCCCAGGGCCAGGGTCAGGGTCAAGGCCAGGGGGGCGGCGCTGTCCCTGGCGCGGCTGCAGCCAATCGGGCGGTGTTCTACACCAACGTACTGTCCGGCTCGCTGGTTGTCCCGCCGACCAGCAGCACCGGCATTGGCACCGGCCTGTCGGTCTATCGTCCGGGGGACAAGACCCTGACCTCGGTCATCATCACCAGTGGCCTGACCAGCTCGGGTGCTTCCATACGGCAGGGAGCGCCGGACGCCAACGGCCCGATTGTCGCGCCTATGCAGGAAACCGCTTCCGGCTCGGGCATCTGGATCTCGCGCGTCACGCTCAATGACCTGCAGGCTTCAGCGCTCAGTGCCGGCAACCTGTACTACCAGGTGATTTCGGTCGCCTTCCCGAATGGCGAGATTCGCGGCCAGATCACGCGGACGGCCGGCGCCTCCCGCCCGGCCACCGCCGGCACACCGACGACCGGCACCACCACGGGTACCCCGACCACGGGCACTACCACGGGTACCCCGACCACGGGTACCACCACCGGCACACCGACCACTGGTACGACGACTGGTACCCCGACCACCGGTACCACGACCGGAACGCCGACCACAGGCACCACGACCGGAACGCCGACCACAGGCACCACGACCGGTACAACGCCGACGACGGATACCACGACGGGCACGACCACCGGTACGACGGGTACCACCACCGGGACTGGGACGACGACCGGTACCACCACCCCGACCGGGACGACAACAGGAACAATGACTGATACGGGCACCGCGACCGGTACAACGCCGACCACTGGCACGACCACGGGAACGGGCACCACTGCCCCCACAACCGGGACCACCGGGTCCACCACAGGTACCGGGACGACGGCCACCACCGGCGCCAGCGGTACCAGCGGAACCACGGGCACCGGCGCGACCGGCACGCTGGACCCGGCCAGCCCCAGCGTCGGCAGCAGCACGAGTGGCACCGGCACCACGACGGCAACGCCGATCACCACGATTACGGGGGTAGGCACAACCTTGCCGGCAGCGGCCAGCGCCGCAATCGGCGGCTGAGGACTGAGCAGCCGCTCGGCTATGCCCTCCCGGCGAGATCGGGAGGGCTGTTCATCGCCCCGGCTTGCCGGGGCGTTCTTTTGCCTGCCACGAGCGTGGCGCAGGGAATCAGGTCAGGGCCATCGTGCCTGGCGCAGGCAGGGGTACGGGCGGCGAACGCTGCAGGTAGCTGGCCAGCGCAAGCTCATCCATCGGATTGCCGAACAGGTAGCCCTGATAGGCATGGCAGCCGTGCTCGGCGAGGAAATCACGCTGGCGCTCATCCTCCACCCCTTCGGCAATCAGTTTCAGCTTCAGGCTCTGGGCGAGCACGACGATGGTTCGAACAATCGCAGCATCAGCATCGATGGTCAGGGTATTACGGAAGAAGGAATGGTCGATCTTCAGCTCGTCGAGCGGCAAGTGACGCAGATAAGAGAGCGACGAATAACCGGTACCAAAATCATCGAGTGACAATTCGATGCCGGCCGCTTTCAACAGCTGCATCTTGCGGCCGACTTCATCCACGTTATCGACCAGCAGGCTTTCAGTCAGCTCCAGCCGCAGATGACGAGGCCTGGCGCCGGTACGGTGCAGGACCTCCAGCACCCGGTCGACGAATTGCTCATGCCGGAATTGCCGCACACTGACATTGACCGACAGCGTCAGCCCTGCCAGCGCGGGATCGCAGGCCCAGGCGGCCAGTTGCTGGCAAGCCGTTTCGATGGCCCACATGCCGATCGGTACGATCAGTCCGGTCTCTTCGGCCAGCTGGATGAACTCCAGCGGGGCCAGCAGGCCCAAGCTCGGATGCTGCCAGCGCAGCAAGGTCTCGAACCCGAGCAGTTTGCCGGCATCGGTGACCTGCGGCTGGTAGTAAAGCCTGAACTGCTGGTGACGCAGGGCGGTGCGCAAACTGGCCTCGAGCATGGCGCGGCGCGACAACGAGGCCTGCATCTCGGGTTCGAAGAAGCGGATGGCATTGCGGCCGGCCGCCTTCGACTGATACATCGCCAGGTCGGCACGCTTGAGCATGTCGCTGACGCTGTCGGTGGCCGAATCAAAGACGTAAATGCCGATGCTGGCCGAGCTGTGATGCTCGGTGCCGCGCAGCTGGTAAGGCTTGTCCATCGCGGAGCGGATCTTTTCCGAGACGCGCTCGGCATTGTGGCGAAACGCCGCCAGGGGCTCGCGCCCGCCCTTGAGCAGCACCACGAACTCATCGCCGCCCAGGCGGGCGACGAGGTCATTCTTGCGCACCGCCGACTGCAGCCGCTGCGCCGCCTCCTTGAGCAGCAGGTCGCCCATCTCGTGGCCGTGGGTATCGTTGAGCGTCTTGAAATTGTCGAGGTCGATGAAGACCACGGCCCCGTGCTCGACGCTGTGCGGACTGGCATCGACCAGCTTGCGCAAGCGGTCCAGCCACAGGCGACGGTTCGGCAGCCCGGTCAGCGCATCGTAGAACGCCAGGTGCTGGATCTCCGTCTCGGCTGCCTTGCGCTGGCTGACATCGAGCAAAATGCCGCGCATCGTGCCGGCCGTCTCGCCATGCTCGGCACGTTCGACGGTGCCGATCTCCTCGACCCAAAGATATTCGCCCTCGCTGTTGCGCAAGCGGTATTCGTCGCTGTATTCGATGCCGCCACCCATGGCCTCGTCGCGCGCGTGCTGCGTGCCCGGCAAATCCTCGGGGTGCACATGCGCCGCCCAGAAGCCCGGCTCATGCCAGGCCGTGACCGGATGGCCGAACAGCCGCTCGACCTGCGGCGAGACGAAGGTGTACTGCCCATCCGGCAGCCTGGCCTCCCATGACACGGCATTGGTACTTTCGATCAGCATCCGGTAGCGCACCAGCAGTCGGTTGCGGCGCTCGTTTTCTTGTCGCAGCTGCTCATGCTGTTCATGCAGGCTGTCGAGCATGTGATTGATCGAACCCGCCAGGCTGGATACCTCGTCGCTGCCGCGGACCTGGGCGCGCGCACGGCCGAAGCCTTGTCGCACCACGTCGCGCGAAAAGCCCTCCAGCCGGCGCAGCTCGCGCGTCAAAGACATCGCCAGCCGGTCGCCCAGCAGCAGCGTCGAGAGCACGATCAGGATGATCAGCGCCACGACCAGCACGATGGGCCCGGCGCTCAAGTGCATGCCCGGCGCCGCGTCTGCAGGCAGGCTGACCTTCAGGCCCAGACGATCGAAAGGCGGCGGCACATCGATGCCGGCCACGACATCGCCGGTGCGCGAACCGGCGAGGCCGGCGGCCTGGACGTCCCAGCCGATATCGACGGTCGGCGAATACAGCAGGGACTCGAGCTCGAAGCGATAGGCCAGTGCACCCTCCGGCTTGCCGGTGCTGGGCAGGGTGATCAGTTTCAGCGCGAGCAATTCGGGGCCGTTGCGACCGGCCAGCAAGATGGCCGCCTCGCTGCCGCGGGCCAGATGGCTGCGTATCCATGCGCGGTCCTGCTCGGTGAAACCGGCGTAGTTGTTGCTGGCGATATCGTTGCCGGCAAAGTCGGTCAGCAGGATGGCGACCGGAATGGCGTTCACATGGTGAATGCTGGTCAGGTAAGGATGGAGGTAGGTGTCGCGGCCGCTGCTATCAGTCAACGCCGCCGCCAGCACGCTGCTGTCGGCCAGCTCGGCCATGCGGGAGACGATGCCGCGCAGGGTGGTACCGACCAGGACTGCGCTGTGGACGGCCTCGCGCTCGGCCAGCATGCGCTCGGCCGCCCTGCCCTGCAGCGTGGCCAGCCAGCCCGAGGCCAGTGCCGTCATGACCAGCACCGCCGTGGCCAGTGCCGCGCTGCCGAGCGCGAATTTTTTTGCCAGGCTGGCGCTGGCCATTGCCATCCGCAAGCGGGTCAGCCAGGTCTTCATCGGGGCACCAGCACGCCGTCGCGCCCGTAGCGCATCATTTGCAGGTCGCTGCGCGCCAGCGCCTCGTGATCGCTGCCAGTGAAGGGCGGCGCATAGCGCTTGACCAGGCCCTGCCATGCCGGCAGGCGCTCGAGGGCATCGCGCACTCGGGGGCGCTCGGTACTGCCGGCACGGTTGACGGCCTGTGCGATCAGGTGCACGGCGTCATACGCGTGGGCAGCGCCGACGCTGGCTTGCAGTCCATCGAAACTGTGCACGCCCTGCGACCCGGCCGCCTTCAGGAAGCGCGCCCGCATGGCAGGGTCGGCGCGCTGGCTGCTGAAGGTCTGCAAGACCGACACGTCGAGCTCATGCAAGGCCGCGCCGGCCTGCTCGACGAAAGGCCCGCCACTGACGCCCCAGTGCAAGATCAGCGGCACGCGCCGGGCCGCAGGCAAGGCAGCGACTTCGCGCACCAGCACGGCCGCCTCATCGTTGGCGACGACGATGATGGCCTGGGCGCCCGCTTCGACCATGCCGAGGTACTTGCTGACCAGGCTGGTATCGGCCCAGCTGAACCAGCTGCTGCGCACGACGGCAATGCCCCGGCTCTTGCGCACATGCTCATCGGCCGCCGCCAGGTTGCTGCGGCCCCAGGCGGTGTTGCTCAGCAAGAGGCCCACGCGATGCAGGCCGCGCTGCGCGGCATGATCAAGCATGAAGGGCATCGCGAGGCTGTCGCGCAAGGACACGCGAAAAACGTAATTGGGCCGCATCTCGTTGCGCGTGATCTGGTCTGCGGAGGACCAGACAGCGACGAAGGGCACTTGACGGGATTCGATGACAGGCAACTGCTCGATGATGACCGGACTGAAGCGCCCGCCCAGGACAGCCACCAGGTCGGGCATCCCCGCCAGCTCTTTCAGGTTCTGCACGCCGCGTGCCGGTATCGCACGATTGTCGCGCGTCACCAGTTGCAGCGGCCGTCCACCCAATACACCGCCGGCCGCGTTGATCTCCTGGATGGCCGAGGCCGCGCCCAGCTGGATCGCTTGCGCAGAGGTGCTTTTGAGGACACCGAACTCGGCATCGAGGCCGATCCAAACCGGCGCCGGCGTCCGGCCCATTCGCGGTGTCTGCGTCTGCGCGCACAGTGGCAGCGTACAGGCGATCAGCAGCGCCAGCGCAATGACATGGCGTCGATGGGGGCGAACCAGATCAGGATGGATGAGCGTCATGTGCCGGGCAAGAAGACAAACAACTTCTGGGTCTTGTCGAGCAAGCCTTGTGGATCAGGTCTTGTCGAGCAAGTCTTGCCGAAAGGATACATGAGCCAACTTTTTTGCGGGTTCGAAAGATTCTTTAATTCAAAGCTTTTGAGAAAATTTTTCCTCTTTTATCGACGATTCATTCCACTGAAGAAATTTTCTCCATCGTTTTGTTACTTCGCGGGAATAATTCAGCAATCCCTGTCGCCCCCGGTGCCAACGCATTTGCCATCCAAACCGGAGCACGACCGGCAGGTGCAACAGCATCGATAAGCGGGAGCGGTACAGGTGCGCCTTTTGGATCAGACGTAATTGGCCCAGCAGCTGTTGTTTGTATTCATAGCGTCCCCAGAGCAGATGACAATGACGCGCTTCCCGGGCAATGCAATCGCAGATCGCCCAGTAACACACGAGAAAGCCCAGGCGCCAATGTCCGAATGCCGGATCGACAGCAGATAGCAACATCACATAGCTATCCCCGATGCGGCAGGCAAGCGAGCCTGCCACCACGCGCCCCTGAAAAGTCGCGATTCCGTACCTGCCGCAGCCGCGCGCCGTCAGCAACAGGCGCGCCGTATCCCGTCGATCGATCGCAGCCTGTTTGCCGCGTGCCTGCATGCCGTCGCGCTTGAAGCGCTGCAGTGTGCGTACCAGCGAGCGCTGAGCATCCGAAGCCAGCCCGGCGGCCTCGATGCATTCCCAACGCAGGCCGGGCAGCTCGCGTGCGATCCGGTTGCCGTAGCCGTTGAGCGTCTTTTTGGTCGATTTGCCGAGCAAGGCTCGGTAGGCCTCGACCGAGGCGGGCAAATCGATCACATAGTTTTCAGAAAATGCATAGGCCTGCGACGGCCAGCGCGATGGCCAGTCCATGACATCCACGGCATTCAGGACGATACGGTGAATACGCCCATAACGGCCGAAGATGCTGCGGCAAAAGGCATCGAGCAGATTGGCATCGATCGCCATCATTTCATTGAGCACCCGCACACCGGCCGGCTCAACGCGGAACAACAACGCACCGACGACTTCACCGTGCAGATAGGCGACCCAGGCATGGGGCAAGGGCTGGTCGGCCTCGCCCAGTTGCAGGTAGGCCCAGCTGGCGTACAGGCTGCCGTAAAGCCGGTCCAGCGCGGCAGCGACAAAGGAAGGCACGGCGTGCTCATGGATTTCACAGGCCAGCGCAGCCTTGGCCGCGCCCGCTGCCGCCGCGCCGGCTGATGCGCTTGCTGGTGCACCTGCTGATACACCGGCTGCCACACCGGCTGACACACCAGCTGCCGCGCCGGCTCCGGCGAAGGCCTCTAGTGCATCCGGCAGCGGGGCATCGGGCAGGTGGGCCATGGGTCGGCGTGAAGGATGAGCCTGGATTGTCGGGGGCGGTCGATCGCAGCGGCTTGCGCGTCGCCGAATCGCAAGCGACCGCCAGCTGCGGTGCCACAAGCCGCACCATCTACGCCGGCTGACAATCCCTCGTACAGGGGAGAGTCCACTGGGGACGGGCCGGTGTCCAAGCCGGTCGGCGTGGTTCGACTCCATGCTCCCCTGCCCATGGGAACCAAAGCGCCGGGCCTGAAACTGAATGCCGATTTTCGATCAACCCTGATCGACTTCGCACATTCATTTTTTGAGAGCCCATGATGTCCATTGCCCTGCCCACCCAGCGTTTCGAGCCTGCCCCAGCCACCTCGCCGATGCTCGTCGATCAACCCTCGCCCCACGCCCTCTTCCCGCTGCAAGAAAATCTCAATATCGTCAATTCAGGCGCTCCGGACAGGCTGCGCCAGTTGCAGCATGTGACAGCGATGCGAATGACCGAGCAGACGCCGCAAGGCGTGCGCAGCGCCGCCTCGACCGCAGCGTTCAATCTCGGTGCGGAGAATCGCATCCTGTTCCAGCAGAATCGGTCGCCGAAACAGATCGCCACTTACAACGAGCTGCGCTTGTGCGGCATTCCGCCGCAACGCATCCGGCTCGATCCACCGCCTCAATCCTATGTTCAGCCGAAGGAATCCCTGAAGCGCACGATGCTGCGCGGCGATGCGCCGACCCTGTCGCTGCGCGTGCTGCATGGCGCAAACCCGGAGGAGACGGACGCCAAAGGCACGCCGGCCCTGGTAACGGCAGCCAAGCTGGGCAATGTGAATTTTGTGCGCATCCTGGCCGGGGTCAATGCCGATCAGGCTGCGACGGATGCACAACAGCGCACAGCCCTGCTGGCCGCCAGCGCTGCGGGCAAGGCCGAGATCGTGATCGCCCTGCTGACGTATTTCCCGCCGCTCGATGCCGTCGATGCGCAAGGGATGAGCGCGCTGATGTACCTGTGTGCGAGCGGCCACCGCAATGCGGTGACTTTGCTATTGGCCGAGGGCGCCGACCCCCGACTGGTGTCGAAGGATGGCAGCAGCGCCCGCGAGCTGGCCCTGCGCCATGGGCACCATGAGATCGTCGCCGACATCGACGCCGCGCTGTGCATGGAGCACGACAGCACGATGGAATGAAGCGCTGGCCGGCGCACAGGCCGGCCGGGATAGCGCGATGAGTACCGCTCTTTCAGTACAGCTCGGCGATCATCTCGATCTCGACGCAGCTGCCCAGCGGCAGCTGCGCGACGCCAAAAGCCGAGCGCGCGTGCTTGCCGGCATCGCCGAACACCTGACCCAGCAGTTCCGAACAGCCATTGGTGACCAGATGATGCTCGGTGAAATCCGGCGTCGAATTGACCAGGCTGACCAGCTTCAGGATCCGTTTCACTTTCTGCAAATCGCCTTCGCAAGCAGCGTTCAGCGTGGCCATCAGGTCGATCGCCACGGCGCGCGCCGCCTCACGGCCCTGCTCGGTCGTCATGTCACGCCCCAGCTGGCCGACCCAGGGCTTGCCATCCTTCTTGGCGATATGGCCTGATACATACAGCGTGTGGCCGCTGCGCACGTACATCACATAGGCGGCGGCCGGCGTGGCGACGCTCGGCAAGACAATGTTCAGGGACTTCAGCTGGTCGGCGATGGCCATGGTCACTCCGGAAAAGGATGGGCTGGAAAACGAACCGGAATTTTATCGCGCCCGCCCCTTGAAATTCGTCTTCCCGCCCCAAAATCATCGCAAATTCCGGCATTTTTCCCGTATTTCCAATTTTCTTTGCTTTTCTTTGCTTCCTGAATGTCGCTCAACGAGGACCCCATGACTGTCGCCGAAAAACAAACCCTGGGCTTCCAGGCCGAGGTCAAGCAGCTGCTGCAGCTGATGATCCACTCGCTGTATTCGAACAAGGAAATCTTCCTGCGCGAATTGATTTCCAATGCCTCCGACGCTGCCGACAAGCTGCGCTTCGAGGCCATCAACCATGCCGCGCTGTTCGAGAACGATGGCGAGCTGGCCATTCAGGTCGATGTCGACAAGGCAGCCCGCACCATCTCCATCACCGACAACGGCATCGGCCTGTCGCAACAGGAAGCGATCGATCACCTGGGCACGATAGCCAAGTCCGGCACCAGGGAATTTTTCTCGCGCCTCTCCGGCGACCAGCAAAAAGACGCGGCCCTGATCGGCCAGTTCGGCGTCGGCTTCTATTCCGGCTTCATCGTGGCTGACCGCATCACCGTCGAATCGCGTCGCGCCGGCCTGCCGGCCGACGAAGGCGTGCGCTGGGAGTCGGCCGGCGAAGGCGACTTCACGGTCGAGACCATCAGCCGTGCGCAGCGCGGCACCCGCATCACCCTGCACCTGCGCGAAGGCGAAGATGAATTCCTGTCCGCCTGGCAGTTGCGCTCGGTGATCCGTAAATATTCCGACCACATCTCGCTGCCGATCCGGATGCGCAAGGAAGAGTGGGATGAAGAAAAGAAAGAGATGGTCGAGAAGGACGAGCTCGAGACCATCAACCAGGCCAGCGCGCTGTGGGCCCGCAGCAAGTCCGATATCACGGACGAGCAGTACACCGAGTTCTACAAGCATGTCTCGCATGACTTCCAGGAACCGCTGACCTGGACCCACAACCGGGTCGAGGGCCGCAGCGAGTACACGCAACTGCTTTACATCCCGGCCAAGGCGCCGTTCGACCTGTGGGATCGCAACCAGCGCGGCGGCATCAAGCTGTATGTGAAGCGCGTATTCATCATGGACGATGCCGAGCAGCTGATGCCGGTCTACCTGCGCTTTGTCAAAGGCGTGATCGATTCGAATGACCTGCCGCTGAACGTCTCGCGCGAGATTTTGCAGGAATCGCGCGATGTGAAAGTCATCCGCGAAGGCTCGACCAAGCGCGTGCTGGGCATGCTGGAAGAACTGGCCAATGCCGACGAGCAGGACAAGAAGGACAAGTACGCCAGCTTCTGGCAAGAATTTGGCCAGGTGCTGAAGGAAGGCGTCGGCGAGGACGCGACCAACAAGGAGCGCATCGCCAGGCTGCTGCGCTTTGCCAGCACCCACAACGACAGCGACGCGCAGAACGTGTCACTGGGCGACTACGTGGCGCGCATGAAAGATGGCCAGGACAAGATCTATTACGTGACCGCAGACAACTGGACGGCCGCCAGGAACAGCCCACACCTCGAGATCTTCCGCAAGAAGGGCGTCGAGGTCCTGCTGCTGACCGAGCGCGTGGACGAGTGGATGCTGTCTTACCTGGATGCCTTCGACGACAAGCCCCTGGTGTCGGTGGCCAAGGGCGATCTCGACCTCGGCAAGCTGGAGGACGAAGCCGAGAAGAAGCACAAGGAAGAGACCGAGTCCGAGTACAAGGACCTGGTCGGCAAGATGAAGACGGCGCTTGAGGCCAAGGCCAAGGACGTGCGCATCACTTTCCGCCTGACTGATTCGCCGGCCTGCCTGGTGGCGGGCGAGCACGAGCTCTCGGGCAACCTGCTGCGCATGCTCAAGGCCGCCGGCCAGAAAGCGCCGGATGCCAAGCCCATCCTCGAGATCAACCCGCATCATCCGCTGGTGCAGCGCCTCAAGTACGAAGAAGCGAAATTCGATGACTGGAGCAGCATCCTGTTCGACCAGGCCCTGCTGGCCGAAGGCGGGCAGCTGGCGGATCCGGCCAGCTTCGTGAAGAAGCTCAACGAAATGCTGCTCGGGCTGTCGTTGAAGTAAGCACCGGCGCCCAGGCCGCCGGCTTGGCGGCTTGGCGGCCCGGCCTCAGCGGCCGCCGGTCACGTCCAGCAAGGTGCCGGTGACATAGGACGAGTGCGGCGAGGCCAGCCACAGGATGGCCTCGGCCACTTCGGCCGCGGTGCCGCCGCGCTGCATCGGCACACCGGCCTTGGCGCGGTCCACGCGGCCGGGCTCGCCGGCGCTGGCATGGATGTCCGTATAGATCAGGCCCGGGCGCACCGCATTCACGCGTATGCCCTCGGCCGCCACTTCCTTGGCCAGGCCTATCGTCATCGAATCGACCGCGCCCTTGGCTGCCGCATAGTCGATGAATTCATTCGGCGAACCGATGCGCGCCGCTGCCGAGGACACATTGACGATCACGCCGCCGCGCCCGCCGTGCCGGGTCGACATCCGCAGTACTGCCTGCTTGGCGCACAAGAAGCTGCCGAACACATTCGCGTTGAACACCCGTTGCCAACGGTCCAGTTCCATCTGGTCCAGCCGCGTCTGCTGCTCGAGCATGCCGGCATTGTTGATCAGCACATCGGGCTTGCCGAGCTGTTCATCGACGGCGGCGAACAATTGCAGCACATCGGCCTCGACGCCGACATCGGCCCGAACCGCCAGCGCCGTCCCGCCAAGCTCGCGGATCTGCTGCACCACCGCGTCGGCGGCAGCGGCATTGCTCTGGTAACTGAGGGCCACCTGCCAGCCGCGCTCTGCAGCCATCAGCGCGGTCGCTGCGCCTATGCCGCGGCTGCCGCCGGTGACGAGCATGATCGGTTGCGCCATTGCGTCTCTCCTCTGTGCTGGGTCTGAATCAGGTTCTGAATCCGCTTCCGGATCCGGCTCTGGATCCGGCTCTGTATCCGGCTCTGGATCAGGATGGCGTGGCCGAAACCCCGACCAGCCGCTGCGCGGATTCTACCGCGCGCCTGCGGGCGCTCCCCTCTACAATTGCTTAATGCCCGCTTCTTCCCGGCCATCCGGCATCCCTGCCGTCTCGCCACCGACCACCCCACCGCTGCTGACCGGCTTCGCGCCGGCCATGCAGCCCGATGCCAGGCTGCTGATCATGGGCAGTTTTCCGGGCGCGGCCTCACTGGCCGCGCAGCAGTATTACGCGCATCCGCGCAACCAGTTCTGGCGCCTGTTGTCAGCGGTGCTGGAGGAGGAGCTGGCCGCACTGGACTATGCGTCCAGGCTGGCACGGCTGGCGCAGCACCGCATCGGCCTGTGGGACGTGATCGACGCCTGCCAGCGCAAAGGCAGCCTGGACTCGGCGATCCGGCAGGCCAGGGCAGCCGATTTTTCGCTGCTGCAGCAGGGCTTCCCGGCGCTGCGGACCATTGCCTTCAATGGCAAGACCTCGGGCCGGTTCGCACCGCAGTTCGAGGCCGAGGGCTACCGCACGCTGGTGCTGCCCTCGTCGTCGCCGGCCTATGCTCAGCTCTCCTTCGAACAAAAACTAGTAAAGTGGCGAGCTTTGCTTTCCTGACCTGATGCCATGGCCCGCCGTCCCGCCCTGCCCGACCAGCCCTCCAGGCCCCGCAAGCCCAAATTCGCGCCCGTGACCCTGTCGGAACAGGATGGCGTGCGCTTCCTGCATTTCGGCACCGAATGGGTACAGGGGGCAATGCGGCTGAGGAAGCCGGACTGGATAGAACTCGAGTACGCACAGCAGATGATGGCCTGGACCCTGTTCATCGACCAGCCGGCGCGCATCGCGCAGCTGGGGCTGGGCACCGGCGCCCTGACCAAGGCCTGCCGGATCGGCTACCCGGCGGCGCAGGTGACGGCCGTCGAACTGAATCCATCGGTGATCGATATCTGCCGTTCGATGTTCCGCTTGCCGCCGGAAGACGACAAGCTCTCGGTGCTGGCCATGGATGCGATGGACTTCGTGCAGGACCGCCGCCATCATCGCAAGCTCGATGTGCTGCAGATCGACCTGTATGACGCCACCGCGCGCGGCCCGGTGCTGGACACGCCCGAGTTCTATCGGGCCTGCGCCAACTGCCTGCGGCCGGACGGCATCGCGACCATCAACCTGTTTGGCGACCACCCGAGCTACCAGAAAAACCTGGCGGCGATCTATCCGGCCTTCGACGCCGTGATTGCGCTGCCTGAGGTCCATGAAGGCAATGTCGTCGTGCTGGCGTTCAAGCGCGTGCCCGAGCTGGACTTCGCCGACCTCTACGCGCGCGCGGCCGTCATCCGCGAGATGACGAAACTGCCGGCCCGCTCCTGGGTCAACGGTATCAAGTCGGCGATCTCAACGCCGGTCTGAAGGCGGCTCTGAAGACTGACCTGAAGGCCGATCTGGCCGCAGCGTATCCAGCAAACTGCCCACCGTGGGCCAGCGCAGGCGCGCGCCGAGCTCGGCCTTGATCCTGTCGTTCTTCAGCCGCCGCGATTCCGACATGAAGGACATCAGCATCGGTGACACCTGCTGCGCCAGTTCCGCGCGCGGCAGGCGCGGCGGATGCGGCAAGCCGAAGGCATCGGCCACCTGGTCAAAATACTCGCCCATCTTCTGGTCGGTATCGTCGACCGTGTGATACGCACGCAGCGGACGGGCGCGGTAAATCGCCAGCACGATCAGCTGCGCCAGGTCATCGGCGTGGATGTGGTTGGTGTGCACGTCGTCTTCGTCGCGCAGTGCCGGCGTGCCCTTTTGCAGCCGCTCCAGCGGCAGCCGGTCGGCCGCATAGATGCCGGGCACCCGCAGAATGGACAGGCAGGACTGGCTGCGCCTGGCCCAGCGCCGCAGCACCTGCTCCGCATCGACCCGGCGCAAGGCGCGCGCATTGACCGGCGCCACGGGGCGGGTTTCATCAAACAGCGCACCGTCACAATTGCCGTACACGCCCGTGGTGCTGACATAAACCAGGCTGCCTTGTCGGGGTAAAATGCGAGTCAGGTTGCGGCTGCGGCTGTCCTGCGGCCCTGCCGATGGCGGGGGCGCCAGATGCACGACCGTGGTTGCCAAACCTTGCAAACGATGCAAGCTGTCCGGATGGTCAAGGTTGGCGACGACGGGGGTGGCGCCGGCGGCACGCAGTTCAGCCACGCGGGACGCCTGGCTGGTCACGGCGAACACGCGAAAGCGCTCACGCAGCAGCGGCAACAGCCGCATGCCGACGTCGCCACATCCGACCAGCAGCAGGCGTGGCCTGCCCAGCACAGCTTTCTTTTTCATATACGCGAGATTGTATGACGTTCCAGGTAAGCGTTAACCCCAGTGGCCGGCAGTTCAGTTGCGAGCCCGGCGAAACCATCCTTGCGGCGGCCATCCGTGCCGGCGTCGGCCTGCCCTATGGCTGCAAGAACGGCGCCTGCGGCAGCTGCAAAGGCAAGCTGGCCTCGGGCAGCATCACGCTCGGCGTGCACCAGGAACGCGCGCTGCCGCCGGCCGACCAGGCCAACGGCCAGACCCTGTTCTGCTGCGCCGTCCCGACCTCGGATGTGACGATCGAGGCACGCGAAGTGCTCGGCGTCGGTGATTTCCCGATCAAGAAAGTGCCGGTGCGCGTGAGCACCCTGGAGCGCGCCGCCGAGGACGTGATGATCATGTCCTTGCAACTGCCGGCCACCGATCGCCTGCAATACAAGGCCGGCCAGTATGTGGAATTCCTGCTCAAGGATGGCAAGCGCCGCGCCTACAGCATGGCCACGCCGCCGCATGCGGATGGCCCGATGACGCTGCATATCCGCCATATGCCGGGCGGGCTGTTCACTGACCATGTTTTCGGCGTGATGAAGGAACGCGACATCCTGCGCTTCGAAGGCCCGCTGGGCACCTTCTTCCTGCGCGAAGAGTCGGACAAACCCATCGTGCTACTGGCCTCGGGTACCGGCTTTGCGCCCGTCAAGGCCATCATCGAGCACTGGGCGCATTCGAAATCGACCCGGCCGGCCACCCTGTACTGGGGCGGCCGCCGTCCGAAAGATTTGTACATGCATGCGCTGTGCGAAGAATGGGCGCGCACGCTGCCCAACTTCCGCTATGTGCCGGTGGTCTCGGATGCGCTGCCGGACGACGGCTGGAGCGGCCGAACCGGCTTCGTTCACCAGGCGGTCATGGCCGACCTGCCTGACCTGTCGGCTTACCAGGTCTATGCCTGCGGCGCGCCGGTGATGGTCGAGTCGGCGCAGCGCGACTTTGTCACCGACTGCCGGCTGCCGGAGGACGAGTTTTACGCCGACTCCTTCACTTCCGAGGCTGACCTCGCGGCCGCCTGATGGCCGCGGCCAAACTGAACTGAGCTGCGGATGACAAGCAAGGCATCGGCTGCGAGCCGCTGGCTGCGAGTCACCCGCCCACGAACCACCGAATGTCCCTGAACCTGCCCTCGCCGCCCGCCATGCAATTCGAACAGTACGACACCAACGCCCTGCTCTACATCACCAACCGTCCGCCGCTGGTGTTCACCGAAGGCCAGGGCATGTGGATGAGCGATCACAACGGCAAGCGCTACCTCGACTGGCTGCAAGGCTGGGCAGTGAACTGCCTCGGCCATTCCCCCCGTTGCATACAGGACGCATTGGTGGCACAGGCCGCGAAGGTCATCAATCCGTCGCCGGCTTTCTTCAACGAGCCCTCGATCCGGCTGGCGACCCTGCTGACGCAGCATTCCTGCTTCGACCGCGTGTTCTTCGCCAACAGCGGCGCGGAAGCGAATGAAGGTGCGATCAAGCTGGCGCGCAAATGGGGCAAGCTGCATCCGAATGCCAGCGGCGAGCACCGCTACGAAATCATTACCTTTGACCACAGCTTCCATGGCCGCACGCTGGCGACCATGTCGGCCTCGGGCAAGGCCGGCTGGGACACGATGTTTGCGCCCCAGGTGCCGGGCTTTCCGAAGGCCGAGCTGAACGACCTGGCCAGCGTCGAGCGGCTCATCACCGACAAGACGGTGGCCGTGATGCTGGAGCCGGTACAGGGCGAAGGCGGCGTGATCCCGGCCACGAAAGCATTCATGCAAGGCCTGCGCGCGCTGACCCGTCAGCGCGACATCCTGCTGATCGTCGACGAGGTACAGGCTGGCATGGGCCGCACCGGCAAGTTGTTTGCCTATCAGCTGTCCGAGATCGAGCCCGACATCATGACCCTGGGCAAAGGTATCGGCGGCGGTGTGCCGCTGTCGGCGCTGCTTTGCCAGCAAGCCTGCGCTGTGTTCGAACCCGGCGACCAGGGCGGCACCTATAACGGCAACCCCTTGATGACGGCAGTCGGCATCGCCGTGCTGGAGGAATTGCTGAAGCCGGGCTTCCTGCAATCCGTGCTCGACAAGGGCGCGTATCTCAGGGCCGGCCTGCTGAGCCTGTGCGAGAAACACGGACTGGAAGGCGAACGTGGCGAGGGCTTGCTGCGCGCGCTGAAACTGGGCTCGCCGATCGGCGGCAAGATCGTCGAGATCGCGCGCGACCTCGAGCCTCAGGGCCTGCTGCTGAATTCGCCACGCCCGGACTTGCTGCGCTTCATGCCGGCGCTGAACGTGACGCACGACGAGATCGATCTGATGCTGGATCTGCTCTCCGGCGTCATCGCCCGGGTTAAGGCGGGCTGACCGCCGCTTCGGTCTGCCAGGGTTCGCTTCACGGCTGACTTTCCGAATCGCTGTCGTCATCCAGCCTGGGGATGTTGCGGGCCGGATCGCGCACATCCCGCTGCCGGTTCGCCTCGCGTAACTGGAGGGTATCCTCGTCCAGCGCCTGCATCCGCTCCAACACCGCCCTGTCCTTGCAGGCAAAGGTGATCCCGAGCTTGCCCTTGGCATCATTGACCAGTTCCCAGGCGGCCTGCATCTGCGCCACCAATCCGGCATCGGAATAGCTGCGCGTCAGGATGTCGTGCTGTTCGACCGCCTGGTCGGGGATGACTTCGATGACGACGGCACCGCTGGCGCCGCGCACGGCCTGTTCCAGCAGGTCGCCCAGGATGGCGGACGAGAGCGTCGCCCGGTTGGTGCCGACGGCCGGGATCTGCAAATCGGTGAAGCAGGTCCACGCGGGTGCGGCAAGACCGACCTGATGCTGCGTGGTCTTGACTGGAATGGGCTTGCCCATGGCTTCCAGCGGCAGGGACTGGTGTGCCGATGCGCTTTCCCGCAACTGCTCCGCGACACTCGCCAATGCCGGATGACGGGCGGCTTCGGCCAGCGCCGTCGATGTCTGCAAGACGGCGAGATCGCACTTGATCTTAGCCGGATCGGCCTGCTTCACGTGCACGCCGCTGGCGCGGGCGACGATCGTGCCACCCTGTAGCGGCAGCGGGCTGCTGCCACGGGTCACCGGCTGGAAATCGCGCTGCAGCGCGCGGCCGGTGATGTCCACGCCATGCGCGGCGCGATCACGGATGTTTTGCAGCAGTTGCTCGGGCGGCCTGGCCTTGCGCTCGATGAGGGGCGCCAGCGCATCGACCACCGATTGCCGGGTCTGGGCAAGGTCCTTGGGCTTGGCGACAAAGGCCTCCCTGAACCACTCGCCCCAGGTGCGCTCGTGCAGGGTCACATAGGTTTCGCCATTTTTCATGTACTGGCTGTCGACCCGCAGCACGCCCAGCTTGCCGATGTCGCGCATGACTTTCTGGTAATCCATGCGGGAATTGATTTCGATGGTTCTGGCCATGTCGGCATCTCCTCGAGGTGGGTCGGTGCAGTGTCGGTGCGGGATCGGTGTGTGCGGGGTCGGTAGGTACGGGGTCGGTAGGTACGTGGTCAGTGTATGCGGGGTCATTCCGGCCCGGCCTGCAGCATCCGGCTCTATGAGGATCGTTGCACGCCGGCCTGCGAGGTTCTGAGACGCACGGCCGCTAGTGCAGAGAAGAAGCAAAAAAAACGGCCCGCGCAGAGGCGGGCCGTTGCCGTTGGCAAGCAGGGCTTATTTTTTCTTCGGCGGGATGTACAGGTCGGTGATGCTGCCCAGCCCCATCTCGGCGGCGAACATCGGCGTCTCCGACAGCGTCGGGTGCGCGTGCACGGTGAGCGCAAGGTCTTCCAGGTCGGCGCCCATTTCCATCGCCAGCACGGTCTCGGCCAACAATTCGCCGGCGTTCACGCCGACGATGCCGGCACCGATGATGCGCCTGGTGGTCGGGTCCCACAGCAGCTTGGTCAGGCCGTCATCACGGCCCATGGCCAGCGCGCGACCGGAAGCAGCCCACGGGAAGCTGGCCTTCTCGAACGGAATGCCCTTGGCCCTGGCCTCGGTCTCGGTCACGCCCATCCATGCGATCTCGGGGTCGGTGTAGGCGACCGACGGAATCGTCATGGCATCGAAGGCCACCTTGTGGCCGGCAATCACTTCAGCGGCCACCTTGGCTTCATTGGTGGCCTTGTGCGCCAGCATCGGGTCGCCGCAAATGTCGCCGATGGCAAAGATGTGCGGCACGTTGGTGCGCTGCTGCTTGTCGACCGGGATGAAGCCGCGCTCGTTGACGATCACGCCGGCCTTGTCGGCGGCGACGTCCTTGCCGTTCGGGCGACGGCCGACGGCCATCAGCACCATGTCGTAGAGCTGCGGCTCGGCCGGCGCGGCCTCGCCTTCGCGGGTCGCCAGCAGGCCGGTGGCGCGCGCTTCGAGCCTGGTGACCTTGGTCTTCAGGTAGATGGCTTCGTAACGCTTCTCGATGCGCTTTTGCAGCGGCTTGACGATGTCGCGGTCGGCGGCCGGGATCAGGCCGTCGGCGAATTCGACCACCGTCACTTTCGTGCCCAGCGCGTCATACACGCAGGCCATTTCAAGGCCGATGATGCCGCCGCCGATGACCAGCATGCGCTTCGGTATCTGGCGCAGTTCGAGCGCGCCGGTGGAATCGATCAGGCGCGGATCATAGTAAGGGTAGCCCGGAATTTTCGCGACCGCCGAACCGGCGGCGATGATGGCGTTGCCGAAGGCGATGGTCTTCTTGCCGTCCGCAGTCTCGACTTCAAGCGTGTTGGGCGACGTGAAGCCGCCCTTGCCCTGCACCACGTCCACCTTGCGCGCCTTGGCCAGCCCGGACAGGCCGCCGGTCAGCTTGCCGATCACGCCTTCTTTCCAGCCGCGCAGGGCATTGAGGTCGATCTCGGGCTTGCCGAGCCTGACGCCAAAATGCGCCATCTCTTCGGCTTCGGTGATCACCTTGGCCGCATGCAGCAGGGCCTTGGACGGGATGCAGCCTACGTTCAGGCAGACACCGCCCAGCGCCTGATAGCGCTCGACCAGTACCACCTTCTGGCCCAGGTCGGCGGCGCGGAAGGCCGCGGTGTAGCCGCCCGGGCCGGCACCCAGCACCAGGGTGTCGCATTCGATATCGGCCTTGCCGGCAAAGCGGGCAGCCGCCGGTGCAGCGACCGGCGCTGCCGTTGGTGGCGGTGGCGGTGCCGATGCTGCTGACGCTGCAGGTGCCGATGCCGGTGCCGGTGCAGCGGCAACCGCAGCCGCTTCCAGCATCAGGATCAGCGAACCTTCGGCGACCTTGTCGCCGATCTTGACCTTCAACTCCTTCACGACGCCGGCATGGCTGCTTGGGATTTCCATGCTGGCCTTGTCCGACTCGACCGTGATCAGCGATTGCTCGGCCTTCACCGTGTCGCCCGGCTTGACCAGCAGCTCGATGACTTCCACTT
>JACCDY010949203.1_pt1 | contig 30577 bp, 15 predicted proteins | sample 7446391 | NCBI WGS metagenome assembly JACCDY01 (sample SAMN15323451, study PRJNA562643) | freshwater metagenome | isolation source: river surface water | place: USA:Blue River Watershed | collected 2017-08-18 | reverse complement strand
TCTAATTCTTCTTTAGATAAGTCAGTAATATCTTCAGATGATTCGGTTAAATAATTAACAAATTTTTCAAGATATTTCATTACTTGTTCTTTAATTTTTTATCAAGAATTTTTGCGATATGATCCCCGATAAAAAAGTGAACGTTTTTCAATGTATCAGATTCAAATGTTTCAATCTCATCCATAAATTTGAATTGAAACTTATATGTGTCAAGTTCTTCTGGGTCTACTCTATCTACTTTATAAATAGATAATTCCATATCATAGTTATTATTAATATTAATCTTGAAATCAAAAGTGGTTTTATCACAAGGTGTTGTTTTAAATTTTGGCTCATATTCAACATCAAATATTGAGTACTCCGTAATATTATCTCTTCTCATATAATAATTTAAGAACATCGCAGGTGCCTCAATAAAGTCAGATAATATTTGTAAATCCTCACCAAAATTTCTAGATTCAATTATATCTTCTATTTTCTTTTTCAAATCTACTACATTAGCAAACTCTAACTTGTGATAAATACAATTTATATCATACAAATAAATGAAAGAATTTTCAATTAAATTTCTTTTATCCAAATCTGTCTTGAAAATAAACTTTGTATGTATTATAGAAGTATCTTGAGTAGACAAACCGTGAATTGAGATTACAAGTTTATAGAACTTTTCATCTGAAGAAACTTCATATACACTTTCAACAGTGTTTACTACACCTTCTTCTTCTTCAAATACATCTTTGAAAACTTGTTCTATTTCAGAAATTTTAATATCCATAATTATTTAAATTGATTATCGTAAAGCTTCCTTTTAAGTTCCATAATTTTACCTATGTAACCATTTCTTCTTAATAATTTGAAAACCAAATTACCAACAGAGTATTCTCCGCTTTCACTTTCTAGTCCACTTTGTCTATAGTCTTTTATCTTTTTCCAAACTTTAGAAATTTTTGAATCAAAAGCTTCATACTTATCTTCTTCTGATTCTTCTTCTATATCATCAACTTGCATCATTATAGTCTTAGCCTTTTCTGATATAAGTTTCTCATCTGGTTCAAAGTCTGCTCTCTCTGGTCTTTTTATCCATTTATCTTTCATAAGAGAATAAACACCACCCATTCTACCACCATCTATTGCCTTATTTAAATCTTCATCGTCTTGTATAGCAACTTCAACTTCATAACCCTTTATCTTTATTTCATGTTGACTATTCCAAACTTTTTTAGCATAATCACAAGCCTTTTCAACAAGGTCATAATTTTCATCAACATCTGAAAAATCTATAATTATATGTAAATCATAGTCAGAATATTTTTCAGACCAATTATAGTTACAAAGAGATCCACATAAAGCAATATCTACAACTTCTGTTTCAAGTTCAATTTTATCAAAAAAGTCTTGAGCAATAGTAAGTAATTGTTGTCTTACTTCTTTATCCAATTCAAAATCATTCCAAATTTTAGGATTTAATTCATCTTTAAGATAAAAAGATTTTATTGGTTCTAGATCCTTTTTATGAAATTCAAAATATTTAGTAAGTTTCATATCGTATATATTAATTTTTCTTTATACTTTTTAATAAGGGATAATAACTTAGTCGTATTTTTTTATATAAAGTATAGCAAAACTATAATTAAATTATGTCCGATAAAATCAAAATACTTTTTTTAGCACCACATCTTTCAACAGGTGGTATGCCATCTTTTCTTCTTAGAAGAATACAAGCAATTGTTAATTGTCCTGACTTTGAACTATTTGTCGTTGAATATACAAATCTAAGTGACGAATTCGTAGTTCAAAAAAATAAAATAAAATCTCTAATTAAACCTGAAAACTTCTTTACGCTTGGTGAAGATAAGTACACGGTAATGGATATTATAAGAGAAAATAATATTGATATTGTTCACGCAGATGAAATATTAGAAGGATTTGGCGACCACGTACCGGACGTTTTGATTAATGACCTTTATAATAATGAAAGAACTTGGAGAATAATTGAAACTTGTCATAACGTTTGGTTTGAACCAAGCTCTAACAAACGATTCAACCCAGATGCCTATGCTTTTTGTACACCTTGGCATAAAGAGAATACATTCTCAATGATGCCGTCCTACTCAGAAGTTTTACAATTTCCAATAGAAAATAGAGTACCAACAACCGAAGAAAAGTTAAGAGCGAGATTAAATTTAGGTTTTGATTTATCAAAAACACATGTCATAAATGTAGGACTTTGGACTCGTGGAAAAAATCAAGGAGAAGCATTAGAGGTAGCAAGATTACTAGAACATACAAATCCAGAAATACAATTTCACTTTATAGGAAATCAAGCTTTAAACTTTGAAGATTATTGGGGTCCTTTAATGCAAAATGTTCCATCAAATGTCAAAATATGGTTGGAAAGATCTGATGTAGATGAATTTATGAAGGCATCTGATGTATTTATGTTTAACTCAACTTGGGAATGTAATCCATTAGTGTTGAAGGAAGCTACATCATATGGACTTAAAATTATGTCAAGAAATCTACCACAATATCTTAATATGTTCACTCCTTATATAACTGAAATCGGAGGAGATATTGAATCTACAAAAAATAAACTTTTAGATTTAATAGTATCTAGTGAAAAGTATTCCGTAATAGATGAAAATGATACTTTTTCTCAAAGGTATATAGATTTCTATAAAAAGGTAAAGAGGATGCCAGTAATTGAAAATACTAAATTCATACCTAAGCCTATCATAAATATAAACTTCATAGGCAATCCATTCATTGAGATAAAAGGTGTCTCTGATAGTAAATTCAAAATAGAGTTTTTTGATGAAGTCGGAATTTGTCATTATAGAGAAGTTTTACCAATAAATCATTGGGTTAAATTAAATAGACAATATTTTACAAAATGGAATATCAAAGTGTGGGAAAATGAAACTCTTATATATGATTATTCACTAGATTTAAAAGGTAAAAGAGTATACATATCCTTAGAGAGTAGATCTTTAGGTGATACATTTGCTTGGTTACCTTATATAAGAGAATTTAAGGATAAACATCAATGTGAGTTGATTGTATCTACATTTATGAATGATTTATTTGTTGAATCATATCCAGATATAGAATTTATACTACCAGGAATGCCAGCCAATAATATTTTTGCAATGTATAAATTAGGTTGGTTTTATAAGGACAATGGTGATTATGACCAATCAAGAAATCCGAATGATTTCAGAATACAACCTTTACAAAAAACTGCATCTGATATATTAGGATTGGAATATAAAGAAACAAGACCTTTGCTAAAAATACCGACAATTGAAAAAAAGAAAAAAGTAGGAATTGGTTTACACTCAACTTGTCAATCTAAATATTGGAATAATCCTACAGGTTGGCAATCGGTAGTTAACTACTTAAATAACTTAGGGTATGAAGTTGTTTTATATTCAAGAGAAAATGATGGCTACATGGGGAATTATCATCCTAAAGGAATTACTAAATTTGAAGGGGGTCCTATTGAAGTGCTAATTGAAGATATGATTACCTGTGAGTTTTTCATTGGACTTGGTTCAGGTCTAAGTTGGCTGGCTTGGGCTATTAACTTACCAGTAGTTTTAATATCAGGCTTTAGTGAAGATTATAGTGAAACTTCAACAAATACATATAGAGTGATAAATAAAAATGTGTGTCATGGTTGTTTTAATAGACACAGATTAGATGCTGGTGATTGGAATTGGTGTCCAGATTTTAAAGGAACCGAAAGACAGTTTGAATGCACTAAAACAATTACACCGGAAATGGTAATTAACGAAATTAATAAAATCATACATGAGAAAGAATCCTATATTGTTTAACGCGATAGAGTGTGAGAGTTGTAATATAGAAAAAGGTTGGGGTAAAGAAATTGTATTTGAAAACAATGAACTTTACTGCGGTAAACTTCTTTATTTCAAAAAAGGTCACAAATTTTCTATGCACTATCATTTAATAAAAGATGAAACCTGGTATGTTAAAGAAGGTAAATTTATTTACAGATGGATTAACACAGAAAATGCAGACCTTATAGAGCAAGAGTTAAAAGAAGGTGATTGTGTAAGGCAAATGCCTGGTCAACCTCATCAACTTGAAGCATTAGAAGATGGAATAATCTTTGAAGTATCAACAACACATTATGACTCAGATTCTTATAGAGTATGGAAAGGCGATTCTCAGAAATAAATGTTTGGGTAAATGGCACATTTGATGTGCTTCATATTGGTCATATTGAATTGTTAAAATTTGCAAGTCAGTATGGTAAAGTAAGAGTCGGTATAGACTCAGATGAAAGGGTTAGATTATTAAAAGGATTTAATAGACCCATAAACACAATATTGGATAGAATTGATTTTATGAAATCGATCAAATATGTCGAAAGTGTTGTCAGCTTTTCAACAGATAAAGAATTATGTGATAGAATAAAAGAGTGGTCTACTGACATAATAATAGTTGGCAGTGACTACAAAGATAAAAATGTGATTGGTAAAGAATTAGTTAGAGATGTAGTATTCTTTGATAGAATACAAGGTTATTCATCAACAAAAATTATAAATTCAAAATGATTAAGGTTTTAGTAATAGGGGAAAAATGTATAGATAGATTTATATACTGCGAAACATCAAGATTTTGTCCAGAAGCTCCGGTACCTATATTAAAACCTATCGAGATTATAGAAAATGACGGAATGTCTGGAAATGTCTCTAGAAATCTAACCGCTATCAGAAAAGATTTAATAGTAACTAACTGGTCACAGGATGAGTTAATAATTAAAACAAGATTTGTTGAAAGGAAGTCCAATCACATGTTTATAAGATTAGATGAGGGTGAATCTTTTATAACACCAATATTAATATCAGATGATATGTTAGAATCTATTTCTAACTTTGATATTGTTATCGTAAGTGATTATAATAAAGGATTTTTGAGTAATAAAGATTTAATAAAAATAGGAGAAAAGTCAAAACTATCAATTATTGATTCAAAGAGAAGGTTAAACAAACAAGTAGTGGATTCTTTCACATTTGTCAAACTGAATGAAAAAGAGTCTATTGAGAATTTAGACCTTTTAGATTGTAAAAATATTATAATTACTTTGGGAAGTAAAGGTAGTAGATTTAAGGGAGAAATATTTGAAAGTCCTAGACCACAAGAAACTATAGATGTTAGTGGAGCAGGTGATACTTTTACATCAGCATTCATATTAAAATATTTTGAAAACTCTAATGTAGAACAATCCATAATATATGCAAACGACATCTCCTCTATTGTTGTTTCAAAGAGAGGAGTTGCCATTCCATAGATTAGTGAATTTGATATCTGTACATAGGCGTATAAACAGTACCCACAGTTGACAAAAGAGCATTAACACCAAGAGCTAATGCATAAACATCTGTTTGATTTCCGATAGTATATCTATCTCCAATTGTCGTACCCACGCAGTCTAGTGCATTATTAGAATACATTGGTGGTACTATCGGAGCAGTATCAGTTATATCCATCCACATAAACCAATCAAATCCCAAACTACCTTGAACTATTTGATTCATAGCATTGAAAACAAGATTAGAAAAAGACATGTGAATAGCATAGTAACCATAATCATTAGTTGTTATATGACCGGCTCTGTAATTACCACTACCACCACCTGCTGGATTACCATATAAAGCTGTCACAATCTCATCCGAACCTTGTCCATATTGTAAAACTGTTGGCAGTTGAGAACCATTGGCAACCATTGTAGTATTATGAAAAATATGTCGATGATGTGCCATGCCTGGAGCAGGTGGAGCAAAATTAATGAAATCAAATCTAAATCCAGGAATAAACCAGTTAGGTAAGCATTCGTTTCCATTAGGCCCGTATGGTGCTGGAGGCGCAGGTGTGCCCGAATTTGCCCCTGAATTATCTGAAGATGGCGTTTCAAATAAACAATCACTTACTATCACATGTGACCCCCAAACAACATTCAAGTCCATACCAGCCCACACATTGACCGAATGTGCTGTATAGAATCTACAATTAGAAATTTGTAAGTAAACCATTTTATCAGTTCTTCCATATTCAATATTACAACCAATACCTGTTTTTGTAACATCATAATTGGCTCTATTTCTAAATGTAACATTATGTAGTTTTATATCAGTGAAGCCAGGGTTAGCGACTGCCTCCGCATATATTTGAGATGCTTCTCTTCCCGTAGTTTGACCAGAATTGTAAAAATGATTAGATTCAATATAAGCACCACCCGGTCTTTGATTTGGATAGTCATGAATATTATCATCTCCAATAATACTAAGGTAAGAACCATTACTAACATCTATAGAACTTTTAGCAGAACCTGTACCAGCACTACTTGTTGGTAGGTTACTACCACCACTACCAAAATATATTTTACAAAAACCGTTTAATTTAATAGTCACCCATTTAACAGCGGCGGTTATTTTCCACTGGAAAGGCTCATAATATTCACCAGGAAACACCCATATTGTTACCTCAGGTATAGGATTTGTATCTAAATACTCTAATGCTTCAGCTACAGATGCATAAGGAAACTCAATTCTACCAGGTAATGCCGCATAAAAACCAGAAGATGTTCCAGATGGATCCACAAACAACGTATTAGAGTAAGTAAATCCTGGTATAAATACATCTACTTGTGTTGTAATAATCGATGACTGAGTTGCCCATACGTTTGTTCCTACAAAGTTTAATGATGTAGGCGTGGCATTCACAAGATTATTCTCGTCAAGTACAGCAAGCGAGCCACCACCACCACCACTAGATACTTCTTGTACCTCACCACTAGAAGCATCTCTAACTAGATATCTATAACCACCAGTAGGTGCGTTTGGTGTTACAAATAAATATAAATTACCGGAAGCACTTAATCCCATTAAATCATTTATTACATATGATGTTCCGTTCCATTCTAAGTAAGAGAAATAAAGTGGATTGCCTGTTGGTCCATCTGGATTATCTCCAAATATAATACTAGGTGTGTTATTATCAGCACCGGGAACAACTCTACTTGCTAATCCAACAAAATCAGATTCCGAACCGTTAATTATATAAGTATCATAATCAGAATTTGGTATAGCACCACCCCATACGTTTGAACCATTTAGTATACTTGCCGTTGAACTTCCATTGAATAACATACTACCATCATATGTTAATAATGATTGAGCAACCGCCTGATTTGTTGAAGAACCGGTCGCAGTTAGTATTCTAAAGTTCGCGGGATTAAGTATCGCATTAAATCCTGTTCCTGATGTACCTGAAGATCCAGAAGTTCCAGAAGTTCCAGAAGTACCTCTTGTTCCAGAAGATCCACTTGATCCTGAAGAACCAGATGAACCAGATGAACCACTTGTTCCAGAAGTACCTCTTGTACCAGATGAACCACTAGAACCTGATGTTCCTGATGAGCCGCTTAAACCAGCACCACCTGCCGTACCACTTGTTCCTGCCTTACCGTTTCCTAATATTTGTATTCTAACATTATCACCAACACCCGGTGTGAAAGCTGTACCAGAAACATAAACCAAACTAAATTCATGAAATGTTCCTTGGTCAGCCGAAGGTGCATCTTGAATATATGTAATAACATTAGATCCACCAACTAGTTGTGTTAATATCCAAACAGATCCAGGTCCTATAGAATCAAACACAAGATCATAGAAATCCGAAGAACTAAAAAGTGATGTATCAGATATATTAATAGTCATAAGAGATGCAAGGAAACCACCACCTGAGGCAGAAGCAAGATTACCTGAAGCAGGAGGACCACCATTTTGAAAATCCCACTGATCATTAACTAAATATCCAGTATTACCACTTGTTCCTGATGAACCACTAGAGCCTGAAGATCCAGAAGATCCACTTGAACCAGATGTTCCGGAAGTACCTCTTGTACCTGATGATCCGCTTGAGCCTGATGATCCTGACGTGCCTGATGAACCGCTTGATCCGGAAGATCCGCTTGAACCAGAAGAACCACTCGATCCGGATGTTCCTGATGTACCTCTTGTTCCTGATGATCCACTAGAACCTGATGTTCCTGATGAACCGCTTGAACCGGAAGATCCACTTGATCCACTTGAACCAGATGTTCCGGAAGATCCTGATGATCCACTTGATCCGGAAGATCCAGATGAACCACTTGTGCCTGATGAACCAGAAGTACCCGAAGAACCATTTCTACCATTAAAAACAAATGATAAACTATAATTTGTTGTGGTTGTAAGTGTTCCACTTGCTACCAAATTACCACCAGTTACATCTATATTAAATACACTACCTGCATTACTTACAAGTCTGACGGTCCAAATTCCAACTATACTTGTTGTTCCTCTTTCATATAATTGGAAGTAAATAGTATTAGCCGAAGTATTTAATGTCTGCATAGCATTAAGCCAGGCAGTATAGTTCGCTGAAGTTTGTGATGTAGTGTTAATATAAAATTGATTTATGGCTGATATAGTATTACTATCTGCAGAAAATCTACCACTTCCTGGAGTTGTAGTACCACCAGAAACGTAACCCCATATTCCTGAATTAGAACCATCATTACCAGCGAATCCTGATGTACCACTTGAACCTGAGCTACCACTAGTTCCTGATGAACCGCTTGATCCAGATGAACCACTAGATCCAGAAGATCCACTTGAACCTGATGTTCCGGAAGATCCAGAAGAGCCACTTGAGCCACTAGATCCAGAAGAGCCACTTGAACCTGATGTACCTGATGTTCCTCTTGTACCACTTGAACCACTTGATCCAGAAGAGCCACTTGAACCTGATGTTCCGGAAGATCCGGAAGAGCCACTTGAACCACTTGATCCAGAAGAGCCACTTGAACCTGATGTTCCGGAAGAGCCAGAAGATCCACTAGATCCGGATGAACCACTTGAGCCTGATGTTCCTGATGAGCCTGATGAACCACTTGACCCAGATGTTCCGGAAGAGCCAGAGGATCCACTTGATCCACTTGATCCAGAAGAGCCACTTGATCCAGATGTTCCTGATGAACCACTTGATCCACTAGAACCTGAGGATCCACTAGATCCAGATGTTCCTGATGAACCACTTGATCCACTAGAACCTGAGGATCCACTAGATCCAGATGTTCCTGATGAACCACTTGATCCAGAAGATCCAGAAGATCCGCTTGAGCCAGATGTTCCTGATGAACCACTTGATCCAGAAGATCCAGAAGATCCGCTTGAGCCAGATGTTCCTGATGAACCACTTGATCCAGAAGATCCGCTTGAGCCACTAGATCCAGATGTTCCTGATGAACCAGAAGATCCGCTTGAACCGCTTGAGCCTGAAGATCCACTTGATCCAGATGTTCCTGAAGTACCTCTTGTACCTGATGAACCACTAGATCCAGATGTTCCTGATGAACCAGAAGATCCGCTTGAGCCACTAGAGCCTGAAGATCCACTAGATCCTGATGTTCCTGATGAACCACTAGAGCCTGAAGATCCAGAAGACCCACTTGAACCTGATGTACCTGATGATCCACTTGAGCCTGATGATCCTGACGTGCCTGATGAACCGCTTGATCCAGAAGATCCGCTTGAGCCACTAGAGCCTGATGTTCCTGAAGATCCTGACGAACCGCTTGATCCACTAGATCCTGATGTTCCTGATGATCCTGATGAACCGCTTGATCCGCTAGAGCCTGATGTTCCTGATGAACCAGATGTACCGGACGATCCTGAAGAGCCAGAAGATCCAGATGAACCGGAAGATCCACTTGAACCAGATGTGCCGGACGATCCTGATGATCCACTTGAACCACTAGATCCACTAGAACCAGAAGTTCCTGATGATCCTGATGAACCACTTGAGCCTGAAGAGCCAGATGTTCCTGAAGTACCTCTTGTACCTGATGAACCACTTGATCCAGATGTTCCTGATGAACCACTAGAGCCTGAAGATCCAGATGAACCGGAAGATCCACTTGAACCAGATGTACCGGACGATCCTGAAGATCCGCTTGAGCCTGATGAGCCACTAGATCCAGATGTTCCTGATGAACCACTTGAGCCCGAAGAACCAGATGTTCCCGATGATCCACTTGAACCTGATGTTCCTGAAGAGCCTGAAGAGCCACTTGAACCACTAGATCCAGACGAACCCGATGTTCCTGAAGAGCCAGAAGATCCAGATGAACCGGAAGATCCACTTGAACCAGATGTGCCGGACGATCCTGATGATCCACTTGAACCAGATGTGCCGGACGATCCTGATGATCCACTTGAACCACTAGATCCACTAGAACCAGATGTTCCTGATGATCCTGATGAACCACTTGAGCCTGAAGATCCGCTTGTGCCTGAAGTACCTCTTGTACCTGATGAGCCACTAGATCCTGAAGATCCACTTGATCCACTTGAACCCGAAGAACCAGATGTTCCCGATGATCCACTTGAACCTGATGTTCCTGAAGATCCGCTAGAACCACTTGATCCAGAAGATCCAGATGAGCCTGATGTTCCTGATGATCCACTAGAACCACTTGAACCTGATGAACCACTTGACCCAGATGTTCCAGAAGAACCAGAAGACCCACTCGATCCAGATGTTCCAGATGAACCACTTGATCCAGATGTTCCAGAAGATCCGCTTGTACCTGAAGAACCTGATGTTCCACTTGAGCCACTAGAACCCGAACCACCTTGTATTAATGAAAAAACTTTATTTGTACCATTAGAACCCTCATATGTGAGTGTATATGTACCGTATTTTGTTCTAAAAGGTTCATAATCTAAAGGGTTTGATGCATCTTTACCATTAACAAATACGGTATTAGGTGTATCTGAACTGCTTGTTTTTAAGTAACAAGAAAATGTAGGAGTTAAATAACCATATTTGTCTGTAATTATAACAGAATCACCAACACCTATATCATTGGTAAAAGGTAGTTCTATCATTGTGACATTTGCGTTCTCAAATGAGTATTCATTATATAAATAAGGATCTATTACATAACCGATAGATGAGGAGGTCATTCCTAATATGCTTCTTGATAATGCCATTGTTCTATATATTTAATTTTAGTAGTCCATTTTTCTATTTTTTAATAAGGTCTTGGCATATTACTTGACATAACATTGTATATTGCTAAGTTTGTAGCTTGAGTTGGATATTGATAAACCTGATTAGTTTGAGGAGCTACATTATTATCAGGTGCTAGACCACCAGATATAAGAGAGCCTCCTAACCAAACACTATCTTGTTTTGGGTAACCGTATATTGTTTGCATTTTAGCCGCGGTACATCTAAAATATACATTTGCTAAGAAAATTGAATACGTTGAAGTACCAACACTATAACCAGGACTATTTAATTTAATAGCACCACCACCACCGGTTCCATATTGTGATAAATAAGTATTCTGAAGCTTTATTCTACCAATATTATTAGCACCAGAGAAAGGCGATGAAACAATTAAATCTTCCCATATCAACCAACCATAGTTAGTACCTGCATCAAGTATATTTGGTGGTTGTCCTGTTTGACTACTCATCTCAAGTGTTGAGTCTAGTGTACTTAGATAACCAGCAGATATCCAAATTAGATACTGAATAACGCTTGCTCCAGGAGCAGGAGTAGTTAAATTTATAGTTGAATTATCAATATTAACGGTAGATCTTGTAGAAGATATAACATTTCCATTACCAGTGGTTGTATAACTTGAGGAATTACTTGAAGACACTCTTATACTATGAATATTCAACTGCAAACCTGTTGGAGATGCTTGTGATGTACTACCAACTTTAAATACACCAAAGTTAGAAGAAATATAATTGATTGACTTACCAGAACCACTTATATTAACACTAGCAGTACCACCATCATGATTAAACCAATATTCAACAGAAGGCAATGTAACGTCTAAGTTAGCATTTGGTTCAAAAAACATTGATATACTCTTGCCAGCGCCAAACGTAACACTCTGAGTGGCTGTGTAATTTCCTCTAAAAATGTGTAGTGTATAACCACCTGTAGGTTGTGATGATGTACCAGCATAATTTATAGCAGCGTTTATAGTCTGCCAAGGTTTTGTATAATCCCCTATAACACCGGTAGAGTTATTTCCAGAAGGATCAACAAATAAAGTATAAGAATATGGAGTCAACATTACTGATGTTCCACTTGTCCCACTTGAGCCTGATGTTCCTGATGTTCCTCTTGTACCAGAAGATCCGCTAGAACCAGATGTTCCTGAAGATCCGCTAGAACCGGATGTTCCTGAAGAACCTGATGAGCCACTTGATCCTGAAGAACCTGATGAGCCACTAGATCCTGATGTTCCTGATGAACCACTTGTACCTGATGTTCCTCTTGTACCAGAAGATCCACTAGAACCTGATGTTCCTGATGAACCTGATGATCCAGATGATCCGCTAGAACCAGATGAACCAGATGTTCCCGATGAACCACTTGATCCAGATGATCCGCTTGAGCCTGAAGTACCGGAAGATCCGCTTGATCCACTAGAACCAGATGATCCACTCGATCCGCTTGAGCCTGAAGTACCTGAAGATCCCGATGAACCACTAGAACCAGATGATCCAGATGATCCGCTTGAACCACTTGTACCGGAAGATCCGCTTGATCCAGATGAACCAGATGTTCCTGATGTACCTCTCGTACCGGAAGATCCGCTTGAACCACTTGTACCGGAAGATCCGCTTGATCCACTAGAACCAGATGATCCACTCGATCCGCTTGAGCCTGAAGTACCTGAAGATCCCGATGATCCGCTTGAACCGGATGATCCGCTTGATCCGGATGTTCCGCTTGATCCTGAAGAACCGCTTGATCCTGAAGATCCTGAAGTACCCGATGATCCGCTTGATCCAGAAGATCCGCTTGAGCCAGAAGATCCGCTTGAGCCAGATGTTCCACTCGATCCTGAAGATCCACTCGATCCTGAAGTACCAGAAGAGCCAGATGAACCACTAGATCCACTTGAACCGCTTGATCCTGATGTACCACTTGAACCAGAAGATCCGCTTGATCCAGAAGATCCAGATGTTCCTGATGTACCTCTTGTGCCTGATGAGCCACTTGAGCCAGATGTTCCACTTGAGCCAGATGTTCCACTTGAGCCAGATGTTCCACTAGAACCAGAGGATCCTGAAGAACCGCTTGATCCACTTGAGCCAGATGTTCCACTAGAACCAGAGGATCCTGAAGAACCGCTTGATCCACTTGAGCCGGATGAGCCGGATGTACCGGAAGAGCCACTTGAACCGCTTGATCCTGATGTCCCGCTTGAACCGGAAGAGCCACTTGAACCGGAAGAGCCACTTGAACCAGAAGATCCAGATGTTCCGCTTGATCCTGATGTACCTGATGTACCTCTTGTACCGGATGAACCACTTGAACCGGATGTTCCACTAGAACCGCTTGATCCACTAGAACCACTTGAACCAGATGTTCCACTTGATCCAGAAGATCCAGAAGATCCAGATGATCCAGATGTACCACTTGATCCAGAAGACCCAGAAGACCCACTTGATCCAGATGATCCAGATGATCCAGATGTACCACTTGATCCAGAAGATCCTGAAGATCCACTTGATCCACTTGATCCTGATGTACCACTTGATCCTGATGTACCACTTGATCCTGATGTACCACTTGATCCTGAAGATCCTGAAGATCCACTTGAGCCAGATGATCCTGATGTTCCGCTAGAGCCACTTGATCCCGATGTACCACTTGATCCAGAAGATCCTGAAGATCCACTTGAGCCAGATGTGCCTGATGTACCTCTTGTGCCGGATGAACCACTTGATCCTGATGTTCCACTTGATCCAGATGAACCACTTGATCCAGAAGAACCACTAGAGCCACTTGATCCTGATGTACCACTAGAGCCAGATGTTCCACTTGATCCAGATGAACCACTTGATCCAGAAGAACCACTTGATCCTGATGTGCCACTAGAGCCGCTAGATCCTGATGATCCAGATGTTCCACTTGAACCACTAGAGCCGGATGTTCCACTTGAACCAGAAGATCCAGAAGAACCAGAAGAACCACTAGAACCACTCGATCCTGATGTACCACTTGATCCACTTGAACCTGATGAGCCACTTGAGCCAGATGATCCTGATGTACCACTTGAGCCACTTGAGCCGGATGTACCTGATGAGCCACTTGAACCTGATGAGCCACTTGATCCAGAAGATCCTGATGTTCCACTTGATCCGGATGTACCTGATGTACCTCTTGTGCCTGATGAACCACTTGAGCCAGATGTTCCGCTTGATCCAGAAGAACCTGAAGATCCACTAGAACCAGATGATCCTGATGTTCCACTTGAGCCAGAAGATCCTGATGTTCCACTTGAGCCAGAAGATCCTGAAGATCCACTAGAACCACTAGAACCTGAAGATCCAGATGTTCCGCTTGATCCTGAAGATCCACTTGAACCAGAAGATCCACTAGAACCTGATGTTCCTGAAGATCCTGATGAACCACTAGAACCAGATGTTCCGCTTGATCCTGAAGAACCGCTTGATCCACTAGAACCAGATGTACCACTTGAACCAGAAGATCCACTAGAACCAGATGTTCCTGAAGATCCTGATGAACCACTAGAACCAGAAGATCCTGAAGAACCGGATGTTCCACTTGAGCCACTTGAGCCACTTGAGCCAGAAGAACCAGATGTACCACTTGATCCTGAAGAACCGCTTGATCCGCTTGAGCCAGATGTTCCGCTTGAGCCTGAAGAACCGCTTGATCCACTTGAACCAGATGTACCACTTGAGCCACTTGAGCCAGAAGAGCCACTTGACCCAGATGTTCCGCTTGATCCTGAAGAGCCACTTGATCCAGATGAACCTGATGTACCACTTGATCCACTTGAACCAGAAGAGCCAGAAGAGCCACTTGACCCAGAAGAGCCAGATGTTCCGCTTGAGCCTGATGTTCCTGATGTGCCTCTCGTACCTGATGAGCCACTTGAGCCTGATGTTCCGCTTGAGCCGGAAGAACCGCTTGAGCCACTTGAGCCAGATGATCCTGACGTACCTGCAGATCCACTTGATCCGCTTGAACCGGATGTTCCACTTGAGCCACTAGAGCCAGATGTTCCACTTGATCCTGATGTTCCTGATGAACCACTTGTTCCACTCGATCCGGAAGATCCTGAAGATCCCGATGTTCCGCTTGAACCAGATGTTCCGCTTGATCCTGAAGATCCTGAAGTTCCTGATGAACCACTTGATCCTGATGTTCCTGAAGATCCACTTGATCCTGATGTTCCTGATGAACCACTTGAACCGGAAGATCCACTTGATCCAGAAGATCCTGAAGTGCCCGATGATCCGCTTGATCCTGAAGTACCAGAAGATCCAGATGAACCACTAGATCCAGAAGAGCCACTTGATCCTGAAGTACCAGATGATCCGCTTGAGCCACTAGATCCACTCGAACCACTTGATCCTGATGTACCACTTGATCCAGAAGAGCCGGAAGTGCCGCTTGATCCTGATGTACCACTTGATCCAGAAGATCCACTTGAGCCACTTGAGCCAGATGTTCCGCTTGAACCAGAAGATCCTGATGAACCACTTGATCCAGATGATCCGCTTGATCCTGAAGATCCAGATGTTCCACTTGAGCCAGAAGATCCAGATGTTCCACTTGAACCACTTGAACCCGAAGATCCTGATGATCCTGATGAACCACTTGAGCCAGATGTTCCACTTGAACCCGAAGATCCTGATGATCCTGATGAACCACTTGAGCCAGATGTTCCGCTTGATCCTGATGTTCCTGATGAACCACTTGATCCTGATGAACCACTTGATCCACTTGAACCTGAAGATCCACTTGAACCGGATGTTCCTGATGATCCACTTGAGCCAGATGTACCACTTGATCCACTCGATCCCGATGTACCACTTGATCCTGAAGATCCACTTGATCCACTCGATCCTGATGTACCAGAAGATCCGCTTGATCCAGATGAGCCACTTGTTCCACTCGATCCTGAAGATCCACTAGAACCACTTGAACCAGATGTACCAGATGATCCGCTTGATCCCGATGAACCAGATGTACCACTTGATCCACTAGAACCAGAAGAGCCTGATGATCCAGAAGAACCAGATGAACCGCTTGTTCCACTTGATCCAGATGTACCTGAAGATCCGGATGTTCCACTTGATCCACTAGAACCAGAAGACCCGGAAGAACCAGATGTACCTGATGAACCACTAGATCCGGATGATCCACTAGAGCCACTTGATCCGGATGTTCCTGATGAGCCTGAAGATCCGGATGTACCACTTGATCCACTAGATCCAGAAGAGCCTGAAGATCCGGATGAACCGCTAGATCCTGATGTGCCTGAAGATCCACTTGTACCACTTGATCCACTAGATCCAGATGAACCGCTTGTTCCGCTTGATCCTGATGTACCTGAAGATCCACTTGATCCGGATGATCCACTTGAACCAGATGTCCCAGAAGATCCGGATGATCCACTTGAACCGGATGATCCACTTGAACCTGATGTACCTGATGAGCCACTAGATCCGCTTGTACCAGATGAACCGCTTGATCCTGATGATCCACTAGATCCAGAAGATCCAGAAGATCCTGATGTGCCTGAACTTCCGCTTGTACCACTTGATCCTGAAGATCCACTAGATCCTGATGTTCCACTAGAGCCACTAGAGCCACTTGATCCTGATGTACCACTAGATCCAGAAGATCCTGATGTGCCTGAAGATCCACTTGTACCACTTGATCCAGATGTTCCTGAAGATCCACTTGAACCGCTCGATCCACTAGAGCCCGATGTACCTGAAGATCCAGAAGTTCCTGAATAACCACCAATAACATAATTCGAAGTACTAGTACAGGTAAGTGTAATAGCTAATCCTGGTCCTAATGTGTAAGTAGCTGAACCGTTGATTGTAGTACCACCAGAAGCACTTAATGTAATATTACCGGATGTTGAATTCCTTACAACATAAATTCTACCCTGACCTGCAACTGCATTACTAGGCAAAAGTACATTTGATTGTGAATCTATAAAGTAATCATCTACAGTAACATTATAAGAACCACCAACTGATGTTAGAACATAAGGAAAGGTTATGCCACCTAAGGATATGAGACCGCGTCTAGTGACGAACTCGTTATTAGCCATCTATTTTATTTTTTCTTTTTTCACTCTCCAAAAGAAAAGCCATGATGGTATAATACCATCATTTACTATATATAAATCTTATATAATCATATTTAGTTAAATAGTGGAAATTTTAATAAAAAAATATTAACTTATTATTCTAACAGAAATTTTTGTGTTCCAAGAGCCACCACTTATAACTGCTATAAGTGTAATAACACCAGCATTAGATATTACTCTCCATAAAAAGTCATTAGTAGGACCATTTAGATCTGGCGTTGATGTATCCGTGCTAGTACAATTATTGTTACTATCCCAAACAGCCATCACAACACCGACTCTAGAAGCATCAGCACCACTACCAACATCTACTAGATAATAATCAAAGTAACAGCCATATCCAACAGATGCGCTAAATGTACCAACAATAGGAGTACCAGGGGCTAAACCGGTTGATGAAAAACTATTAATTCTAACAATCGATTGGTCTAAACTCATTACACCATAATTTGAGCCAGTAACAACTCCTTGTGCATCATAGGTGAAATCAGTATTTGCAAGTGCTTGATTTGTGGAAGAACCTGTAGCGGTTATTACTCTATAATCAGCTGGATTTAGTATAGTGTCAAATCCAGTACCTGATGTACCACTTGATCCTGATGTTCCAGAAGATCCACTAGAACCTGATGTTCCACTAGAGCCACTTGAGCCTGATGTACCTGATGATCCGCTAGAACCTGATGTACCTGAGGAGCCACTTGAGCCGGATGTACCTGATGATCCACTTGATCCTGATGTACCTGATGATCCACTTGATCCAGATGTACCTGATGAACCGCTTGAACCTGATGAACCGCTTGAACCAGAGGTACCAGAAGATCCACTAGAACCTGATGTTCCGCTTGAACCGCTTGAACCACTTGATCCTGATGTACCTGATGATCCACTTGATCCTGATGTACCACTTGTACCGGATGTGCCTGAGGAGCCACTTGAGCCACTTGAACCGGATGTACCTGAGGAACCACTTAAACCGGATGTACCTGATGATCCACTTGAACCAGATGTACCTGATGATCCACTTGATCCGCTTGAGCCGGATGTTCCAGAAGATCCGCTTGATCCAGATGTGCCCGATGATCCGCTTGAACCGGATGTTCCAGAAGATCCGCTTGAGCCTGATGTGCCTGATGATCCGCTTGAGCCTGATGTGCCTGATGAGCCACTTAATCCAGATGTACCACTTGATCCAGATGTACCTGATGATCCACTTGATCCTGATGTACCTGATGATCCGCTAGAACCGGATGTTCCAGAAGATCCGCTTGATCCAGAAGAACCAGAAGACCCACTAGAACCTGATGTGCCACTTGAACCACTTGAGCCAGATGTACCTGATGATCCGCTAGAACCGGATGTTCCAGAAGATCCGCTTGATCCAGATGTACCACTTGATCCAGATGTGCCACTTGAGCCACTTAACCCAGATGTACCCGATGATCCACTTGAACCGGATGTTCCAGAAGATCCGCTTGATCCAGATGTACCACTTGAGCCACTTGAACCACTTGAGCCAGATGTACCTGATGATCCACTTGATCCAGATGTACCCGATGATCCACTTGAACCGGATGTTCCACTTGAGCCACTTGAACCACTTGAACCGGATGTACCTGATGATCCGCTAGAACCTGATGTTCCAGAAGACCCGCTTGATCCTGATGTTCCACTTGAGCCACTTGAACCGGATGTACCTGAGGAACCACTTGAGCCAGATGTACCTGATGATCCATTTGAGCCGGATGTTCCAGATGAACCACTTGAGCCAGATGTACCTGATGATCCACTTGAGCCACTTGAGCCGGATGTACCACTTGATCCAGAAGATCCGCTTGATCCTGATGTTCCACTTGAACCAGATGTTCCACTTGAGCCACTTGATCCACTTGAGCCAGATGTACCCGATGATCCGCTAGAACCTGATGTTCCACTTGAACCACTTGAACCGGATGTTCCACTTGAACCAGATGTTCCACTTGAACCAGATGTTCCACTTGAGCCAGATGTTCCACTTGAGCCACTTGAACCACTTGATCCACTTGAGCCAGATGTACCCGATGATCCGCTAGAACCTGATGTTCCACTTGAGCCACTTGAACCACTTGTTCCACTTGATCCAGATGTACCCGATGAGCCACTTGAACCGGATGTACCAGAAGATCCGCTAGAACCTGATGTTCCACTTGAACCGGATGTACCAGAAGATCCACTAGAACCTGATGTACCCGATGAGCCACTTGAACCGGATGTACCAGAAGATCCGCTAGAACCTGATGTTCCACTTGAGCCACTTGAACCACTTGAACCAGATGTACCTGATGATCCACTTGAGCCACTTGAGCCGGATGTACCACTTGATCCAGAAGACCCGCTTGAACCTGATGTTCCACTAGAACCACTCGATCCAGATGTTCCTGATGATCCACTTGAGCCAGATGTACCACTTGAGCCGGATGTTCCTGATGAGCCACTTGAGCCGGATGTTCCACTTGAGCCACTCGATCCAGAAGTACCAGAAGAACCACTCGATCCAGATGTTCCTGATGAGCCACTCGATCCAGATGTTCCACTAGAACCGCTTGATCCAGAAGTACCTGAAGAACCACTCGATCCAGATGTTCCTGATGAGCCACTCGATCCAGATGTTCCACTAGAACCGCTTGATCCAGAAGTACCGCTTGATCCAGAAGTACCAGAAGATCCACTTGATCCTGATGTCCCGCTTGATCCAGAAGTACCAGAAGAACCACTAGAACCGGATGTTCCACTTGAGCCACTTGAGCCGGATGTACCTGATGTACCGTCTAAACCAGAATATCCACTCGTACCACTTGAGCCGGATGTTCCTGATGATCCACTTGAGCCGGATGTACCCGAAGATCCACTTGATCCAGATGTACCCGATGATCCACTTGATCCAGATGTTCCGCTTGATCCAGAAGTACCAGAAGAACCACTAGAACCTGATGTTCCACTTGAGCCACTTGAGCCACTTGAACCGGATGTACCTGATGAACCCGAAGATCCAGATGTGCCCGATGATCCGCTTGATCCGGATGTGCCACTAGAACCGCTTGATCCAGATGTGCCTGATGATCCGCTTGAGCCGGATGTGCCACTTGATCCGGATGTTCCACTTGATCCGGATGTTCCAGAAGAGCCATCAGATCCAGAAGTTCCACTTGAACCATCAGATCCAGAAGTTCCACTTGAACCATCTGATCCAGAAGTTCCTGAAGATCCAGAAGTTCCACTTGAACCATCAGATCCAGAAGTTCCTGAAGATCCTGAAGATCCAGAAGTTCCACTTGATCCAGAAGTGCCTGATGATCCACTTGATCCAGATGTACCACTTGAGCCGGATGTTCCAGAAGAGCCATCAGATCCTGAAGTTCCTGAAGATCCAGAAGTTCCACTTGAACCATCAGATCCAGAAGTTCCTGAAGATCCAGATGTTCCACTTGATCCACTTGATCCAGATGTACCTGAAGAGCCACTAGAGCCTGATGTACCGCTTGAACCACTCGATCCAGATGTACCAGAAGATCCACTTGATCCAGAAGTACCGGAAGAGCCGCTTGAACCACTTGATCCAGATGTTCCACTTGATCCAGAAGTACCAGATGATCCACTTGAGCCAGAAGTACCAGATGATCCACTTGAGCCAGAAGTACCACTCGTACCATCAGTTCCGTCAATACCAGATAAACCAGAGGTACCACTAGAACCAGATGTACCACTAGAACCGGAAGTACCCGAAGATCCGCTTAGTCCAGATGTACCCGAAGATCCACTTGATCCAGAAGTACCCGAAGATCCGCTTAGTCCAGATGTACCAGAAGATCCATCTGATCCAGAAGAACCGGATGAACCACTTGATCCTGAACTTCCTGATGTTCCAGAAGATCCTGAAGATCCACTTGATCCTGAAGATCCACTTGATCCAGAAGTACCACTTGATCCTGAAGATCCAGATGTACCCGCAGATCCTGAACTACCACTTGATCCAGAAGTTCCTGAAGATCCATCTGATCCAGAAGTTCCTGAAGATCCATCTGATCCAGAAGTACCACTTGATCCTGATGAACCTGCCGCACCAACTCCTAATACTTGAATCTGAAGAACATCATTATGTATAGCAGTGAATCCAGTTCCTGTGAAATATTGAAGTGTTAGTTCATGATAATTACCACTATCAACAGATGCGGACGTTTGTACATAGTCTGCGCTAAAGCCGCCAATTTGTGAGATTTTCCAAACTGATCCGATTCCAATTGCATCAAGAATGCCGTCATAATTTAATCCATTCGTAATATCAAATATACTTAGCGTAAATGAGCCAAATCCTCCTATCTGTATTAAACCGCTGGGAATACCTCCAGTTCCATTCGTCAACTGACCTGTACTTATAGAAGTAAGATCATTGAAAACCCATGTATTATCAATAACATAACCACTTACTCCTGATGAACCAGAAGTCCCTGAAGATCCATCTGATCCTGAGGTTCCACTAGATCCTGAAGTACCCGAAGATCCATCTGATCCTGAGGTTCCACTAGATCCTGAAGTACCCGAAGATCCATCTGATCCTGAGGTTCCACTAGATCCTGAAGTGCCTGAAGATCCATCTGATCCAGAAGTTCCACTTGATCCTGAAGATCCATCTGATCCAGAAGTTCCACTTGATCCAGAAGTACCCGAAGATCCATCTGATCCTGAGGTTCCACTAGATCCTGAAGTACCCGAAGATCCATCTGATCCTGAGGTTCCACTAGATCCTGAAGTGCCTGAAGATCCGTCCGAACCATCGACACCACTAATACCACTAGATCCTGATGTTCCACTTGAACCATCAAATCCACTTGTACCACTTGATCCTGATGTTCCAGAAGAACCATCAGATCCTGAAGTTCCAGATGAACCGGAAGTTCCTGAAGATCCATCGGAACCGGAAGTTCCTGAAGATCCATCAGAACCGGAAGTTCCTGAAGATCCATCAGAACCGGAAGTTCCGGAAGAACCTGAAGTTCCACTAGACCCGTCATATCCGGAAGTTCCTGAAGACCCATCGGAACCGGAAGTTCCGGAAGAACCTGAAGTTCCTGAAGATCCGTCAGATCCTGATGTACCGGAAGAACCATCAGATCCAGAAGTTCCACTAGATCCTGATGTACCTGAGGTACCGGAAGAACCATCAGATCCAGAAGTTCCACTAGATCCTGATGTACCTGAAGATCCGTCTGATCCAGAAGTACCACTTGAACCGGATGTACCACTTGATCCGGATGTACCTGAAGAACCATCTGATCCAGAAGTACCGCTTGAGCCGGATGTACCACTTGAACCGGATGTACCACTTGAGCCGGATGTACCTGAAGAACCATCTGATCCAGAAGTTCCACTAGATCCTGATGTACCTGAAGAACCATCCGATCCAGAAGTTCCACTAGATCCTGATGTACCTGAAGAACCATCCGATCCAGAAGTTCCACTAGATCCTGAAGTGCCTGAAGAACCATCTGATCCAGAAGTTCCACTAGATCCTGATGTACCCGAAGAACCATCTGATCCAGAAGTTCCGCTTGATCCACTAGTACCACTTGAACCATCAGATCCTGATGTACCACTTGATCCGGATGTTCCAGAAGAGCCATCAGATCCAGAAGTTCCTGAAGATCCAGAGGTTCCACTTGAACCATCAAATCCTGATGTGCCACTTGAACCGGATGTTCCAGAGGTACCGGAAGATCCGTCTGATCCTGAAGTTCCACTTGAGCCGGATGTACCTGAAGAACCATCTGATCCTGATGTTCCGCTTGATCCACTAGTACCACTCGAACCATCTAATCCAGATGTTCCTGAAGATCCGTCTAATCCAGAAGTTCCACTTGATCCGGCAAATTGAGACCAAACAAAGTTTCCACTGTTATCCACTGAAAGTACATATCCAGCAGTTGCTCCGCCGTTACTACCAGTGTTTAATAAAGAAGCTGTTAGACTTCCTTGAACAATATAAGCAGAATATGTTACTCCACTTTGTGTAAAACCTATAGTAGCAGTATCAGCAAAGGACACACTTGCTCCCATAGTATAATTATTAAGTCTTAAACCAACATATTGCCAAGCTATTATACGAGGACCTCCAGTTGATGTACTTTGAACATAAGCTTGTTTTGAACCATTAGCTGTTGCTTCAAAAGTAGTCTTATTAAAAGTAAAACCTAAACCATTTCCGGAGTCTATAGGTGTATATCCAACATCAAATCTTATTAATCCAGAAAAATAATCAACATCATAAAAAGCACTACCATAGGAAATTGCTGTAGTTCCGTCCTTTCTATACATTTGTAATTCATAGCCAAATGAAGGAGCACCTGAACTATTTGGTACATCTGAGGGATTTATTAATGATTTTACCCAATCTTCTGATGGTACAAAACCATCAGCGGCGGCAGTTGGTGTTCCAGTATCAATAAACCAAGTTTGGTAGTTAGTATTAGTTAAAGGATATAAATAAACTGGATTTGATGTAGTACCTACTTGTCTAACTATTATGTCATCAGAATATTGAGAAGCTGATGCAAAAGTAGGCGCATATGTAACTTCCTCCATCCATATTTCTGAGGATCTGACATTATGGGCACTTTTGTATTTTTCATTACCTACCAGGTTTGTTGATTCAGTCAAAACCTTACCAAGAGAGTGGTAGAAAGCAGCATTAATTTTTGTATTCTGTATACTATTTGGCATAATCTATATATTTTATCCAGTATATGATAATTTGAATTATTGATTAATTTAATTCATTATTATCCAATATCGACTTTAATCTAATTGCAATTTTTTCAAATTGTTCTTTTGTCACATTAAGATTATAGTAGATATCACCTAATTGTATAGATAAGACATACATATCTTGACCCGTTCTTGGGTCTACGAAAACTTTATTTATTTTTATATCAAACATTTTTTTATTTTATTTTTTAACTGAATGCTATATTTGTCATATTTAAATTTTTACCAGTTGCGGTATTATTATAACCAATAAATAGCCAAACTTTTTTAACAACCGGTGATAATGTACCTTTAGACCACTGAATATCTTTAGAAGCCGCTGATTTATTAAGATTATATGTTACCGGAGCTTGTCTAGTTGCATAGGTGACTGGATCACCCGATACAAATAAAAACTTATTCGGTGTTGTATTATTACTCGTGTCATCTATACCAACTAATATGACTAAATCTTGAGATCCAGTCGCACTATTAACACCATCATAATGTAAATAAGATTCGCTGAAATTACTATTTAATGTAAAAATACCATTACCAAATGATGTAGTATAAGAAGAATCTTTACCATATGCGGTAACATGCCATCTATAACCATTCAAAGATAATGTAGTTGTTGAACCTGTATTGATATTGGTATAAACGGTAAATGTCTTATTCGCACCAGATAACGATGAATAATTCACAGAAGCTGACCAGTTGAAAGTTGGATAGAAAGCGGTGAAATCAGTCTGTGGATAAATAACTCTACCGAAAATATATTGAAGCTCGTCAGTATTTGTTGTACTCAATGATAAAGTAGAATCAAATGCTGATGATCCACTCGTTAATACACCTGTAGTTGATAATCTACCAGTCTCACTATCTATCGGATTATTATTATAAGTAACAGAGCTAGGAGAATAAGTATCAAATAACATCGCTCTTGATGTAGACTGACTATATCCAACAGTAGACCAGTCATAAATTGTTGATCTAACATAGGAAGCAGGTGTACTACTTATAGTGTTATTTGTTGAAAATCCAGGTATATAATTTGAACCGGAGTTTACTGTCGCTGTTCTTGAATATGTTAATCCTGATTTATTCCAATCAATTGTCCAGCCTGTTATAGCCGATCCAGCACCTTTTGTTCCATCAGCATATCCATCTAATGATCCAGAAATTGCCATAGAAAAACAAGTAAAATCTATCTGTTTAGTTGTAGGAAATGATATATCATTAAGTAAGTTGATATTAGATGCGGTTAAAGCAAATGTTGAACTGGCAGCATAAAATTTAACACCTGAGTATTGAACTGTTGTTGGTGTCAATTCATCAAAATTGGCACCGCCTGCTATATTAGCACTTGATGAAGACCCATCATTATCATAAAACAAATCTGTTGATGTAAATGAGTATATTCCATATCCTGAATTTCCAGCACCTTCTCCATTATAATGTGTAACATTCCAACTAAACCTACCACCATTAGGAAATATGGTACCAACTGCTATTGTACCACTAACATTAGCTTTATATCTATCATTATCAGCTGAAAAACTATTTACTGTAATAGTAAGTCCATTTGATGTTGTTGATCCAGCACCATTAATAACATAATTCTGAATACTATATAATACACTAGAGTCGTAGTTGTATAAAGTAAAACTCATTGTAGTTCCGTTATTAAAACATCCAAATTCAGCTTCTGTAAATGCTGTCAAGTTACCAGAAGAGTTTATTGTACTTCTTGTTGTACTAGCTGTGAAGTTTGTACCAGGATCCCAAGTACCAACACCAAACTGACCCGAATTGCCAGCCGTGCTATTGTATGTGTTGGTTGTTGGTTGTGAAATGTATCTAGCACTACCACCACCTAAAGAAGGAGAAAAATAACCCACATAATTAGGAGCCGGTATCCAAACAGTAACGACAGGAGCAGGTCCAGTTACTGACACACCGGTCGCAGTAGCACCAGCAAGTGTAGAGTTTACGGGAACAGTAAGGTTACCACCTCTAAATATCATTGTAGAAACAGAACTAAAAGTCTCACCTGTTATGTAATCTACAACATCTAATGCCGTACCACTACTTTGCGGAACCCAAGCAAAGTTTCCATCACCTGTGTTTGATAAAATATAACCAGCTGTTGCACCACCATTAGATGCGGTTGCTAATAAACCAGTTGTTATTGATGCAGTAGCAATTATCGCAGAAGCTGATAAACCATTTGGTGTACTTTGAGTTACAAATGTAATTGTATCTGTATTATACAACTCCAATTGAGTAGTAACACCAGAAGTACCAGCACTTCCATCTGTGCCAGATGTACCAGATGATCCGTCTGTTCCTGAAGTTCCACTAGATCCATCCGTACCAGAAGTTCCACTAGATCCATCCGTACCAGAAGTTCCACTAGATCCATCCGTACCAGAAGTTCCACTAGATCCATCCGTACCAGAAGTTCCACTAGATCCGTCTGTTCCTGAAGTTCCACTAGATCCGTCTGTTCCTGAAGTTCCTGACGAACCAGCAAATTGTGACCAAACAAAATTACCATCATTATCTACGGACAATACATAGCCTGATGTCGCGCCTCCATTGGTTCCAGTGTTAAGAAGAGAGGCGGTTATACTATTAGGTTGTATAAAAAATGAATAAGTTATACCATTTTGAGAAAAATCAATAGTACTACTTGTTGCAAAAGAGAAAGAAGCACCACTAATATTACCATCAGCAAGAGTCTCTCCGATATATCTAAATCCTTGAATGTAAAAGTCTAGTCCTGATGGATAAGTACTTGTATCACTTTGTATTGTATTTACTAGATCATTTGCTAAAAACAAAAGACCCATATCATAATTAAAGACCCAACCAACTTCACCACCTGATTGACCAACAGTAGTAGAAATATAAACACCACCGGAAGAAGGGTCTCCGCTATAAAGTGCTATTTCATAACCGGCACTTGGATCACCATTTGACTGCGGAACTCTCTGTGGTTGAATCCATAAATCTAGTATACCAGACGATGGAACACTATAAGTTGCGTATGCTACCCAAGTATTATTTTCACCCGATACAGCTTGTGTTAGTCTTATGATAGATGAAGACCTATCTTCTATTATAGAAGGAAGTGTAGTTGATGCAGATTGAGCAGCGGCTAAATTTGCAGCAGGATATAATTTAACTTGGTCGAATTGAGTTAAAACTCTATCAGCTAAAAGAGCAGGATTGTTAGGAAATATTGATTCATACCAAAATTTACCAGATGAAGCATCTATTACATTCCCTGCTTGTACTTTGAAGACTAACCTGTTTACTTCATTTGATGAAAATCCCATTAACTATATATAATTTTATAAACTATATATTAATTTTAAGATTCCATTCCGGTGTCTTCTTGTGAATTATTATTATTTTCTACATGAGGTTCTATAACAATTTCATCTGGACCATCCTGGTCTCTCATAGCCTCAGAAAATTGCATCAAAATACTTCCTATATCGGAAATATTTAATTTAAAAACCTCTACTTTATACTCAGAAGATCTTACAGATAAATGTGCTAATCCAGATTTTTTATCAATTTTCAACATTATAGAATTTTTGAAAGTATTATCCATTATTATTATTAATTTTTTTTATGCCACTGGTGCCGAGTCGGTAGTTGAGTCAGAAAAATTAAGAGTTACATTTATAAGATCTATTTTTATATCAGGATCAACTATTTGTATCTCAACCCAGAATCCGGTTTTTGCAGCTTTAGTTCCAAATGTGCCATAAATATTATTACCACTACTATCATTTCTTCTTATTAGTGAACCTAAAGTATCTATTCCAGAAGCACCATCATTAAATGGATTAGCAGGAGATCCTGAATTATATTCACCACCATGTAAAGCCAAAGGATTTGCACTAAATCCAAAACTACCACCGGTAACACAATCAACTCTTCTTATGTATATCTTTAGTTGTGAATTAACTAAGGCAGTTTTTGCATTACCAGAAGAACCAAAGGTTCCACTAAATGCCATAAGAAAAGATGGTATATTTTTAGTAGAAGCCGTATAGAATTTTCTATGATAAGTTGCTATTTGAGTATTAGAAGAATAGTCAGGATTTGATCCATTTTTGTCTGGTTTAAATGAAGTAAGATTGGGTTGTAAAGTACTAGTGTTTGGATCTGTTAAGAAATACTTATCAGGTCTAACTAAATAACCACCAACGACACATGCATCACAAAATGGACCTGTTCCTGTCTGATTTGAAATAGTTGTTTGTAATGATGCTGTTGCATTCCAAACATTATACGATGAGGAACCTCTTTCTAATCTTTCAATCTCACCATTAAAACTTTCACCAAGTCTTGACGAGTTATCAGAAACTTGGTCAATAAGCACAGATGATGTTGCAGAGTTAGATAGTGTTCCGTTATTCCAAGGTTCAAAATCTTGAGCCGTTGCCTTGGCATTACTTCCTCTATATCTATATGTACTAGAAGCACTAATTGCCCAACTTGTATATGAATACGTCACTGATGTCAAGGTATAAATATTTGACCAACCAACAAATGTCCCAACACTTGGAAACCAAGCTTGTAAATCATAACTTGGTAAATTATAAAGGGGTGCTGTTATAGTAAAATTCTTAGACGAGCTATTTGAATATCCTTGTGTGTTTTGATTCAAATCATCTATACCAGTGGTTGTAATCTCAAACTGAGAACCAGTAGTATAGTACTCTACACCACTAATATGTTTAGTTTGTATATTTGAAGGGTTTGTTGACTCAATAATTGTTGTGGTACCACTTATAGAAGGTGTTGATAAGTTAGTGTCGTAAAACACATCACTCGTTGTAGCCGAGTATGTAGAACCGCCATCAGTTAGGGTATCAGTAAAGTGATGAACGCTTATTTTATATCTTCCACCATCTAATGTGTTTGTACCAAATATAACATCCATGTCTACAGAAACACTCACCGAAGCTTTCCATTTGGTAGTATAAATTTGAGGAAAACCACTATCATCAGCAGCATAGCCAGATATACTAACTGTTATACCCGTTCCACTTGCATGGGTACCATTTTGATACAAAACAGGAGTTGTATATGTATCAAATAATGTAGTACCGTCTGCTCTAAAAACCTCCACCGTAATAGTTGAATCACCACTAGATGTTCCACTAAATCCGGTCACTAAACCACTTGTGTAAATAACTGGCGTTGAGTATATAGTAGCCGCTTGATTTGTTCCAGCCCAACCATTAGTCTCAAAAGGGTTTCCTTCAGACACTGGATCACTTATTCTAACATTAGCGACTGATAAAGATCTAACAACAGTACCGGTCGTATTACCATCAGTTAGATTAAAATGCGAAGCATACACTGCTTGAGGAGGAGCTGGTATCCAAACCGTAACAGTTGGTGATGGACCAGTTGCTAAAACACCAAGAGCGGTACCACCACCAGTTGGTGTACTAACTAATCCACCTCTAAATATTATATTCTGAACATTACTAAATGTAGAACCAGTATCATAATCAGCAACCGCAATAGAACCACCTGATTGTGGAACCCAAGCAAAGTTACCATCACCTGTATTTGATAAAACATATCCAGATGTAGCACCACCATTAGTGCCAGTATTTATTAATGATGTTGTTAAACTACCAGGTAAAACAAAAGCTGAATAAGTTATACCACTTTGTGTGAAACCTATTGTTGTTGTATCTGAGAAAGAAACGCTTCCACCACCAGTATTAAATGTATAATTGTTTAGTTTTTGACCAACATACTGCCAAGCAACTACTCGAGGACCACCAGTAGAAGTATTTTGAATATATGCTTTTCTTGTGGCATCATTAACAGCCAATGCTTCAAAAGTAGCTTGACTAAATTGAAAACCTAAACCACTGCTAATCGATGTGTCTATAGGAGTTTTATTAATATCAAATCTTACTAAACCCGCAAAATAATCAACATCATAATAAGCACTACCATAAGCAATAGGTGTTACTCCATCTCTTTGGTACATTATAAGTTCATATCCAAATGAAGGAGCACCGGAACTATTAGGTACGTCCGATGGATTTATAAGAGGTTTTACCCAATCACTTGAAGGAACGAATCCATCAACAACCGCACTTGGAGTTCCGGTATCTATAAACCAAGTTTGATAATTAGACTGAGCTAAAGGATAAAGAAAAACCGGTGTAGAAAAAATACTTATATTGTCTGGCGCAGTTGAAGAACTACCAACCTGTCTAACTACAACACCATCTCCATATTGAGACGCAGAACCTACAGTCGGAGCATAAGATATCGAGTCCATCCAAACTTCGGTGGATCTAACATTATGTGCGCTCTTATACAACTCATTACCAACTAGGTTATTGTATTCAGTTTGAACCTTACCTAATGAGTGATAAAAAGCTGCTGTTCTTTGTAGATTTGAGTTTTGATTAGACATATCTTATATATTTTTAATTAAAGTTCGACATTATCAAATATTGCTCTCATTTTATAAAATATCTCTTCAAATTGAAT
>JACCDY011085954.1_pt1 | contig 30600 bp, 24 predicted proteins | sample 7446391 | NCBI WGS metagenome assembly JACCDY01 (sample SAMN15323451, study PRJNA562643) | freshwater metagenome | isolation source: river surface water | place: USA:Blue River Watershed | collected 2017-08-18 | reverse complement strand
ATCGACCTGATTTGTGGGCTGAACAATCAGAGACCGGAAAGCCCTTACCTATTGCACCACGTCCTGAGAACTGTTTACCATTGAGAGCAGCAGACAATGAAGAACTTGAATATCTTGGTGATAGTATTCTCGGTTGTATTGTAGCTGCTTATTTGATTAAGAGATATTCAGGTGAGGGTGAGGGTTTTCATACTCGTATGCGTACACGTATTGTAAACAACAAGCGACTTGGTGCTCTTGCACGTGATGCTGGTCTTGGGAAATGGATGATCATGAGTCGACATGTAGAAGAGGTATGTGATGGACGTAAAAATCTTCGTATGCTTGGTTCAATGTTAGAGGCATGGATTGGTGCACTATATTCACAAGAAGAGGAGGTTGGACGTGGTTTCCAAACCTGTTATGAATGGATTACTAATCTTCTTGAATCTCATCTTGACTTTGCTCAATTAATTCATGATGATACCAACTATAAGGATCAGTTACTTCGTTGGTTCCAGGCTCATTATCGTGTACCGCCAAAATATGTTGAAATTCATGCTGAAGGACCCACACATGATCGTATTTTCACAATGGGAGTATTAGATCCTACTGGTAAAGTGTTAGCACAAGCTACAAGTAGAAACGTTAAGGATGCCGAACAAGAAGCCAGTCGTTTGGCTTTACTGATTCTGGAAAATTAATTGCGGCGTCTGTGGGTACGACGACGTCTATGGGTACGACGACGTCTATGGGAACGACGACCACCAATCATAAGTTCATTAGACTTCTGATTTGGTGCGGGGGGAACGATATTCGGTTTATTTGTACGACGATTGAGCGGAGCTGCAACAGGTGCTGCAGGAGCAGGAACAGCAGGAGGAGCCGTAGGCATGACTACAGGCTTAGGTAATGCTGTAGGTGCAGTCGATGGTGCTACTGCATCAGGACTGGAAGTAAAGATACGACGGAAACTATTACGCATGGTATCAAAGAAACCGCCGCCACTCTGGCGACGACGATGAGTACGACGTTTAGGCATTCTATTATATTATAATAAAATTCCTACACTCCTAATAGTATGGACGCCAGTAAATTAATTGAACTTCGTCGTCAAGCAGCAGAAGTTTATAGGAGTCGTGCGAATCCCTCCGATTCAGGTTTACACACATACAATCTTCGTGTCAAGGCCTCCGCTCAAAGTCTTCAAACTCCAGCAACATATATTCCTGGTCCCGCTAACTGTTGTCTAACACCCGCAGGTCTAACAAGTATCAGTCCGGGTGTTAATGCATATCCTACAAGTAGACTTCAAGGAGGATCCGCTGGTGGACGAACAATTACATATGATGCTATCACCAGTCGTGCAGCAGGACTTGCAGTTTGCTGCGGTCCCACACCTCCTCCAGCTGAACCCCTTGGCATCTATTACAGCACATGTTATAATGATGAACGTTTACCATCATCATTATATAATCCTCCTTGTACTGTCCCGCCCTATAATCAAACACCTCATTTTGTCTCATTAACATCAACAACAACAGCTACACTTATATTTGGTGCAGATAACTGCTCTAATTAATAATCTTTATAAGGTCTGTGTGCTAATTGTATTTATCTAATTCTATATTAATAGAATTAGATGGAGACGCCAAAGAGTCAAAAACGTAAGAAACCCGTCTTTGCGCCAATGAGAATAAAGGTTCAAAAGGCGGTCGAAGATCTTGTACCACCGCCTCCTGGTGTTCTTGATATGGATAGACTCAAAGCTGTGCCTCAGGCATTTGATGGTTCAACCATTGCAAATCCTAAAGGTGAGAGTGCAGCTGCACCAATAGATTCTGGTCTACAAAATATACCTGAAGTTTCCGAGACAGTTGAGACAGAGGTTATTGATACAGATGTTCAACAAGAGGTCCCTAAGGTCCCACAGGAATCAGAATCTATTCCTATTAAGATCAAATCAAGTCCAGAACGGCGGGCATTAGTTCGTTATAAACAACAAGAAACAAATGAAGTAACCAGTAACCCATATAAGATTGAGGTACCCCCTCCGGCCTGGGTCCCACCGAGTAGAAGGGGTTTCACTAAATTCTTTGACAGCACTTTTGCAGCAGATGGTGAATATGCTGCTCAATTTACTCTACAACCCAAACTTTTAGGGGAAAAGGACTGGGATGCATGTAAGAAACTTGGCAAAGCTGATCAACTTGAAACCTTTTTATATCAGCAATTCATTCGTGAATATTTACGATCTGACACCCCTTATCGTGGTCTCCTTGTTTATCATGGTCTCGGTTCAGGTAAAACTTGTTCTGCAATTGGTGCAGCAGAGGCTCTTTTTGGTCAAGGACATAAGAAAATTATTATTATGACCCCTGGATCAATTCGTGAAAACTTCCAATCCGAAATTCAAAAATGCGGCTTTCGCCATTATAGTTTGAGTCGCAATTACTGGATACCTGTACAGGTGACAAAGTTAAGCGAAGGTCTCAGTGCATCCACTCTTAAGAATTTCGCCCTAAATGTCGTCGGTATACCTGAATCATATTATAATAGTCTTTTCAAAAAAACAAGTCGCGGCCATCTCTGGATTCCTGATTTTGATCAAACCCCTAATTACAATCAATTAGACTCTATCAGTCAGACCGAAATTCGTCAACAAATTACAGCAATCTTGGAGAATCGTATTGAATTTATTAATTACAATGGTATTAGTGAAGAAAAACTCCGTAACTGGTTATGTACTGATGCCGAAAATCCTGATAAACCTGGACATTTTGATAATGCTGTAATTGTCATTGACGAAATACATCATTTAAGTCAATCTATGAACAATAATCTTCATCGTTGGATGGAACATATTATGACTAAAAGGGGTCCTGCTAAACGTCTTGTACCTCCTGAACCTGTTACTCCTGATAGATGGAATCCGAAACTATGTGCTCTCAATAAAAAATATAGTCGTCCTTTCCTTCTATATAGATTAATATCAGAGGCACGAAATTCAAAAATTATTGGTCTTTCTGGTACACCTCTTATTAACTTCCCTTCTGAACTCGGTCCTCTTCTAAATATGATTGGTGGTTATACAAATGCTATTAAATTTACTATTGCTGATAGAACTGAAGGTGCTCGTAATAAAATGAAGGAATTTGGACAAAGACATCCTCGTGTTGATTTCATAGAAATAACTCCTGGTCAAACGGATGTTCAGATCTTAATGACTACATTTCCTGATGGGTATGTAAAAGTAGTTGATGGTTCTAATAAATTCGCTGGAGTTCGTGAAATAGGTGAAGATGAAGTCTCATTAACAACACGCCAAGTCGCAGAAGAAATCACTGATCAAATGAAAGTTGCTGGCCTCGCTATTAAGAAGGACTTTGAACTGATTTCTTATCCTATTCTACCTGTCAATCCTAAAGACTTTGATCGTCATTTCGTAAATGTTGATACTAATAAACCTGAACATATAGGTGTTATGAAGAAACGTATTTATGGTCTTATCAGTTATTACAAGGGCTCAAATGAAGATCTTGTTCCTGCAATTAAACAAGATATTATAGTCCCTATTCGTTTCTCACATTATGCGCTTCAGTATTACAGTGTTCGTCGTCTAAAAGAGTTATCAGAAAAGGGTAGTGATCTTTTGGGTAAACAGAATGACCCTGATCCCTATGACGAATATAGCAAAGTACAAAGTGCAACTAATCCAAGTGCATATCGTACTAATAGTCGTCAAGCTTGTAACTTTGCATTCCCTCCTGGTATTCGCCGTCCATATAAGTCAATTAGAACTGAAGAGGCATTTGCATCAGAGGTTGAAGATCATACTACAAGTTTGGTAAGTGACTACGAATATGATATTACTGATGAAGAAAAAGCAGCAGAGGCAGCAGCAGCAGCCGAAGATTTGGCTATAGAGAAGGAAATGGTTGGACTCGAAGAAGAAGATGGGCAGAAAGGCGGTTCGCAGCCCACCGCCGGGCAACGAGGCGGAGCTCGAAATGCAGAAGAGGCTGCAGCTATTCAAGATTTTTTGAAGAAGGCACGTGAAGAAGCGAAGATTGCAGGATTTGATATGGAAGAATATGATGAAGAAATGGCAGAACCATTGAAACAACTTGATCCTTATGATGTACGTCTAAATAAGGCTCTTAATGAATTGTATGTCAAGAAGAAACAGTTCTTACGTCTTGATGGACCTTCTGATTCTAATCTTCAAAAATATAGTCCTAAATTTGCTGAAATGATTCGTAATATCACAAATCCAGAATTAGTTCCAGGATCTTCTCTTGTCTATAGTAACTTTATTACTGCTGAAGGTTTAACAATCTTTGGTTATGCTTTGGAATCAAATGGATTCACGAAGATCGAGATAACAGGTACAGAGAGCGATCCAATTCTAACAGCAGAGGCCGAGGCCTCTCTTCGTAAAGGTCCAGGTGCACGGGAAAACCGTTTTGCATTCTTCACAGGAGAAGATTGGCAACGTAAGACTGCACTTCGAATCTTTAATGGTCGTATTAATGAACTTCCACCAAAGATTCAGAAGATTATGCGTGAATCAGGCTATGAAGAATTAGGAAATAAACATGGTGAAATCTGTAAAGTCTTCGGAATCACTAAGGCGGGTGTAGAAGGTATTTCATTGAAGTTTGTTCGTGGTGTACATTTAATGGAACCACATTGGAATGAAGTGCAAACTGATCAGGCCAAGGGTCGTGCTGTTCGTATCTGTTCACATGCAGAGCTACCACCTGAAGATCGTACTGTAAGTATTTTCACATATGTTATGGAATTTACGAAAGAAGATATTGATGAAAAACGTGTAATGGAGGCAATTAAGATGAAAGATAAAGAGAAGACAACTGATCAACACATTTTAATGTTAGCGAAGAAGAAGTCCGAACTTACTGGTGCATTCTTGAAGATTATGAAAGAGGCTGCTATTGATTGTCCTTTGTTTGCGGGTCAAAATGAACCTGGTCTTAAATGTTATCAGGCTCTGGATGGCAGTCCAAGTGAAAGCTCGGCACAACCTAATTTGGAGACAAATGTACAAGCTGGGGAATTAGAAGAACGTGTGGCACCTAAGGCAGCAGAAGCTGCTGCGGCACAACAACCAGGAGTTGGACGTCAAGTTATTGAACTCAAAGGACAACGTCTATTCCTTGAAACAGATCCTGAAGCAGGTGATCCTACTGTTTTCCTTGCATATGACATCCTTGATGTCAAAAAGAAAACACCTATTTATCGACTATTCAAAGATCCTGTTACTGGTACATGGGATCGTAATAGACGGCCACAACGTCTGATATAAATATAAATATAATTGTCTATTATTTGATAATACATATTATATTTTTAAGGAGAGCTCCATTCACGCATCCATTTATTATTAATATCCTTGCTGAAATTCTCAGCATCAAGAGCATAATCATATAAACGGACCCAAGCCATAGAGAAACCAGCACTAACAGGACCAGCTGAGTCTGCACCCCAGCTCATAATACCGAAGGGAGGACCTGGTGTTAATGGATTATTACGCATGTAGACCTTCTTAAATACATTAGCAGGTTCAGTTAATGAAACACCGCTACGAGCCATATTGTATTCATACATAGCAATTGTAATATCGTTATTCAGATAACCTCCAGAAGATGTTTTGGTAATATTAACGACATACCATTTACCGATTTGCGCACGGAAACGCTGATTAGCTTCAGGGATATCAAAGATTACATTACCATCATTTAATGAACGAATACCAAGAGCAGCAATACGCCATGCCATAATTGCCTCAGATCCTGTCTTATTAGGACGATTAAGACGGAAACAGAATGTTAAACTTTGCCAAGCATTGGTATCCATTAATTTATTGATCTCCCATTTACTATTTGTGGATTCAAATGTAATTGATTTTAATCCATTTGGTCCAGAATTAGTATTACGATCCTCAACATAAACATTGCTATTATCGGCAATGAAGAATTCGGGCATACGATATTCATGTAGTCCCATAACTGCTTGACGTCCACGAATGCCACGACTGCGGACTTCAAATGACAACATAGGAGCTTTGAATTCTTGTGATAAACCAACCCAATTTGCAGGAATAGTCATAGGATTACCACCTTGATTACAGAGTCTGTATAAAAGTCTGAATGCTGCAGGTGGGCCAGATACTTTCTGATTGAAATACGCTTTCAAGTAATTCTTACCACCAGCCTTTAATTGTGTGCATGATTCATTATTAGCATTATTTTGTTGATGCAAATAGTCACGACGATAATCATTAGGTGCATTACGATGACGTTCCCACATATTTTCACGATCTACATTAACAGTTGCACTGGCACCATTACCCATACCAACAGGGAAAGAAAGTTGAACATCAGCGGAACCAGGAGGACGAAGATCGGAAATTAGGACAAAGGATGAATCCTGAGAACCAGAAAGTGCAGGTATTTTAGAAGAATCTGTGATAATTGGCATACCAGTAACACCACTCTGGAACATACGACCCATAAACATTGCATCATCATTTGTGTGCCAACGGAATGCGAAGATTTCATATGCATTAATGAAGGGTAGTTTTGGTTTACCGAGGGTTTCACGATTAATTCCCATAAAGTCTTTGAGTGCGAATGCCTGGATTTCAGGATCAGTGCTTGTGGTTCTACGAGCAAGATCACGGACGAATTCCTTGTATGCACCCCATGTAGGGTAAATAGTGAAATCAGCCATGTTTCTTGTTGTGGGATATTTATCACCTGCAGGTAGACCACCTGCTCTCTTGAATTCCTTTTGCATACAATCAAGACCAAAGGGTGGGCTTGCACTATCCTGAATTTCACTACAGAAATCAAATTCTTCCACGGCCCCTGCACGTAAACAGAGATCTTGTGCAGATGCTCTTAAACCGGTTGCCTCTGAACTCTGTGCTGCTGCATATAATCCAGTGAAATCTGCTAAAGCTGCATCCGCCGCAATTGAACCGTCACGTATAATCTCCTCCTTTAATTTAGCAGGGCTACGTTCCTGATAGACCATAAATGCCTGATTAGGGCGGATAGATGCAGTAAGATCTCTTGGATCACGACTATTTCTTAATGCCTGAGCAAGAGATCCCATATCACTGCAACCACCTAATTTGAGTTGCTGAACGAGACAATCACGTCCAATTTTACCATTAGGTAATTGTCTGCAAACAGTCATAGGAGTCTGTGGTTCAGGAATTATATTTCCTTGGGGATCACGACGAGGAGGCGCTGGGGGAGGAGGTTTAGGGCAATTATCCTTATTAGTAATTATCTTATCTGCAGGACAGCTCTGACCAATCATAGTAGGATATAATGGTTTTCCATCACGACCAATTACAATTGATTTTTTCGAAGCACCATTACAGAAGCCACAATCGCCTCCCAATAAAGGACTTCCTAAATGTTCACATGTAGTTACATTTGAACATTTGTCTAATAACATTTGACGTTTAGCCGCATCAAGATCCCAATACCATTGACCAACTGGTGATTGTCCAAATAGTTGTAATGGACCAGAACGAGAACCCAAATAACCAGTACTGATTTTGGGAGCTATACCTGTTGGGTCACGTTGATAAATCCAACCACAACGATATTTATCAGCCGGATTTGTTGTTGAAATTAATTCATCGACAGTGCTTGTTTTACAGATTTCATTAATATTTTTTAAATGTGGACTTGCTTCAATACTTTGGAAAATAGTATTTGCTTGTGGAATAATCACTTTTCCAGATTGCCCACCAACATTATCTGCAATTGCTGCATCAAGACGAAGAGCAACATTAGGATTTTCACGAACTATACGGGCTCCCTCATCTGTTGTACCAACAAAATTAGGTAATATGTTATTAAAAACATTATCCATTGATTGCCGGAATTCAAACGTATCATTAAACCCTTCCTTGAAACTTGCAAACATATCTAAATGTTACATATGTTTAAAAATTTATAAGTATAATTATGCGCTATTCGAAACAAGGATTTGATTTGGATAGTGTACACTAAATTAATTATATTTATCTGCGACGATTTGTTTGACTGAATCCAGGATTGAATGCAAGACATGTATTTTTGCGATCCTCTTCAGTCTTAGGAATATACAGATCGGCAACATCACCAGGACCAGCACGTAAGAAAGAACCAGGAGTATAAGCATTTTCAAGGGAGCCCATACCAGGAAGACCACAACCAATACCAGATGATACTTTTTCAGTACGATCCATAAAATTTATTTTACCTTGTGGTGTATTACCAGTCACCTTCCAACATGCTCTTAAATTGTATTCGGGTGTTTGTTCTTGAGGAACAATTTTACCACGAGAATTATCATTAATTAAATAATAACCTGGGAAATTTACTGCCTCAAAACTGGTATAACCAGGTTTACCACAAAGAGGTGGTACTGCCTTCCATGATGCATCTTCCTTGAATAATTGAGATCCATCATTCGGATGATGCCATGTTACAAAACCTGCGTGACGAACATATTTACCTGTATTACCCATCTGGAATGAAATATTTTGACCGAAGCCTGGGTCAATTGCATTTTGAACATTATCTGTTGTTGTTTGTGCAAGATTGATGCCATAACATTCTTGTATTGCTTGTCTACGAGCTGTATCACTTAATGAATTATTTTGTGCTTGAATCTGCATTTGATTGAAATAACGTTTCACTTCATTAACACCACCCTTAGCACGAGCCTTCTCAAGATTCTGAGGATTATAAGGAGCTGCAGTACCATTACGTGTACATTGTCTTCCTGCTGTATTCAAACTCTCATATTTCTGTCCCATTGTATATGTTCTACCCTCTTGTTTGCTTTGACCACCATTTTCAAATAAATACTGAATACATTCATCTCCTAATGGTCCATTAATAATATCATAACCAGCACAAGGAGTGGTAATTGCCTTACCTGTGCACCAACGACTTTTTGCATCCCATTGTTCCAAAGTGAGTTTTTGTCCATTTGAACCAATACCTGTTGCAGCTTCCAAACTTGTATCATAAATACGTTTTGCAATAGCTCCTAATGGTTGAGGTGTTCCATTGACCATACGAAGTTCATTAGCTAAATTCTCATCATGTGGATATCCCTCACCCATAACGGAGCAACCAGCTTGCAAGAATTTATTCTGCAAACATTCGACCTTATGCTGGCCAGGACGATTGGGCATGAAACAAGGATCACTTGCTAAAAGTTTAACAGATGCCTCTTTCTTTGAGAAAGGACCACCGACGCATTCAGCAGATGCCTCTTCACTTGAATCTAAGAAAGTATAAGGTATACGGAATGCAAGACTCATAACAGTTTTACCACCACTTTTAAGGAAATTTTCACTACGATCTGCAATCCGTTTAAATTCTCTCAATCTTCCAAGCACGGATCCAAGTTTAATTCGATCACCTGCATTAGTAATTATACTAACTGTTTCTCCATCAACTGTAGATGAACCAATAATTAAGGGTTTTGTTTGGAAAACATATTCATAATCACATAAAAATGATAAATCAATACGGGTTGAACCAGATGAATTAGGCCCTTCTAAAAATCCAGCTAATGTGGGTTTACCTGAAGGATTATTTACTTCAATCGTATGACTAACACCTTCAGTATCTGTATTTAATTCAATAGTAATAGGTGTTGATTCATTTAATTCCAAATCATCTACAATGGGTTCAGATGCATTTTGAAAGACACTAATTTTACCACGACCAGTCACAACAAGTTTTGGCGCAACCTGTAAGGCTTCAGGATCAACACGGGCAAAACGTCCTTGTCCATTCATACACATAGCACAATTGTTGATATCGAAGTTACCTTGTGCTTCGCAACGAATCTTCTCATCCATTGCTACACATGATTTGTAATCAGTACTTGTCTTACCTTGAGATGCTTCACCAACTGTAGGATTATAATGAGCATAACGTCCCTTACCGCGATTTGTCTGATACTGATCTTCACGATCTTCACTGAAGAGAACGAGACCACCTGTATGTGCATCACCCTTACTGTTACGACCAACTTCGTGACTAATCATACATGTTGCCGCAAATTTGGGATCCTTGAAAGCATTACAATTAGGAGTCTTAACAGCTTCACAAATCTTAATAGCCTCACGTAGTCTTGAGCCAGCATTATCAGGAACACGATTAGGATTAAATTGCGCATTCACAGCATATGCACTACGCCCTGTACGACCTTCTACATTTACTGTATTCGTTGCACCACGAATTTTCTCAGATACTTCAGCTGGTTCAGCGCCGTAAGGTATGTCAATCGGATTCATCAAGTTATAAGCAGGATTTGCTCGTTGACTTCCATATTCAAATAATGCTCTGTTGACATTTGCTGCCATGATATATCTATCCTATATGATATATTATGTTTGCAATTATTTTTTAACACTTTAGACTTTAATAAGTATTATCTGGACGAACCTTTGTCGCCGGGTCATATTCACGTGAAATGACCTTAAAGACAAGTTGAACTTGATGTGATGCGTTTATTCCTGCACCAGCCCATGCTGTTGCCGCATTAAATGCAGCGTTAATATCAGAATCAGTTCCGAAACTATAAGGTGTAATTGCCCCACTAATTGTAGGATCTGTGAAACGACTTTGGATAATTAATACATTACCATATCCAACACTATTAGCATTATCAGTAACGGCCCATGGACTACTTGTATTTCCAATACCAACAATTAGATGTCCTTCATCACGATTGATCCATTCTTCGACTGCATTAACTGAAGCTGTTGTAGCAGCAGAGGTACCACCTGCAAGTGTGGCGTTGACTCCGCGGAATATAACACGATCACCAGTTTCCCACATGAATTTGGAAAACCATTTATTAGTACGAATAAAGATATGTGAAGATGGAGCAATAGCTGTTCTATAAATACTACTCGTTACACTAACACCTAAATTTATACCTGCAACAGATACGACATCAGAAACATCACTTAGGAGGGCTGCGCTCGTTGGACGTTCCAATCTAATTGTCATTTTTTGGAGTGTAGCCAATGGTGTTGGTTCAAAAACACGTTCACATGTTAAAAACTTTGGAATAAGACTTGCAAATCCATTATTAGTTGTAAGACCAGACGATGGAACGGCTGAAGTACCTGCAGGATCGGATACCCATTGGGCGTCATAATGAATTAGACCGAAACTATCATCAATACGATTATTTGTACCATAATTGTTGGCTTGGAATTCAGCAATACGGACATTGACAGCAGGGAATGATAATACGTTTGTTTGATTTGTAGTAGCAAATGTACTTGCATCTGTCTTAGAAATCATAACATCAAGTGTTTCACGACTGATAATAGCTTTAATAAGTTGTATGCGAACAATATTTTTGAATTTTTTAATGGCAAATGGTGTAATATTTTGATTTTGACTTGATGCAGATGGATCGAAATTGACAGTGAAGTTATAGCGATTCATTGAAAGAACAGAATCTTTTGTCCAATCACGATCAATTGAATTTACAAATAGATTTTGTTCAATTTCCTTGTATTGAATGACGTCATCTTGGCGTAATAGCGTTAGTTGTTTACCTGAAGGTTGAGGAGGTTGATCGAGAACGAAAGGATCCATAATACGTGGTTGAGGCATAAGAGGCGGTTCATCTGCGGACTTTTTCGTTCTCATGGGTGGTGGTAATGTGCCGCGTGATGGTACAATATCATTTCCGAGCACCGTTCTAAAAACATTAGAATCATTTTCTTCTTTTGGTGTAGGCATAGCGGCAGTTACAGCGGCTGCTTCACGTTCACGTGCGGCCTTTGCCATTTGATAAAGATCCATGGGACTGGGTCCATCTTCATCTGAAGAGATACGGAAATCAGGAATTTGAGGACGTTCAGGTTGTTGTCCTTGTCTCTCCTTTCTTATATCATCAAGAGAACGTTCTGTATCCTGGAAAACGATTTCATTTAATGGTGTACCCATAGATTGTTGCTGTTGCTGTTGCACTCGAGCCGGAATCTGTTTTTTTGGAACAGGCTTAGTTAAGTATGATATAAATTCACGAGATGTAATGATATTTACTTCACGATTAAGGATTGGTAGCATTTGAGTCTGTGATTGAGATGACCAGACCTCATTCATGTAATGATTTAATGATTTATCAAGTCGCGGCATATTATTCGAGTTAAAAGGTCTACCAGTTTGTTGTTCACATTCACGAATGATATTACTTTTAATCATATCTTTATTGCGTGGACTAAAGAACATACTTTTCTTGGACATATCCATTCCTCTCTTCTATTATTTCATCTAATTGTTATAATTTTAGACCTGCGCTTGAACTGTGTTCAAGCTCGGACTATGAGCCACCGAATAGATTTTGGAAGAATCCACCTTCAGAAGATCCACCACTTTGTTTGGGAAGAAGATCAGTGTTAAAGAACCATGAACGTAAGAAGAGCATGACATTATCAGGAACCCGATGTTTAACAAAATGTTGGAATTTTATTCCATAATGCATACAAATAATGAAGAATAATGAATACATACCGCATTCACTTTTACCGTATTGGAATCGACGACCATTATAAGCGAGTCGACAACGATGATTTTGAGACCAGAAAGTTTCCATTAAAAGGCGTATCTGTTTTGGTGGTTTCAATCCATAGGAATCAAAATAATAAGCGGCAGGCGCTTCAACATCCAAATAGAAAGATACCCAGTGACTACCATCCTTGAAATGAGGATCCAAATTGAAAATCGCTCCCATACCCTTCTTACCATCTTTCTTTAAGCCCTCCAATGTTACATTACAAAATTCTGGTAGGAGGCATTGTTTAGATCCGGACCCATATGGGTTAGGAGCAGCGAAATCTATTGGAACTGCACCCAGACTTTTAAATGTAGGATCGGATTCTTCATATTGTTTAAGAACAGCTTCCATACTATGATTATCCAACCATGAATCTGGATCAGATCTCCATTCTTCCGGTGGAGGTGGACGGAAGAATTTCTTCAACCATTCTTCCTTCTTCGTCTTCGACATCTTCGCATTCTCTAAAAGTCCCTTATCTGAATCTTCCTTACAATTCAGACTTTTACAAAGAGAAGAACGATTTATTGGTTCTTCCACTCCTGCCTCTCTGGCAAAATTCTTCAATTCATCCATTGGAATACATGAATCTTCTGATCCAGCGTTACCCGGTTTACAACCACGTTTACCTAATACCTTTTCATAAGGTATTGATGTTGGTTTTTTATAGGTCCAATTAGTTTTTCTATCATTTGAACCACCTTTAAAACATTTATATCTAATCCCTCTCTTCATTGTTCTTCGAGACGGCATTTCTATTATATCATCAGAGATATGTCAGTCAGACCAACATTTTTAGAAAATACAGAAGTTCAATACATTCCTAAAAAAATAGAACCTTCCAGACTTTTTAATATTACTTTTCCTATACTTTTAGGAGGTAGTCTCCTATATGTAATCGTTATGCTCTTTGTAACACCGGTTGAAAAATATATCAGTAGTTCAATTGGTCAAACTACATCAAAATCATTAGGAGATGTCCAGAAGGCACTTGGAACTGTCAGTATGTTTGGGCTCAGAGACCCAACAAAACCGGGAGCCATATCTCGACCCTAATCGTAGATAATGCAAGCAGCACCTCAAGGCGAAGATGTAGGGTCAAAGGCAATGGGTTTCATTAAAAAGGTGTTACCATATGCTTTAATCATTATTGGATTTTTAGCACCCTTTATCACAATTATTATTTTAAGTACAAATGTTGGTACACCTGATTCCAATCAGGAAATACGAAAATATGTTGCAATCTCTGCACCTGTTATTGGAGTCTCAATGTTACTTTTAGCCGTTGGTAGTTGGATCTATTTCAGTCGTCAACCTGAATATGTTGTATACTTTGCTATTACGGCAGCCATCTTTGCTATTGGTATTTCAAGCTTTAGTTTATGTATTAGTATGCTTGATAAACAAATCTCCTAAATGTTTTCCCGGCTTAGGTACCAGTAATTAAATAAGCACCTAAAATCTGATGTTGAATACGAAATGAATTTCCGGATAATGAACTAACACCATTTAATTGTAAAATTAATCTTATTACTCTTCCTGGACGTAAACGTTTATTAAAATCATCTAATATCACCCGTTCTCCATTTTCGTAAAGGGGGAACAGATGATAAGGACTAATAAAACAATTAAGAGATTCACCTTCAAAAATCTTTCTAAATTGATCCTTCACTTCACCCAATTCAACAGTACGATCTAAATTTAAGGTTCGCTGATGCACATAAATAGAATTACAGATAAATTCCTGAATTGCTGATAATTTAGATGCAAATATAGGAAATTTACTACAATTCAGTCTTAGACGACCGCGCTCAGCATTCCAATCCTCAATCAATAATGGTGGTGTCAAAATCGAAAAATTTTCTAATTCTACAGTTGGTGTTATATACTGTAGTAAAGACATTGGCGGATATTTGCCTTTTCGTTGAAAAGGTAACATATGAATATTACTTACTTCTAATAGTTGTGCAGGTACAGCAAAATCCATTTTATTATTATATTTGCCTTGCGTCAGGAATTTAAGCACTGTTTAATTTTGACCTATAGGAAGACAAAAAATGGTTACTAATTTATGTTTTATAGGTGATCATGGAGTTGGCAAAAAAAACGCCCTACATAATTTTCTACGATCATATGCTGTATCCGAAGGTGTTCCATTCAATATTAAAACAAAATATTTGATGGGTAAATTACTAAATACCGTTAGTAGTACCAGTGGTACTGCTGCTGATGATTCAGATTCCGATGATGACGACGCAAAACCTACAACAAAGACTGATGAAGATGGACCAAGTCCTGATGGTAAATCTTTCCCCTTTGAAGTAAGTGCTATTCACCAAGGATATGATATAGCACGAATGTCATTACAAGATAAAAATTATATTTATACAATCTTCAAAAATTTTCAAGGATCATCATATGTTTTGAGTCGCCAAAATTATCATTTCTTCGTTTTTTACCATGCTCATCTTCTATCTGAAGAATCAATCATATTCCTTCAAGAGAAACTTGAACAATATTCTAATTGTCTACGTATTTTCTTCACCAGTCAATATCCTCTTCCCACACGATTAGCTGATCACTTCATGGAAGTATATTTAACAGATAAAACAAATCATTTATTTAAAAGTTTAAATATTACACAAGAACCCGGATGGAAAATTTGGTTTAGAAAAACTCTTAATGCATGGAATACTCCTAAATGGAATACTGCTAATATCCCTGCTCTTCGTAATTGGATATACTTCTGTCTTCAGCGAAATCTTCGATGGTGTGAACTCATTGATTATTGGACAGAAGCTATACAAGAATCAACTCTACCTCGAAATAAAAAGATCGCAATCTTCCGAATTCTTGCCTTCGCTGAAGGTGGCGGTGGGTGGCAAATTATTCCCTCCTATAGAATACCACTCTTATGGGAACATATTCTTCTCGACATCATAAAAGTTCTTCGCTCATAATAAATGGAACGATTACATGAAGCATATCATTTAATTGATAATGCATACAAATTAAACCCCTTAAAAAGTTATACCTTCACTTTATCTGATAATGAAAAATCTATGGTTAAATCATATGCTGACGAACCTTCAAATTTCGATGGAGATAACTTTAGAAAAGATATGTATGCTACAGGTCAACTATCTGGTGTCGCTATAGGAATGCATATTATTTATATAATTGGTCATTTTACAAAGAAAGATATGGAAACTATTAAATTATGGGGTCATATATTACAAGCTTTACAACCATTCAAACAATATATTGTATATTGGTTTGTATCTGACGAGAAACGTGTTTTTCCATCCAAAGGTCAAAAGGTCGGTCCAACAAATATTAATGGTGGATACTGTCAAGCATGTAGACCAGATACTATTGTCATTTATAGAAGAGAAGATGCAACACGTGTATTCATTCATGAAATGATGCATGCTGCATGTCTTGATGATCATAGCCGACCCTTACCTGCAGTTGAAGCTGAGACTGAAGCATGGGCTGAAGTATTTTATGCAATGCTTATGGCCAAAAAACATAAACTCAGTCCTGCTGCTGCTTGGAATATTCAAAGCTCTTGGTCTGCCGGCCAGAATAAACGCTTACGCGAAGAATATAATTTAAAAGGACCTGCAGATTATGCATGGCGGTACACTGTCGGTAAAGAGGCAGTTTGGCGCCGATGGAATCTACCTGTTGCACCTCCTTCCAGCGAAGCTGGAAATTCACTGTCACTTGGCGCATCAGAGCACCTTTTTGCATAATAAAATTTTTGGATACCTTTCCTAAAAGTACAAAAGTAGGAGGAAAAATTGAAAAATCAGAACCCCTTCTAAAAGTCCTTAAGAGTGACTTTTAGAATGAGTGAATCAGAGAGTGAATGTGGTCATACATATGAGGATGAGAATGAGCATTTTCAGGTTCATTTGATTCATGAATTAATGAACGTGAATACACAATTGGGACAAGCAAATATAATGCAAAAAGAAACTCATAATTTGATGCAAGAACATATTAGCGCAATTAAAGAACAAACATTTGTTAATTGTCTTTCATTAATGTGTCTTAGTCTTAGTATACTTGCAATAGTACGACGTTATAATTAACAACCGCGCTTATTAAAATAGGCACGGGCTTTTTTCGATGTCTTCTTAGCCCGTCGGACGATATCTGAATCTGTTAGCCTTGCAGTCTTTCCACATAATAATAGTGAATGTACACGTGCATAGCCCCATTGTTGTTCTGTGGCCCCAGGCCTATGCCCCGTGCGCCAAGCCGCCATCCCGCGATTATAAGATTCACGTAAGAATGGTTCGGGAACACCTGTTGCTTTTGCCTTTTCTGCAAGACTTTTAGCACCTGGATAAAGTTTATAGAAACGCGCTGTATAAGATGAAGTCCTTCTTTTGGCGAGTTTATCAGTTGCAAAACCTTTATAGGCCTTCGGATTAGCCCAATGTAAGGAGCCGAAACGCTTGATTTCACGTTTACGTCGCCGAGTTGCCGCCGCACTTAATCCATGAAAATACTTCTCGGGGAAAAACCATTTCTTTCTTGTCCTTCCATTACCAATCATACTATTAGGAAAGAAGATTATATTTATTAACATTACGAACATCTGTTACATGATATACTGCACTACCTGTTGCTCTTGCCGATTGAAGACCAATTTCGGAATCTTCGAATATGATACATGATTCAATTGATGGTACTCCAAGTGCTAACATAGCACGAATATAAGGCTCTGCATGTGGTTTGGGATGAATTACATCTTCATTTGTAATTAGAACATCATACTTCCCTCCAATCCCAATTCTTCCTAAAAGTTTTAATGCCGAGGATCGATTTCCATTTGTTACAATTCCAATCTTCTTCCCTCGTAACTGTAAATCTTCAAATAATTCTACTTTTGTTTCATCAAAACTAACTTCGATTTCAAATAGTTTATCTGCAATCTCTTTCTTCTTTGCGTAAATAGTAGGTATGTCACCAAAAGATATTATACCACGTTCTGCTAAATGTTCTAATTTCTTCAATGTCGTAATTGTCGAATTACAAAGTGAAGCTATCTCCGTATTTGTCGAAATATCGTAATTTAAGAGTTCCTTTATTGCCTCTCTGGTAGCCTTGAATTGTAACTTATGAGTATCAACTAAGACTCCATCGAGATCAAATAAATAATGTGAATATTTCATCATATTTATTTAATTAAAATTAAAAATAGTCTTTATTAAAAACGCATAATTATTTGAATTTTGATACATAATCCGAACAGATTCCAAATGCTGTCTTGTCAACAACATAATTATTCACAGTCTCTGGCATAACAATAATAGAATTAGTTGTTACAGGTTTACCAGGATATGCCCATATATAACCATGACTCGTAATAGTGTAATCATCATTTTGATGCCAGAAGCAGTTAAATTCTGGCATTTTTAGAAAGAAATGAAGTGCTTCTAAATTCTTGCAGTGAATCCATGCACTCTCACGTATTCGTGCAAAAAACTTCATATCAACCTTATATTGAGGTTCATCATGTCCAAGAAATAATTCACCACTAATTAAACGAACGTCTAATTCAACATCATACCCCAATCTAATTGCCTCTTCAATCCATGATGGATGATTTTCGACATTTGGCTCTGGCCCCCAAATATTTCCTCTATGCGCAATTAAACGCATTATACTACTTATTCAATATAAAGATTTTTAGGTGGACTTTCTAATAGAGGAAATGAAAATCGCATTATGTTTTTGGGGACAGCCCCGATTCATTGAAAATCCCGCAGTATTTAATGGTTTAAATAAAGTATTATTTTCAAATCCCGAATATAATGTTGATATTTATGTCCATACTTGGTTCAATGAAAATGGTACAATGGTTGGTTCAAATTGGTCAGGTATTCACCATAAAATGAATCCCAAAACATTAGATTATATTGTCAATAGATATCGTAATAATCTAAAACATTTAGTATGGATGGCACAGCCTAATTTTTTATTGGATGATCGTTTCAAACCTTTGAGACAACAAATGTGTGATAATATGCAGTCATCTGTATATATGGTAAATGATATAAATTTTAATGCTCTATGCAGTCAAATGGTTTCAACTCATGAAGCCATAAATTTAATTCGTCATGCAGGTATTGAACAATATGATTGGATAATTTTAATGAGACAGGACTGCTGTCTTTTCAAACTTCCCGATCTAACTACTCTTGACCCTAATAAATTATACTGTGCATTAACTGGACCTGAATCAATTAAAGATGATTATTTTATTTTTAATCCTAAAAATAGTCAAGTATTCAATATGGTTGATGCCTTACAAACCTATACCGTTACAAATACTAAAATTCCTAATGCAGAGCATATTCGCTATGTACAAGCACTCAAATTTATCCCAGTTGAAAATATTATTTCTTTAAATACCCCTGGTAACGAATCATTTAAAGTAATTCGTTCATATGAGTAGGATAATGAAGTCGAGACGAACACGTAAGCAAAGAGGTGCAGGTTGTGGATGTGCTAATAAATCTCTTGGTTACATTGGCAGCGGAGGTTATAAACCAACAAAAAAGAATCTTCAAACTCTTCGTCGTTGGCGTCGTGGCGAATCAATTGGATTCACCGCTACAAGCTCATTAAAAGCTAAAGGTCTTATTCCAAGAACATCCACAGCCCTTAAAGGAAAGAAAATCGTTAGCGCAAAATATAGAGGTGGTTCATACACCAGCTCAAAGCCCTTTGGGCTAGACGCTGGTGGGCAAACGCTTCCCGCAACTCTGTTGCGCGGCGGTTCATGCACACCTCAAACATGTGCTCTTCCCTAAAAGTGCGGCATTATAATTCATAGATTTATAACCCCTAAAAGTAATTTGGGCTATGAATCTATTTACAAAATTATTATTATTTTGGCCAAATATTATTATCCTAACTGTCATTATCTCTATTTCTTTATCTATCTATTTATGGAATTCTCTTCCAATTAGTCGCCCCCTAATTGTCGTTCTTTGGATAATTGGTTTCCTAAGAAGTATGGCCACAATATCATATTCAAGTCCAAATTCTTGGTTCATGAGGTCGCTTTATAAAACAATTATGCCAGATATTAACGACATTAATTGGAAAATAACTGATAAAAGTCGGTTTGATCATAATCAACAAGCTATTTATATTTGGTATCCTCATAGTCATTTTGCAATTACTCCTTTTGCTCTCGTCGCTGGTGATATGGGACATTCTATATGGAAAAGACCTATAGCGCAATGTAGTGCACCACCATTCTTCGATATTCCGGCAATAAGACAATTATCATTATCATTTGGTCTTGTTCGTAGTGATTATGATAATTTGAAGGGAACCTTGAAACAAGGTACATCATTATTAATTATTCCTGGTGGAGCTCGAGAAGTACCATTAGCAGAACATGGTAAAATGAAATTAGTTGATGGTCGTCAAGGATTCTTGAAATTAGCTCAAGAAATGGGTGTTCCATTAATACCAATCTTCGCCTTCGGTGAAAATGAATTCTTCGACCGTCCATCCAAAGAGAACAATGATCTATTCCAAACAATTATGAAATCAGCAGGTGGAGGATTCCAACCCCCTTCTATGTCTTCCATTCTTAATTGGTATAAAAAGGATTCACATCCCATAAATGTTGTTATTGGACCTGCATTTAAAACTGATGCAAATGATATTAAATCTTCAGCCACAAAATGGAAAAAACATATTGACGCTGTTTACAAGAAATATCGTCCTGACAATTATGGGTCCGTGATTGAATGGATCCCTAAGAGTTCCTAATAGTAAACAGGATATGCAGAACTTTGATGTGGCCATACCAATGGTAAAAATTAATGATAATATGCCAGAGTTAGACGAAAAAGAGATACGAACACGGATGGGATATTTAGCAGCTGATTGCATTAAAGCTCTTGATAATGCTCTTGCTGATCCAAGCACAACATCTATGGGCAAAGCACTTCATTTTACTGCTGATGTCGTTTGCAGTGGTGGATATTATTTATGGCAAAAATTCTGTTATGAATATGCAATTGATCACATCGGCCTTGCATCATTGAAGATTTTCCAATATCTAATCGCCAGATTTAAGGAACTTGATAAACAATACGAGGCATTACCAGCTGATACTTTCTATGGAAGTGAAGTTCTGCAACGGCGATTAGCTGAAGTTATTATAACTTTACAAAGCAGTCCCAGGAAAGGAAAAGTGAAGATTCCAGCAGTTGGACCAGAGACACATAGAAATGCTACTTGGTTAAATGGAGTTCGTCGAGCCCCTGAATCCGCCGCTGTTCGTCGAGTGTATACACGATCTTCTGATTTAATTGAATTATATATTGCCGCCAATGAAATGATACATGCATGCAAAGAAGGAGCATTAGAAAGAGCGCTCTTTTGGGTTAAATGGGTAGCAGATGAAGAGGCTGCGATTAAAAAAGAATCAGGTGGTGGTTTAACGACATCTGATCATGGTATTGCATTATCAAAGACGGCTAAAGGTAAGGCTAATCCTATTCATTTCTTATTTTTATGTACATGGGAATTTTATAAAGAGTTGGCTACCGCCAATCCACCAATTATTAAAATGAATGATGAAGTTGCGGCTATTGTTTATTTATATAAAACTGCACCAACTTCTATTTTAACAGGAAGGAAGAGAACTGAACTTCTAATAATTTTGCTACAAGTTTTATGTGAAGTACCAAAATGGAAGAATCCAGTCGCTGGACCTGTATTCAAAGATCCAGTCCTTATTAGTCGAACCGTTGCACAAGCACCCATGTTCTTCAAAGAGATTTTAGCTCGTCCTGCTCCCAGAAAAGTAATTAAGAAACAGGGGAAGCCGAAGATGAAGAAGAAGATTAATGGTGAAAACATGTCAACAGAAGAAAAATTGGCTGCATTTGATGCTGCTGTTAACAAAATTTATGGTCTTGATAATACACATTAACAAAAATTGATGTTTCTACCGGCAAATAAAGACAAGTAGAACATATTAGAATGTCTGGGCGTCGTAAAGCAATTATTGCAACAGATTCCCTCGGCGACAGCCGAGCTGCGCCTCGCGAAGAAGATGAATCGTCGATTAGACGTCTTGTAAAACATTTAGAAGAGGCGAAACGGCAGTATTTTGAAACCGGTGAACCTATTATGGAAGATTTCGAATACGATGCTGAAGAAATGATTGTTGCTCGTGAAGCCCCTGATGCCTCTGTTCTAAAGGCAGTTGGCGCTCCACCCGAAGAAAATGTTGTTAAGCTACCAGTCGCTATGCCATCACTTGATAAAGTGAAGCCTGGTGAGAAATCATGGACTAAATGGCTTGCAAAACAGGAAGGTGAAATGCAATGGTCATCCAAACTTGATGGCATTAGCGCTCTTTGGATTCCATCCGAAGGGAAACTCTATAATCGCGGTGATGGTACTGAGGGTACTGACTTGAGTCGGTTTATTCCAATTATTGCTGGACTAAGTCGTAAAGCAGCTCCCAAAATGGTTCGCGGCGAAATTCTTATCCGTCGAAATGAAGCGCCCAAAGAGGCAAAGATTATTCGATCATGGGTAAATGGTGTTCTTCATCGTAAAGAAGGTGAACCACTACCACCCGCAGGTCTACTACGTTTTGTAGCATATAAGGTTGTCGATTCATCTGCCCCTATTAAAGAACAATTTGCAGCCTTGAAAGCAGCAAATTATGAACTCCCATCTCACGGTTATTTCCAGATCAATGATCGTAATCGTGAAGGTGTGGAACCTATGATGATTCAATTATATCAAACTGAAAGGGCCGAAGGCGCCTATGAAATTGATGGAATTGTTTTAACATCGGCTACAGGGAAACCTGAAAAGCCGACTATTGAGATCCCAATAGATACAGTAGCCTTCAAAATGTCACTGGCTGAACAGATTGCTGAAACAACTGTTACAGAAGTTGAATGGAATCTCAGTCGCGGAGGACTCTTAGTTCCCCGCATCATAATTGAACCTGTAACAATTGGTGGAGCAACCATTAGTAAAGTGACAGGACATAATGCTAAATTTATTGTTGATTCAGGACTCGGTTCTGGGGCAACAGTGAATATTCGTCGGTCAGGTGATGTTATCCCTATTATTGATACCGTCCTTGTACCAGTCGAACCAGATCTTCCCCCTAAAGGTACTTTTAAATGGGAGGGAGTACATATAAAACCAGCTGTTGATGAAGGTGGTGATCCATCTCGTAAACTATTACATTCCCTAAAAGTCCTTGGAATTAAAGGTGCAGGTGAAGCAGCTGCTTCAGAATTAGTTAAGGGTGGTTATTTGACTATCTTTGATATCAATGACGCAACAACTTCCACGTTGCAATCCCTAATTGGAACTGCAAATGGAAAGAAATTAAAAGAAGGTGTCGCTGCTGCTATTGGAGCAGCGGATCTTACAACACAAATTCTATCATATCCAGATCTTCCTGCTGGTCTGGGCTCAAGTCGTATTGAGGTATTTGTTGCTGCAGGAGCAGATTTTGATGGACCACCTGTTGAAGGCTTTGGTCCTCAGACATGGGCTTCTTTACAAGCCGCTAAAAAAGATATTAAAACATGGATTAGTCGATTCCCGGCTAAGGCCCGAATTACAAATAAAGCAAATACTGTACCAAGTAAAGGCCCTATATGTTTTACTGGTTTCCGTTTGAAGCCAGATGAGAAAGCTCGTGTTGAGGCTGCTGGTTGGATTCCTAAGGATTCATTTTCAAGTACATGTAATTTCCTAATTGTTCCATCGTTACCCTATGAATCTACTAAAGTAGATCAGGCAAAGAAGTTCGGTGTACCAATTATTGATCGAGATACATTTATGCGCTCACACTTGAGCAAAGTTTAAGGATAAACGCATTCCACATGTCTAAGCACCATTAAAGAATATATTATATTTTTAGATGAGTGCTACAAATTCAGTTAAAAATGTAGCTAATGCAGCCACTGCAGCCGTTAGTAGTGCTGTACCAGAAGGTATACAAAAGAAAGCGGTGACATTTATGATGGTAATGAAATGGTTTTTTATTGCAGCTATTGTTGGTTTAGTAATTTGGGGAATTGTAACTCTTGTTCGAAAGATTGATCGTGTTCATCAAGATGCCAAAGAAAATGTGTCGAGTCCAGAAAATAATGCACGGATTAGGAAAGAACAATTAGAGATATTCAATCCCGTCTACATACAACGTGAAAAGTTACCCGCTTATCAAATGGAGAAGTCGGGCTTAAAGACACCAAATATAACAATTCCTCCATTGGCGAAGGCAGAGACGGCATTAATTAATTATTCTGTCCTTACATGTAATTATGCTGGCTATATTGGACCTCTTGAGAACGGTGTATTTGCACCTCAAGAGGCTATTGATCTTGCATATAAGGCAGGATGTCGTGCATTCATGTTACATATAGATCATTTAGATGGATCCCGTGATCCTGTCCTAATTGTACGTGATGCCAGTGGTAATAAGATTTCAAATAATGTCGGTTCTATTGCTCGAACAATTAAGGCTATTGCAGATGGAGCCCCAAGAGGTTCAGATGCAGATCCAGTTATAATTATTCTATTTGTGAATCGATTACCCGCTAAAGACGCACATCATCCTAATAGTATTAACTTTATGTCAAATATTGCACTTGCATTAGATCCATTAAGACAAAGAATATTAGGCTTAACTGCAGAGGGTGATTTCAGTCGTCAGAAACAGCAAGATACATTATTTATTAGACCTCGTGAAGTCTTTGATGGTAAGTTTATTATAATGTCGAATTTGGATACTTCTGGATTTAGAAATAAGGCACTTGTGAAGAATTTACCAATTAATCAAGATTTAGATTTCTGGATACATGCTCGTATCTTCACTAATAATTCTACAAATCTTCGACTCGTGAAGAAACCAGAACAAACCAAATCTATTGCTCCTGTTGCAGAAAACTTAAATTTCTTCAATAATATTCCTGAGGATCGTCGTAATGAACAAATAGCACGTACGAAGGTACAATGGACTATTGCAATGGAAAACTTCATGGGTACTGTACCCGAAAAGAAGACATTGGATAATCTTCTTAATAAGTCCGGTGTTTCTTGTATTCCCATTATGATCTTTAGCAAAGATACAAAGACATTATTTGAAAATGTCTTCTCTAATGAATTCTTCGGTCGTTCAGGTTATCGTCCTAAACCTAAGGAACTCCGTTACGTTAAACCTGAGCCTGTGCAATTAGGTATGGCACCTGCATCCCTAAATGCATATGGTGGCCGTTTACCAATACCAGGTGTAAGTGATGGACCTTATTCCAAAGCTCGTGGTGAATTCAAAGAATTACAAGCGCTTGGTGGTCATGGTTGTAAAGCGGTTGTACAAGATAGTGGAAATTTTGTCATTCAAGATCGTAATGGTAATGTACGTTGGTCAACAAATACAGCCGCTAAGGCCGTTAATTATTCTAAACCTTTCCGTGGTGTTATGCAACAAGATGGTAATTTAGTTTTAATGGATTCTAATAATAGTCCAGTATGGGTAGCTTATTCAAATCCTAAAAAGAAAAAGGATCAAGTAGGACCTTATACATTTACAATGCAGGATGACTGTAATGCTGTTGTTTATAATGGAAAAGGTAAGGGCATATGGAGTACAGCTACACAAATAAAATAGGGCCCTAATAGTAGATGAGTCGTTCATATAGATCTGTTATTGATCTAACTGGTCAATTGCAGCAAATAGACCAATTTGCGGATATATTACAAGATAAAATAGATTTTGATGCAGCTCATGACGAAGATATTTTAAAGGGAATTAGAATTGTCGAAGATTTTCTTCGTCGTAAACATCGTGTATGTTATGGTGGAAGCGCGATGAACGCACATTTACCGAAGAAATATAAATTTTATGATCCTGATAAAACTATTCCCGACTACGATTTCTTCAGTCCCGATGTTGACGGCGATGTAGCCGATTTAGTGAAGACCTTGAAAGCTGAAGGCTTTACAGAAGTTGATAGTCGTCCTGGTATGCATGCTGGTACTATGAAAGTATTCTTAAATTTCTTCGGTATTGCCGATATTAGTGCTATTCCCCAGAATCTATATGATATATTTGAAGACCGTGCCAAAACTATTAATGGTATAAACTTCATGGATATCGACAGTCTTCGAATGATGATGTATTTGGAGATTAGTAGACCACGTGGTGATGTTGAACGTTGGCATAAAGTCTATGAACGAATTCTTCTTCTTCAATACGTCGCAAAACCCAAACATTGTAAAGTTATTAATGACATTAAGAATATTAGGATATCTGATGAAGTAAACAATGCAATCTTCGCATATGGTCTCAATAACAGTCGTGTATTTGCTGGTAATGCTGTACTTGATTTATACAATGAATCAAAGAAGAAATTCCAAGACGGATCTTCTCTTCGATCTGCAAATCTTCCAATTATAATGTATTCTCCTAATTTGGAGATGGATGCTGGTGCAATTAAAAGTATTTTAGGTGAAGGAACAACAGAAGAACATTTTGAAGAGATTGGTGAAACTGTTCCTGCACTGACTATTATAAGTAAGGATAAAAAACCTGTACTTCTATTAGTCGAAGAGACTGCATGCCATGCATACAATACAATTAATTTACAAAAGCGAATTATTCGTATTGCTTCTCTTGATACAATAATTACATTATATTTCAGTCTTGAATTGGCGAATAATGATACAATTAGAAAATTCTTTCCTATGAGAATTAATTGTGAAGCACAGGTTGCAATTAATATATCTAATTATTTGCGCACACATGTTGCTCGTAGTCAATTTCCATTTATTAGCACGGATTGTAGTGGCCATCAGAAGAGTAAACAAACGCTTTTGAGGGAGAAATTCGCCCGTGCTGCGGAAGAGAAGAAAATGCGTGCTGCAAGTAGTACCAGAAAATCTCGATCCAAGTCTAAATCAAAGTCAAAGTCAAAGTCTAAAACCAAGAAGTCGAAGTCTAAATCGAAGTAATTATCTAATTAAATATGCATATCCTTGATCATAGTCTGTAAATGCATTTATTGCCTCAGTCGGTGTTGCACCATCAACCATCATTGCCGCATATGCCTTATCATTTCCTTGTTCTATTTGTGCCATTAATTTATTCAATTTACTGAAATTATCAACAAGTTCTTTTAAAATAGTTTGACTAAGCTGTAATTCTTCCAATTTCTTAATGCGTGTCATAGAAATACCATATAAGTGTTGAATATCTTCTGGACCAATACTAACTCTTTTCTCTTTATTAGCAACAGTATATTGGCTCAATATATCTTGTAAATTACCTTTTGCTTTGATAGAAGCAGACGATACATTTATATCAGTATCTTGGAATCCACTAATTGTTGCTCCTAAACTCTCAGCAGATGATCCTTGTATTTTACCAGCCCCATCCTTACCGCCTAATTGTGATAAATAATTATATGCATCAGTGCATTTTTTATTCAAGAATTCTGCGGTTGATTTATAGATAGCTACTTCTACAGGTAGATATAAATAACTAACAACATATTTTACTTCATCAGGAACTCTTTCTGTTCCAGCTATTTTTTGTAAAACATTATTAATATCGAATAATGGTAAAACACGTCCTGGTTCCTCTTTTTCAAGTGCAGCGCGTATTTCAGGACGTTTAGCATTAGCTGCAACTTTCATTTCCTCTTTTGAATTATATTTACTTGAATCTACCTTATTACCAGCAGCAATTCCTACAAGTTTTTCATAATAGGGTACCAGGGATGCTATCAACTTCTTCTCACGTGCTAAATTATCTCCAATCTCTTTCATTGCAAGTCCATAATCAACTGGAGGAACAATTATATCTCCTTTTGGTTCACCCGAGGGTGAAGCAAAGAAATTCTCGGCAATATAATTGCCTTGAATTATGCCAACTCCGTTGGCGAATTTCTCTTTAACTTTTCGTGTAAACAACCAAATAGCGGCTAAAATAACTATCAATAATATAGTAGTTATTAAATACATACCTATTTAATTGTCGAGGAATAAAAATTTAGATATCCATCATCATGTTTTTATTGAACCAAGAAATTGGAACACGAACAAAATGAGGTTCTGAATCATTCATACTGAAAGTAAAAATAAAGTCATCGTCAACACGCTCAAAACCAAGACAATATTCAATCTTAGTATCGCGGAATGCAAATGGCAATGACATTTTCATAGGCTTATATGTTGCCGGGTCAAGAACAACAAGATTATGGTAATATTTCCGAGGAGTAATATATAATACAGAGTGTGTCACACACCATAAAAGTCCATTATAAGAGATTAATCCAGATGATCCTCGTAGTCTTTCGAAGAAGATTGGTGTATCATGACGTGTATGAATCTCAATTTGCTGTGAATCCTTATTAATACGTCCTACCTCTAATGGTGACCATTTGAAGATAATATTATCATTATGTCCAATCCAATTCTTCTCACATTCAGATTCTGTTGGAGGTTTAATACATATATTATCCTTAAATGCCTGATTTATTAAATCATAACGACCGGTGATAATACGATTTTTCCCATTGTAAGAGTATTCACGTGTAGTTGCATTATAATGAATTAATCCTCCTTTCTTGAATAAGCGGACATCTTCAAGTCCACGAATATTTGTTTGATGGAATTTAGTAACATCATCAGGTAATCCATTCATCATTATAAGATTTGAAACAGGCTCCAAATTCTTCGGATCGAAATATTGGTATGCATTCTTCGTACGAACCCAATGTCCTGAATTATAGACGCCATTTTCCATCATATCATAACCACCATCAGGACGGATCTTGTAATTAACAAATCGAATATTTGCTAAAAGTTGTTCAGGACTTGTTGGGGTTGGACGATGTTTAATTAATGAAACAGAAGATGGACGGAAATCCGTATCTGGACAGATCGCTTCGATCTTCTTTGTTTCAAATTCATGAGCCAATCTGGGTATATAGTATTGAAGATTTGAGAAGACATTATCCCAACAATGACGATGTTTATTCATATATTCAAGACAAAATCGTGTTCCATGGAAGTTATTATTTGGACTTACATAATAATGAAGAATAGTATACTCATAATCAAGCAAATACGAATAAATATTCTTCTCAATGAAGAGAAGATCCTTTGGATAAGAAATAGGCTTAGCCTTTTTCCAATAAGACATTGCTCTATATTGATCTCCTACATCACGAAAATAATTAACTAAGAAATATAGGGGTTCAGCTCTACTTGGACGAATCTTATATGCTTTCATAGCCCATTTTTCTGCTTTGAATGGTTTCTTGAGATGCATATAGAGCTTTGCAATTGAATAATAACTATACCATACCTCTTCCGCCCATCCACCCTTAGCAATACGTTTCTTATAAAATTCAATTGCTTTCTGTGGTTGACCTGAATCACGGTAGCTCTGTGCTAAATAGAAATAGTAGCGTTCATTATTGGGTTCTTTTTCAATACCCTCTGTTAACAAACGAATATCACGAACGAATTTATCTGCCTTGCAACCGCCATCACCAATATCATCAATATGAATAAAATCAAGAGGAAGTTCTGTTTTTGCTGGACCATCCCAATATTCATGTGTTACACCTACACAACGCCAATTATCAGAGAAGCGAACGAAACGAGTATTATGATAATCCAATGATTGTGTACGTTGTATAACGAGATAACCACCTTCTGTTAAGGACTCCTTATTGTATTTTGGACCAACTTTTAGAACCATATCACCATCGAGTAATAGACCATAAGTATCTTCTTTGGACCAGCCGAGAGATTCACAGAAATGACGACCATTTGTAAAACTTAGACTACGATTATGTCCAAAATTCTTCCATTCATCCTGATATAAACCTACAGGCACTGAAAGTTCACCTTTCAGACGTTTAACTATATCACGTGTTGAATCAGTTGATCCTGTATCACAGACACATACCGCATCAACCGCAGTAAGAGTGGAGCGAATTAGGCGTTCAATAATCTTCTCTTCGTTCTTCACCATAGTCAGAAGAATAACACGTTTCTTCTTCTCTGTCGCTTGTGTGTTAGACGCTACTGGAGCTGGAGCTGGAGCTAAAATAATTGGCTTCTCACCAATTTCTTCAACATTTATAATTGTTGACCTTGTATTAGTTTTAACAATTTCATTTTCTAATACAACTGATGGTTCAGTTCCTGGGAGACAAACGCCACTTCCAGCCAAGCTGGAATGTGGTAATTGTAGCATAGAGTCATTATGATCAGCTTTGAACCATGCAAATAGATCATCATGTTTTTGTTCAATTAGAGCCCAGATATTATTTTCCCACATAATCTTCTTATCAGAAAGAACATTCTTCAGCTCATTGCTAAAAAGTGTGTGGAAACGTTTAATAACTGGTTCAGTACCAACAAAGAATCCACCACAAAAACGCCAATTAGGTTTATTATAAATTGTATCAAGAGCTACACCTTTGTCCCAACATCCTGGAATATTGACTCGTTTTTCATCAATTTCAGGAATGTTATTAAGTGCACGAGCAACAACAACATGATTTTTTACAATCTTGAAAATACCTGCATCAATCCACGCATAGTACTTACTCTTTCTAAAAGTCATTCCAATATTCATTAATTCAGTCTTAGATAACATAATAGTTAAGAAATCAATTGTATCCTTCACTCTGTTGCGCTCAATTGGCAAAGAAATAGTATCATTACCAGTTGCCTCATCAATTTGATTAAATGTATCAAGTGAAGTAAGAGGTCGCATTACAGAAATAAGATTTTTCTTATCTTTTAACTTACCAATAAGATCAAGAGTTGGTCCATAAGTGTCATGGAAAAAAACTATATTTATTCCAGTTTCTACAAGTTGTTTAAAATGTTCCAAGAATTCAGTTGGTTTGAGAATCGGCGAATTCTCAGGTCTCTTTAATGGAT
>JACCDY010680630.1_pt1 | contig 30643 bp, 28 predicted proteins | sample 7446391 | NCBI WGS metagenome assembly JACCDY01 (sample SAMN15323451, study PRJNA562643) | freshwater metagenome | isolation source: river surface water | place: USA:Blue River Watershed | collected 2017-08-18 | reverse complement strand
TGAAGGTGCAGTTGATATCGCAGCCGAACCTAAATTGGCGCTTTGGGATATGGCGCCGCTTGTGATCATCATTGAAGAGGCCGGAGGTTTATTTACAGATCTTGATGGAAAACCAGGTCCATTTGGAATGAGTGGAATTTCTGCAAATAAAGAACTACATAAGAGCTTTTTACAAGCTATTTTGCTTTAACGCTCTCTGCTTAATTAGCTAGGAAGTATTAGGGTTAGAACGTGGCAAATCTAGAGCAGATTGATCTCTCCATTGCAGGTATGACCTGCTCCTCTTGCGTTGGAACTATTGAACGATCACTTAATAAGGTTCCTGGAGCAAAGGCAACTGTAAATCTGGCCACGGAAAGCGCACATGTGCTTGTACCTGCTGGAACTTCACCAAAGATACTGATTGATGCTGTAAAAAGTGCTGGTTACGCTGCCAAACTTCGTATCGATAATTATGAGAGTTTTTCAACTTCGCGCAGGATGGGTTGGCGAGTTTTTCTATCGTTTTTCTTAACTATTCCCGTTGTTTTAATTTCCATGCTTCATGGCTTGCATGAAGAAGTTGATAATTTGATTATTAATTATCTAAATGAATTTGAATTACCTCTGCCACTCTATTCACCATCCGGTTGGGCTGCAATTGCACTTACTGCTCCAGTAGTTCTCATTATTGCTTGGCCAATACATCGAGCAGCACTACGTAACTTCTTCCATCCGACAATGGATAATTTAATTTCGCTTGGCTCAATAACTGCTTTTGGATGGTCCATTTATGCAAATTCCACAGGAGCTGGTGAAATTTATACCGAAGTTGGAGCCTCCGTTGTTACTCTAATTATTTTCGGAAGGTATTTAGAGTCTTTGGCAAAACGCAGAGCAGGGTCTGCACTCTCAAAGTTGCTCTCACTCAATCCCAAGGAAGTAATAATTCTTCGCGGTAATGAAGAAGTCAGAGCCCCGATAGAGAATTTAATGGTTGGCGATATCTGCATCGTAAAGGCCGGAGAAAGATTTCCTACCGATGGCTTGGTTATTGAAGGTTCAAGCTCGGTAGATAACTCGCTACTTACCGGTGAATCGATTCCAGTTGAGGTGTCACCTGGTTCTAAAGTTATTGCAGGTGCAATAAATTTAAATGGGCGTTTGATAATTGAAGCAAAACGAGTTGGAGCTGATACCGAACTTGCTCGAATAACAAAGATGGTTTTAACCGCGCAGAGCGAAAAAGCCCCTATTCAACGTTTGGCTGATCGCATCAGTAACTTCTTTGTTCCAATCGTAATTCTCCTAAGTTTAGGAACTTTAGCCGGCTGGCTTTATTTGGATAACTCAATAAGTAAATCTGTCTCTGCTGCGGTAGCTGTCTTAATAATTGCTTGTCCCTGTGCGCTAGGCCTGGCAACACCTGTTGCGCTATTAGTCGCGACTGGTCGTGGCGCTAGCCAAGGAGTTGTCTTACGTCGAGCATCAGTACTGGAACAGGCGCCAAAAGTGGACTTAGCAATTCTCGATAAAACCGGAACCCTCACATCTGGTCAGATGCAATTAGTAAAAAGAGTGATTCGCATTCCCGAAAAGCTCGGAATCACTGAAGAGATTGCACTCTCTGCCATATTTAGCGTTGTTCGTGAGAGTAATCATCCAGTAGCTAAATCAATCACAATATCAATTCCCGAGATGAAGAGTGGTTATCAAATATCCAAACTTCCGATCTCTGATTATCAAGAAGATGGTGGAACTGGAATCGGTGCCCGGGTTAACTTTGCACACGATTCGGTGCCAGTAGTTATTGGTTCGCCCAAAGCTGTACGTAAAGCAACCCTCTCCCTACCTGACGAATTTGAAGAAGCAATAAAGAGCGCAGTCGCCAATGGAAATTCAGTCTCACTTGCAGCAATCGATGGAATAGCAGTTGCACTTTTTGAAGTTGGAGATACGTTACGAGCTGATTCTGCAAAAGCTATCTCGCATTTACAAAATATGGGAATTGAAACTTGGTTGCTATCCGGCGATAACGAAGTATCGGCACTAAATATTGCAAATGCCGCCGGTATTTCATCTTCAAATGTCATCGCTCGCGCCACGCCAGAAATAAAGTTTGCCAAAGTCGAGGAATTTCGCGCCAAGGGTAGAAAAGTCTTGATGATTGGCGATGGCATAAATGATGCAGCAGCGCTAGCTTCTGCTGATTTAAGTATGGCTATGGGAACTGGAACAGATACTGCAATTGCTACCGCAGATATCACCTTAATGCGACCCTCGCTAATAGCGGCAGTAGATGCACTTCGCTTGGCCAAGAAAACCCTGAGAACTATCAGAGGAAATCTGCTTTGGGCATTTATTTATAACGTAATTGGCATACCGATTGCAGCGCTGGGTGCATTAAGTCCTATGTACGCTGGAGGCGCGATGGCATTTTCAAGTCTTTTTGTAGTTTTAAACTCGCTACGCATTAATCGCACCACTACGCTCGCGCCGTGAATATAACTACTGCGATCTGGTTAGCAACTGTTGGTGGAATTCTTGGACTTTTACTTTTTGATTTATTAACGTCAACTCGAAAAGCTCATGATGTATCGTTTAAAGAAGCCTCATTCTGGTCATTCTTTTATATCGCGGTAGCGGTTCTTTTTGGTGTCTGGGTTTGGTCTGATTTTGGTGCCCAATTTGGAAAAGAGTATTTCGCGGCATATGTAGTCGAGAAATCTCTCTCGATGGATAATCTATTTGTATTTATTATCATTCTTAGTAATTTTGCAGTTCCAACCATTTACCATCAACGAGTACTAATGGTCGGAATCGTGCTCGCATTGATTATGAGAGCTATTTTTATTGCAATTGGCGCTGCCGCTCTCGAAGCATTTGCTTTTACTTTCGTAATTTTTGGAGCTGTTTTGCTCTGGACCGGAATCAAATTAATGCAGCATTGGGATGAAGATCCCGACCTAAGCGAAAATCCAATCGTTAATTTTGCCCAAAGAAAGTTCAATTTCACCGATAAATATCATGGTACTAAATTGTTTATCAAGGAGAATGGGAAGCGATTTGCTACTCCACTATTGCTTGTAATGATTGCAATTGGTGCAACCGACTTACTATTTGCGCTAGATTCAATTCCGGCAACTTTTGGGGTAACTCAAGAGCCTTACCTTGTCTTTGCTGCTAATGCCTTTGCGCTACTTGGCTTGCGAGCTCTTTACTTCTTGATGAAAAACTTGGTTCAAAAATTGATCTACTTCTCATTGGGACTTTCCTTTATTTTGGTCTTTATTGGAATCAAGTTAATGTTGCTCTGGGCTTACGAAGAGTTTGATGCTCCAACAAAGATTTCAACAAATATTTCGCTCATCGTGATCGGAACTATTCTGCTTATTTCAACTGTTGCAAGCTTGATTAAATCCAAGCGTGATCCAAGTGCAGTTGCACATGCCGGAAGAATGTCCGATCCCAAATCGGATAAGCATTAGGCGGATAAGCAAGGTTCAAATAAGCAAGGGTTGAAAAGCAGTAAAAAGCCTTTAAGTAGTAGCGGGGGCAGGATTTGAACCTACGACCTCTGGGTTATGAGCCCAGCGAGCTACCGAGCTGCTCCACCCCGCGTCGGTAACGCGAAGAATAGAGGCAAGTAGGTCAATACACCAATTCCCTATTAGTTTCCTACTAATTCAGGAGTTGAACTTGCACTTAACGACGTTGTGCATTTACCGCCGCTTCAATCGCTGCTTTTAATCGATCTTGTGCTTGACCATATGCAGCGAAATCTCCTTTAGCAAGAGCTGCTTGTGCATCAGCAAGTGCTCGCTGTGCGCTCGCTAGTGCTTGCGCCAATGCACCATTTGTTCCGCTTCCCTGTGTTGGAGTTTCTGTTCCGGTTGATGTTGAACCGCTATCGCCACCGAACACTTGGTCAAGAGCGCCACGTAATGTGTCATCAAAACCAATCTTTTCGCCAAACGAAACTAGTACTTTCTGTAGCAGTGGATAAGCAGCAGCATTTGCAGTCGCTCTTACGTAAACAGGTTGTACATATAACAAACCACCGCCGGCTGGAACTGTTAACAAGTTACCTAGTACAACATCAGATCCACCTTGACGTAACAAAGATAACGAGAGCGCGACATTTGGATTTGCCTCAAAGTTGGAGGCAACCTGTGATGGACCTGCAATATTGGTCGATCGCTGTAATTGCAGAACCGTAAATTTTCCGTAGTTCTCTCCTGGATCGGAATTGACTACCGCGAATGCAGAAAGATTTTCTCTGCCGCCACGTGGCACAAATGGAGTTGTGAGTGAGAATGCTGCCTTCTCTTCTCCAGGCAACTTCAATGTGTAGAAATAAGGAGGTTGAGCTCCTGCATTTGCACCTAGAGTTGAAGGATCACGAGGTACTCGCCAGAAATCCTGACCGCCGTAGAACGCATTTGCATTCTTTACGTGATACAGCGATAGAACATCTCTTTGTACACGGAAAATATCTTCTGGATATCTAACGTGTGACACCAAGCCTTCACTCATCTGCGATCTAGCTTTAACTACTCCAGGAAATGCCTTCATCCAAGTTTGAAGAAGTGGGTCTTTTTCATCCCAGGCATAAAGCGTGACCGTTCCGTCATAGGCATCTACAGTTGCTTTTACCGAGTTTCGAATGTAATTGATTTTCGAATTAGGTACTGCAGTCAATGGATTGTTATTGATATTTAGCGCATCAGTGGTTGCACCAGATACATCAACAGTTCTGGAATATGGATAACCAGCACTGGTGGTGTAGCCATCAATCAACCAAAGCACTCTGCCATCAACAATTGCAGGATATGGATCGCCGTCAATTTTTAACCAAGGAGCGACCTTTGCAACTCGTTCTCTTGGTACGCGATTAAAAATAATCTTCGATTCAGAGTTAATTAAGTTTGAAAGCAAGATTCTCTGTTCTTGGTAATGAATCGCAAAGAGCAATCTAGAGAATAGCGAGCCCATTGGAACTCCACCTTTGCCAGTGTAGGTGTAGTTCTTCTGGCCATTAGGTGAGGCATCATCTGGATAATCGAATTCGATCGGATCACTACCTTTTGCACCACCAATAATTGAATACTCTGGATTATTTTCACCGAAATAAATTCTCGGTTCAAAATCCCCCAAGATTCCTTTCGGTGGAATATCTCCCATCGTAAAGACAGGCTTTCCATCTACATCTTGAGTATTTCCATATGCTCCGACAAGTCCAAAACCATGCGTGTAAACAAGGTGATCATTAATCCAATTTCGATTTGGATTTCCGTCGATATTTAATTCGCGAATTGCTACAACCATATCGCGAAGCTTTCCGTCAATCACATAACGATCAATATCTAGTGATTCATTAAATGTGTAATAAGGCTTAATCTGCTGCAGTTGGCGGAAGGTTGCCGACAAGACATTTGGATCCATTAAGCGAATATTTGAAATTGAATCAACATCTTTTGCTAACTGCCCAGCGCTGGTACGTGTAGTTGCTTCATATTCTTTGATTTCAACTTTATCCAGACCATATGCAGCTCTAGTTGATTCGATATTTCGCTGAATAAATGGCGCCTCTTTTGCAGATTCACTTGGCTTTACTTGGAATTGCTGAATTAGAGCTGGATATACACCGGCAATTAAGAATGATGAGAGGCCGAGAAGAGCAAGTCCTGCAGCAGGAAGCACCCAAGAGCGTCGAATAATGTTTGCAAAGAAAAGTAAGGAGCAGATTATTGCGATTCCAACCAAGATTGATTTGGCTGGTAGCACTGCATTGACATCGGTAAAGGTAAGTCCAGTAATAATTCCTTGATCAGATGTACTTAGTGCAAATCGGTCTAACCAATATGCAACAGCCTTTATCGCAACAATTGTGCCGAGCAATATTGAGAGTTGAACTCGAGCAGTCACGGTGGTTCGGTCTTCGCGAACCTGCGGTCTAATTCCACCGTAAATGTAATGAACAGCAGTCGCTGCGATTGTTGCCAAGATTAAAGTTGATATCGCCCAACCTACGAGAGCTTGCCAAAACGGCAAGGTGAACATGAAAAATGAAATATCACGATTAAATTGTGGATCCGTAACGCCAAACGGCGTTGCATTGCGATAAAGCATCCAAAGTTCCCAGAACCTTGAGCCTGCGGTACCTGCAAAATAGAAAATTGCTAGCGCTATACCAATAATCGCGGCCCGCTTTATTGGTTCAATTTGGGCGCGATAACGTTCTAGATTGTCGGCTTCTAATGAAGTTGGAACATAAACAGGTCGACGCTTATAAGCAATCAAAATATTAGAAACAATTATCAATGATGTAAATAGTCCGAAGATGACAAATAACGAAGCTCTAGTTGTGAGAAGTTTTGTCCAAACTTCGCTGTATTCAACGGATTTAAACCAGAGATAATCAACATAGAAGCCACTTAATGAAACTAAGACCACCGCAAGTACGGTCAAGATGATGACGGTTAGTGGTAACGCACCAATCCGTCTGCGTTCGCCTGGATTTCGTTTCGGAAAGTTGAAATTACGGAAAGGATTCTCTGGGTTATTTCCAAATGTCATGGGGCGAGATTATCTGACCTTTAGCAAGTAGGAAATTGGAAATCATCCGGCGCGCGAAGCACTTCTATTGCTTCTTTGAGAGTTGCGACGGGTATCACCTTTAAATCCTTCGGAACATGCTTAATATCTGGACAGTTATCTCGCGGCGCCAAGAAGATCGTGGCTCCTTTTCGCGAAGCTCCGATCATTTTCTCTTCAATGCCGCCAATCGCACCAACTTTTCCTGAGACCGAGATCGTTCCAGTTCCCGCGATTGACCTTCCTCTCAGCAAGTCCTCAGCGTCTAGTTTTTCAACAATTCCCAATGCAAAAACTAAACCTGCACTCGGACCTCCAACGCCCCGCAGATTAAATCGAACATCTATTGGAAATTTTGCGCTGGTTCCAACCAAAATTCCAATTGCCGGTGAATTTGGATCTACATCAATTCCGCCATTTGCGATCAATTTAACTTCATATGTTGCCTTAATTAATTTACCTTCTAAGTCACGTTCAATTTCTATTGGGATTACATCGCCAATACTTCGTTCTTTATAAGCGGTTCTAATTTGCTCTATCTCTTTAATGAGATCTCCATCAACAGAGATAATTCGATCGCCCGGAAGTAGTTTTCCTTTGGCATCAGAGTTAACTCGGATTCGATTCACATAATAAATTTCTTCAAATTTATAGCCGAGATAACTTAGCGCTGCCGCAGTTGCTGTTATTTTAGAAGTTGTCATCTCGTCACGAGAATCACGGATTACTTGTGAATCATCAGATAACGGCGGATAGACAGATTCTCGAGGCAAGACCGCGTGTGGCCCGATTGCCCAGTTATAAAGGGTCTCAGCGCCAAAAACTGGTGCATCTGGATTAGTAACAAGTATTGACGTTATAAATAATTTTCCATTTGGCTCAAAACTTTGCGCATCTGTTATTTCAATGAGCTGACCCGTTACATTGTTTGGGACTCCGGGCTTAAAAAATACATAAGGAATAGGTGCGGCAAGCATCGCGATGGTAAGGAGAAAGAAGAAGAGTTTGGCTAAAAACGGCCAGCGATATCGCAACGGAGAGAGCGAGTTAAACATTATTTATCAGCTATCGAATCTTTGTTTTGATCTTTAAAAGTCTCTTGGAAACGTCTGAAATTGCCAACTGATCTATGCGTTTGATTCTCATAGCGGTTCTTCCACTTGGTAATCCAATAGGCGTAACCAATTCCACCAATTAGGGCCAGCAAGGGAATGATCCACCAGACGAGGGCCGAAACCGGGGCTCCTTCACTACTGGCTAGAACTAACACGGTCTTAGCCTAATTCAGAGACCTCCATAGTGCGCCTTCGGGAAGATATTTGCCTTCTTGCGGGTTATTTATCACAGAGTTCACATAACGAGAATGAAGAATTTAACAGTAGATTCTTCACGAGTAGAACGAGATTTGGAGAGCAATGGCCGGGTTTGGATTTACAAATGATTCATCTGATGAATCTGAGGAGAATCGCGATAATTCAGGAAATCCATTTGATTTCCAAGAAGTCTTCAAGCAGTTCTCAGGTCTTGGATTAAATCTGCCAGGATTAATCTCAGCACTCTCGGGTCAAGCATCTCCTGGGTCTTTATCAAAAGATCTAATTAGAGATATCTCCAAAAAGTTTCTCTCGGCCCATAGCGATATCCCGGTTACTTTAGAGAGTCAGAGCGCCGTTTATGAAGCGCTACAAATTGCAGATCTCTGGCTAAATGAAGCAACGATTTTTGCCGCTTTGCCGATTCCAGAAAGCTCTGCGTTGAGTCGGCGAGATTGGATTGATGCGACATTGACAGGTTGGCAAGAACTTGCCAAGCCCCTTGTAGATGGCATGAGTGAAGCCATGAATCAGATGTTAAAAGAGACCTTAGGTGATTCAAGTGAAATTGAAGGCTCTTCCAGTGACTCAATCAAGATTCCAGGAGCGCCTTTCGAATTTTCTCAAGCAACTTTGACTTCAATTATGGGCACTTTTATGAGTTCACTTCTCAGTACTCAACTGGGACAGACAATTGGCTCACTATCGACAACAGTTACCGGCGCTAATGATGTTGCACTACCATTAATGGAACCGATTCGCGCTCAACTTCTTCCGCAAAATGTAACTATCTGGGGTTCTGGCTTAGATATTGAAGAACGTGAATTGCGTATCTACCTAGCGCTTCGCGAAGTAGCAGCTGCTCGATTATTTGCCGGGGCACCTTGGCTTCGTAAACATATAAAGGAATCAATTGCAGCTTATGGCAAAGGAATCAGAGTCGATATAAATGCAATCTCTGAGCAGGCTGAAAGTGCAATGAACTCTGGAGAGATAGATCCAGCTAATCCGGACTCCTTAACTCTGGCAATATCAGGTGGCTTATTTACTCCCGAAGAGACGCCAGCACAGGTGCGCGCTTTGGAGAATCTTGAAACTCTCCTTGCCCTGATTGAAGGTTGGATAGATGCAGTTGTGGCCCTTGCTGCCGAGGATCGCCTGCCCTCACTTTCTAAATTAAGTGAGACGCAACAACGTCGTCGCGCAACTAAATCTCCTACCCAACAGTTATTTGCAACCTTAGTTGGATTAGAAGTATCGCCACGAAAAACACGTGAGGCAATGCAATTTTGGGAGAAAATTGTTGAGTTAAGAGATCAAAAGACTCGAGATGAGATTTGGGATGAAGCATTCTTACTTCCAACTTCAGAGCAACTGACTCAACCATTAGAGTTCCTAAAGAGTCGTACCGTTCCAGACGATTTATCTGGCTTATAAATTTGCTTTGAGTCTTTTGGGTGGAACTTCAAAGTTCTGTTAAGGGCCACGAAAGGCCAACTAAAGTCCAACTAAAGGCGAAGTCCCCGGGCGCACAATTCGTTATCTGCCTTCCCCTTGCAGATAAAGAACGGTTATCCGAGGACTTCGTAACCTGAAACTACGACATTAAGACATAAATAAGCAACTCACTTGCCGACGTTTTGCCCGAAAAAGACTCAGGTATACCTATAGAGTTTTGGAGGTGAGTCGAGAGAGTTTTGCCCGTGTGGATAACTACATTCAAGAAGAAATCTTCGGGACTAATCTCCACGTCGTGCCAACTAAAGAAAATAAATCCCGCAATGCATCGGGTCAAAGAGAAACAGGTCAAAGAGATACAGGTCAAAGAGCAAAAAGTGAATCAAAAGGCGGAAGAAGCGATAAAGGATTAAGTGAAATCCGAATTCCGCCCTTAGAGATTGCCGGCTGTGCCGAAATAAAGGTCATACGCAACTCAAGAAGAAGACGTTCTATCAGCGCTTATCGTGAACATGGATCGATTGTTATCCAAGTTCCAGCCAGGCTTTCAAATTCCAAGATTCAAGAAGCTATACCGGAAATGATCGAGAAGATTCTCGCAAGAGAAGCCCGCGAAAAATTGAGTGAGGGTGATTTACTAAATCGGGCAAATCGCCTAATTGATATCTACCTTCCGGAGTTTATGGTTCGACCGGCCAGCGTAAATTGGCGCACGATGAATGAACGTTGGGGTTCATGCACAACCGTTGATCGAACTATTCGAATCTCTGATCGGTTAAGTGGCGCGCCTGATTATGTTCTGGACTACCTTCTAGTTCACGAAATAATTCACCTCGAGATACCCGATCACGGCGAATCCTTTAGAGCCCTCCTATCTCGATTCACTGAGAGCGAGCGAGCAAATGCCTTTCTGGAAGGCTACGAGGCAGGCGCGCAGCGTTAATTGGGTGACAAATCGGACTTATTGCAGGTGTTATCGCAGGAAATCACTCAAATGAGCGTGGATTGCGATGGTTTGAGCGTGTGGCGAGGGTATGGTGAGGGCATTCGCAGGTACTAGAACCCTGTGAGGATCGGAGGAAAAGATGGCTGAAACATATAAGGGTGAGGCCTACTGCGTTAAGTGCAAAGAGAAGCGTCAGTTCGAAGGAACAGTAAACGTTTCTGACTCTGGTCGTCGTATGGCGAAGGGCAAGTGCCCTGTATGCGGCACCACTGTTAATCGCATCTTGGGCAAAGCCTAAGAACCCAAAGCTTAAAAATGGGGAGCGCCGAGTGCGCTCCCCATTTTTTATTGGCAGCCCATTTTTATTGATAGCACAGTTTTAACTTAGCTAACAGCTGGAGTGTTAATCCCAAATATCCACAATTTTTTCACCGCTCTTAGTTGTAAGAGTTTCATTTAATTAAAGATTGGTCGATGACATATCGACTCAAATCAGGAATTTCCTCTTGGCGTACCCCTTGCGGGCAATTAAGAGTTGGATCACGTTTTCGGAATTTTCTACTTCCCGATCGAATAGCAGGTATTGATATCGAATCTCTTCTTCTTGAATTGCGATTCGGAATTGAGCCAACGGTAGATTCAGCAAAATACGGACCAGCAATCTCTACCTTAATTGAGCTATCCGTTTTAGATAACAAGGTTCCCTTAAATTCACATTTGCAAAGTAACCGGCAAAATACTAATCAAGGCAAGGCGAAAGCTTCTAATGCATTAATCGACACAGCAATGGAAAATCTGCAACAGCGATTTGAGATTGAATCAGTCGGATGCGGAATACGAGAAGGCGCCTTAGATGGCGGGGCAGAAATGCTCTTGGCGCGTCAAAAATTAAAGATTTCAATTGTTGGCGAGGGTAAATTTCAATTCTCAAGAATTGCTATTGCGCTCTTTACCAATTTACTTGCATCAGGCTTTTCGCAAACTGAGTTTAAAAGCTCTAACTTGATTTCTCTTGATGCAAAAGTCGAAATCGTAGATTTAATTGGCGGACTATTCTCTCTAGGTGATATTGGACTTTCAAAACTTGAGATGCTCCAAAAAACCAGGGCAGAAATCTCGCTATTTCCATTGAAGGAAGATGCGTTAAGAGAATTGATTATTTCAATTGGACCACCACATCCTCATACCCAAAAGGAAAGTCTTAATCGCAAGATTCCAATCCTGGTTATTGATTTTGTATCTGGCGATGAACTAAGAATCGGTCCATTTTTTCTCCCCGGAAAAACTCCTTGCTATTCCTGCCTACTTCTTAGCGAGAAAGATTCTGGTGCGCTTACCAAAGTTGAGAACGCCTATTTCCCAAATGATTTCACCGAATTATGCGCTTCCCTTGCTATCGCCGGAGCCGGACTTGCCTCTCTAGCGATAGCGGAGTTTTCCGATACTGGAACTTCTTCACTTGCTGGAAGATCGATTAATTTCTCAACAGAGAATTTCCTAGCTCCACAGAGTCGAAGCTGGCAGCACCATCCCAATTGTTCGTGCAATTGGCTGCCAGCCGGTTCGGAAGAATTTTCAACTCGCGCCCCGGTGATAAGTCAAAGAGAATCTGCGGGTGTCCGAAATCCCAAGAAAGACCAGTACGCGTAGTGCAAAGTTAGCGAGCATTCCCCTCGCAGTTGCCGGACGTGGTGCGATTGGTTTTGGTAAACAATTGATTGGGCAATCTCCGCAATTTGCATTTGCTGAGTTACAAGAGAAGACCGCAGAACAAGTCTTTAAGGTTCTTGGTGAACTTAAAGGCGGCGCTATGAAGTTTGGTCAAGCGCTATCAGTATTTGAAGCTGCGCTTCCAGAAGAAATCGCAAAACCATATCGCGAGACATTAGTTAAATTGCAGGAAGCTGCTCCGCCATTACCTGCTCGAGTAGTTCATAAAGTTTTAGCTAAAGAACTTGGTGAAGATTGGCTAGATAACTTTGCCGAATTTGAAGATAAACCATCAGCATCCGCATCTATTGGTCAAGTTCATAAAGGGCGCTGGAAAGATGGCAGAGTCGTTGCAGTAAAGATTCAATATCCAGGCGCGGCCGAAGCTTTAATCTCTGACCTAAATCAAATTGAGAGATTTTCCAAAATTTTCCAGCTATTTATGCCAGGTCTAGAGATGAAACCTTTGCTCGAGGAGATGAAGGCACGAATTATTGAAGAGGTTGATTATCGATTTGAAGCAGAAGCCCAAGAGGCTTGTTGGAATGCCTATCTTGATGATCCAGATATAGCGATTCCAAAAGTTGTCACCGCTACTGATCGAGTAATCATTAGTGAATGGTTAGAAGGCAAACCCTTATCGAAAGTCATCGCAAGTGGAAGTCAAGAAGAAAGAAATAGCGCCGGAATCAAATTGGCACGATTCCACTTCACAGCTCCAATGCGGGCAGGTTTACTTCACGCCGATCCTCATCCCGGAAATTTCCGTCTGCTAGCTGATGGCAGATTAGGTGTATTGGATTTTGGCGCCTGTAATAGATTGCCGAATGGTTTTCCCGAGCCATTTAAGCGACTTTTGCGTAATGCGCTAGAAGGCGATGCGCTGGCCCTGTATCAAGGATTTAAAGAAGATGGATTTATTCTTCCGGAGGTTGATGTAGATCCGCAATTAGTTCTCGATTATCTACTTCCACTTGTCGAACCACTGCGCACGCCATATTTTGAGTACACCCGTGAGTGGCTTCGCGAACAAAGTGTCCGAGTCGGTGATCCTCGAAATCCCACAGCAAAGATTGGGTTCCAATTAAATCTACCTGCCGAATATGTATTGATTCATCGCGTAACACTTGGCACAACTGGAATCTTCTGCCAGTTGCGCGCGCAAGGAAATTTCCGGGATGAGGCGCTCTCTTGGTTTCCCGAGATTACGCCCTCCCATTTAGCTTAGGATGCAACTAAAGCTTTAGCGCTTTCAATTTCAACAGTTAGTTCGTCCTCTGGTTTTGCGCTTCGCGGTCTACCAGGTGCGCGTTTCCGTAGCACCACTCTTCCATCTTCAAAGAGTTCACCGCCCCAAACTCCGCACGGTTCTTCTCTTGAGAGAGCTCCTTTTAAGCAATCACTCTTAACTGGGCAGCCACCACAGAGGCTCTTGGCTAGTGCAATCTCCTCACTCTTTTCAGAGAAGAAAAGTTCGGATGATGCATTGTGGCAAGGAAGATTTAGTGCGCGACCATCACTGTAGCTACCTGTCACTGCATTTAGACCAATCTTTCCAGAATCGCCTTGCGCCCAACCAGGTACCAATAATTCGCTAAAGAGAACTGTCATTCTCCTCACCTCTTCCCTATCTCTCGGTTTCGTTTTGTTTATTCTTCTTCTTTTTTAGTTTTCTTTTTTAGTTTTCTTTTTTAGTTTTCTTTTTTCTTATTTCTCAGATCGCATAATTAGATAAAGAAAAAGGGCCCCGAATCCTTTTGGATTCTGGGCCCCTGGCCTTCTCTATCTCTTACTTATCCGATAGAGCTCCAGGTTCCAGAATCCCAATTTGAATACTTGGTCGCAAAATAGGTAAAGCCCCAATTTGCTGACTCTGATGCAGTCCATGTGGCAGCCAAAACATTGACAGCCGAAATAGGACGAAGCGCATTGCGATTCGTCTTCAACGTACTAGTGATCTGCATCCGGCAAGGGTAGGTGACGGCCATCAGTGCTCGCAACCTAATTTCCAGAAAGGCCGGCGCTTGCAATAAATGGGCTCGCTTCGCCCGCATAAGAGAGGTTGAGCTCCCGTTTCGCCCTTGTGACGCCTACATAGAAAAGGCGGCGCTCTTCTTCAGTAGATGATCCTGGCCATGGCAGATATCGACTCGAAGCGCCCACTAAATAGACGTATTCCCACTCCAATCCCTTAGCGCTATGGAGCGTAGCCAGAGTTACACCAGGCAGATCTGGCGGATTATTCTGTTCTGCGCGATCCTCTAATTCGCGAAGAAATGCGCGCATCGAATCAATTCCTTCATTTGCCAATTCCTGCGCTAATTGAATAATCGCTCTTGCGTACTTATCGCCATCGCCAAATTGTTTAAGTAAATCACGTAACTCACTTAGCCAATCAGAGGTCGCAAGAACAGATGCGCTACGGATTGCCGAAATCATGGCTCGGACATCACTTCGTTCAAAAAATCTCTCAGCAGTTCGAATTTGATTTTCAATTCCTGCGCCGAAAAGTGCTTTTTCCAAATCTTCTAATTGAGCATTGGTTCGAGCAAGAACTGCAATCTCATGCGGTTTACTTCCAGATTCTATTTTCAATCTGAGTGAATCCACGATTGAATTAATTTCTTCGCTCTCGCTCTTGAAACCAGATGTTGCTGGTTGATTACCGTGCGAATTGACGGCTTCCAAATCATGACCAAGTTCACCGCTGCGCAAAATGGCATTTGCAATATTTATGATCTCAGGAGTAGATCGATATCCGGCGCTCAATCGAATCACTTCAGCATCGGGAAAGCGCTTTGTGAAATTAAGTAAGAATGCTGGAGTGGCGCCTGCAAAGGAGTAAATGGTCTGCGCTGGATCTCCAACAACACAGATATCACTGCGCTTTCCGAGCCATAGATCTAAGAGCCGTTGCTGAAGCGGAGACACATCCTGATATTCATCAACTGTAAAATAGCGATACTGATCCCGAACTCGATCTCGAATCTCCTTTACCTCTTCAAGCATTCCAACCGTAAGTAATAAAACATCTTCAAAATCAATTGCACGCTCTTGCCGTTTGAGACTTTCATAAGATTCATAAGTACGAGCAATGTCTTCGAGATTCAATTTGCTTCTTGAATTAAAGGCGCGGTTATTGGCCAGCGCTGCTTCCACATATTCATCACTGGGAATCTGTAGGACTTTCGCCCATTCAATCTCACTTGAAATTTCACGCAATGCGGCTGGCGACTTAGTAAGAGTTATTCCTGCTCGATCAAGCGCCTCACCTAAAAATGCGCTTTTGCTCGTTAAAAGGGCGGGAAATCTCCCACCCAAAGCTTCTGGCCAAAAATAAAGTAATTGTTTTAGTGCAGCTGCATGAAAAGTCCTGGCAGCAATTGCTGGAACTCCAAGTGCACGAAGTCGCGCCCGCATTTCACCTGCAGCACGTGCCGTAAATGTCAGCGCAAGAATTCGATTTGCTTCAACGATTCCAATATCTACTGCATACGCAAGTCGATGGGTAATTGCTCGAGTCTTACCCGTACCGGCACCAGCAATAACGCAGACTGGACCGCGAACCGCGGTTGCAACCGCTCGCTGCTCTTGATCTAGCGCTGCCAGAATTTCATCAGCTAATTGCGCCATGTCTCCATGCTTACTAACTCAGCTTTAGCTTGCGGCCCGTACCAAGCATTAATCATTGCTCGCGCAACCGAGATTGACGGCGGTAAAAGTAATTCTTTCGCCGCAACCTTCTTCTTTATCTCACTTCGATCCAGCCAAATTATTTCTTCAATCTCATCCCCATCTGCCTTTACTGAATCTGGATTTGAGATGATCGCTTCAAATGCGATCATGATTGATGCCGGAAACGGCCAGGGTTGCGAACCCAAATAACGCATCTCTATGACATGGCCACCGCATTCTTCTGCTACTTCTCGAATCACGGTACTTTCAAATGATTCACCAGGTTCAACAAATCCAGCGAATGTAGAGAATCTCTTTGCTGGCCAGATCTTCTGCCGCCCTAAAAGAATTCGATCTTTTGAATCTTTTACTAAAACAATAATTGCGGGATCAGTTCTTGGATGATGTTCCGCTTCACATGACTGGCATTTTCTAACTGCTCCACCCATTGTTGAAATAGTTGCGCTGCCACATTTGGCACACCTCTGATGCGCTTGATGCCACTGCGAAAGTGCCAATGAATGAACTGCGGCGCCAATATCTAGAGAATTTAGTTTCGCTCCTATGGTTCGTAAACTTTCATATTCATCTGGATATTCTGCGGGTGCATCACCACGATGAATCAAGAAATAAGGAACTTCTTTTGAGTCTAACCCTAGAAAAAATCTATCTGTAGGAGCGTTAACAACCTCGGTAGCGCTCAAATAATGAAGGGCTCCTTCCTTACATTTAAATCTATCGCCCAACATTTCGATAATCCGCGCCTTCTGCCAGAGTCTTTCCAATTGCGCAGAATCGCTACGCAGATGTCCTGCGCGATCAAGTTCACCTCTGGAAAGCGGTAGGTCTAGAAGCATGGGGCGACCTTACTAGCCACCTCAAAATCCCTCTAAAAATAATAGCTTCAAGTATGTAGCCTTCCTCGCGTGAGAGCTGGGTTAACGATTACTTCGTGGAATTTGTTGCACGGTATGGCAATTCCGCCTAGTGAAACCAGATTAAGTGATGCACTAAAAAAATTACATAGCGATGCCAACAGTGATGTAATTGCAATTCAAGAAGTCGATGTTCATCAAGATCGTTCTGGAAATGGAAATCAAGTTCGCGAAATAGCTGAAGAAATTGGGGCGCCATATTGGGCCTTTGCACCTGCCATGTACGGAACACCTGGTGAAAAATGGCATGGCGTTACTGAAGAAATTGTCTTTGATAATCAAAATCCAATTCCACCAGATGCGATGTACGGAATCGGTATTGTTTCTAAAGTTCCAGTTAAGAGATGGCATCGTATAAATCTTGGTAAGGCGCCGCTTGGAATGCCGCTACTAGTACCAGGAGAAAAACGCCCAAAAATGATTTATGTCTCTGATGAACCTAGATCTGCTTTAGTCGCAGAGCTTGAAAATGGAATATCTGTTACAACTACTCATTTATCTTTTGTGCCAATTAAGAATTTTATTCAACTTAAGAAAATTGCCAGATGGGTAGAACAACTGCCAGGTTTGCATGTGTTGACAGGAGACTTTAACCTTCCTTGGGGCATGGCTCCAAAATTATCTGGCTGGAATGACTTAGTAAAAGGTCCTACCTATCCATCCTGGAAAGCTAATATTGAATTTGATTACATCATGAGCAAAGAATTAAGTAGCATTGACGTAATTCCAAAGATTCATCAACATTATGGAATTAGCGATCATCTCGCTTCAAGTATTACCTTGAAATAGTTCAAGCCACATCTGCTTTCTTACCCATCGATTCTTTATGCGAATTGAAAATAGCGAGTAATTCGCTACGTTTCTTATCTGGCATCGCAAAGGTTGCAGCAAAAGCTGACCAGGACTTTAGCTGATTGGAATCAGCGCAGGAAAGTAAGCCAGTTAGAAGTTTCTCCCAATCACCATCATTTAATGGTTTTTTGCGGGTCAAATTTGGATTTCTCTCCTGTTTTACATGTTGCTCATTATTTTGCTGAGCTCGGGCGGCTTTAGTCATTTCTTCCCTGCTCGCTCTTTTACCTTTTGCGGCAAATCCCAAATTAGCAAGACATCTACCAATACTTGATGTCTCACAATTTTCGCTGGCATTGGCGCGATTTACTGGAGAACTTCCTTCGATCTCTGTAGCAAAGCCAGTTGATTGCGGGCGAACATCTTCTAGATTTGTATAGGCCTCGGTTCGGCAGATCCATTCGATTCGCCCATCTGGTCTTTCAGTTCTCTGTAAATCTGTTAGCAATCTGCCATTTGGATACTTTGACCAGAATAGCCGGATACGATTTTCAACCGGTTCGTATTGTTCTAGATTGAAATATGCCATTACTGTCCCACCGCCATCAATAGCTCTTCTGCCATAACTTCAGATGGACTTAATGCGCCAACTCGAAATGCTTCTATTAATGCCTCGCGACCTCCATCTTTAAATCGAGTAGCAATATATGGATCTCTTGAATTAAACGAAATAAAATCTAAGACTTCACCGGTGCGAGGATAGATAGCATGGCCATCTACATTTTCGACAGATTCCAGAATATGTTTGCGGAAAGAGTCACGGACAGTCTCGACAATTTCATAATCCCAATTAGCCCTTACCCATTCGAGAAGCGCCTTCTCGCTTAGAATCTCTGCAGAGGTCTTCGGTTGAATCAGGGAAACTTTCGCAATTTCTTCGCCAGCTAGCATCGCTTTTGCAGCATCAGCGCCAACCTCATCGAGCGCAGCTGCGAATTCACGCCGTAATCGATCCTTTGCTTCTTTGGCAGCGTCAGAAATTAGAGTAATTGCAGATAGTTGAAATGCTAGTTCGCGTAGATTCATAGCCAGCTCCTTTCGAGTAAACGCATTACAGCGTTCACCACTGACATGGCTGGCTTTTTGGCGAAAAACCCTTGATTTATCAGGGTTTTTGCGCGTGTCGCAAACTAGTTCTCTTGGTTGGCTTTCTTTGCCTTGGAGGTCATTCGAGATCGCTCATTTTGGTCCAAAATAACTTTTCTAATGCGTACGTTAATCGGAGTTACTTCCACGCATTCATCTTCCCGGCAGTACTCAAGAGCTTGCTCTAGATTTAAAATCTTTGGTGGAATCAATCTCTCATTTTCATCAGAGCCCGCTGCGCGCATATTGGTGAGCTTCTTCTCGCGAACAATATTTACATCCATATCCTCAGGACGTGAATTTTCGCCAATCACCATTCCTTCATAAACATCTGATCCGACTTCAGCAAAAATGGTGCCGCGCTCTTGTAGCCCGAATATTGCATATGAAGTAGCAGTACCTGCTCTATCGGAAACAAGCGATCCGGTAGGGCGAGTACGGAGTTCACCGCTCCATGGTTCGTAGCCATCAAAAACATGGTGTAACAATCCAGTTCCACGAGTTTCGGTTAAGAATTCAGTTCTGAAGCCAATTAAACCTCGCGATGGAACTTTAAAGTCCATGCGAATCCAGCCAGTTCCGTGATTAACCATTTGTTCCATACGGCCCTTACGAAGCGCCATTAATTGAGTTATTACACCAAGATAATCTTCTGGCGCATCAATTGTTAGACGTTCCATCGGTTCATGAACTTTGCCATTAATCTCTTTAGTAACAACTTGAGGTTTTCCTACCGTTAATTCAAAACCTTCGCGACGCATCATTTCAACAAGAACTGCAAGTTGTAATTCACCGCGGCCCTGTACTTCCCAAGTATCTGGTCGGTCGGTATTTAAAACTCGAAGTGAAACATTTCCAACTAGTTCGCTATCAAGTCGATTCTTTACCAATCGAGCGGTTAATTTCTTGCCAACTCGACCTGCAAGCGGCGACGTATTGATACCTATTGTCATCGAAATTGAAGGCTCATCTACGGTAATTAATGGCAGTGGATAAGCATTTTCGCTGTCGGCCAAGGTTTCACCGAGTGTGATGGTTTCGATGCCGGCAACCGCAATGATGTCGCCAGGACCAGCTTCGCCAACTGGCACGCGCTCTAAGCCCTCGGTCATCATTAACTCGGAAATCTTTACCTTCTCTTGCGAACCATCACCTTTAATCCAAGTAACAAGTTGTCCTTTTTTAATGGTGCCTTCATGAACTCGACAGAGCGCTAGGCGACCTAAATAAGGAGATGAATCTAAATTTGTAACGTGCGCTTGCAAAGGTGCACCTTCATGGAACTTTGGCGCAGGAATTGTTTTAAAAATTACATCGAAAAGAACATCTAGATTTTCTTGATCTGGCATTCCACCATCGGTCGGACGATTTAGCGATGCGCGACCAGCTTTTGCTGAGGTGTAAACAATTGGAAAATCAATCTGTGTTTCAGTTGCATCAAGATCAAGAAATAGCTCGTAAGTTTCATCGACAACAGCAGCAATTCGAGCATCCGGTCGATCTACTTTATTAATGATCAAGATGACAGGTAAATTTTTCTGAAGCGCTTTTCTTAAAACAAAACGAGTCTGTGGCAGTGGACCTTCGGATGCGTCAACAAGTAATGCAACCCCATCAACCATTTCTAAACCGCGTTCTACTTCGCCACCAAAATCTGCGTGACCCGGTGTATCAATAATGTTTACCGTAGTAGAACCGCGTTTGACCGCGGTGTTCTTGGCCAGAATCGTAATTCCCTTTTCTCGTTCGAGATCCATGGAATCCATAACTCGATCTTGAGATTCTGTTTTCTCTTTATGAGCTGCGAATGCACCGCTCTGCCATAACATTGCATCGACTAGCGTTGTCTTACCGTGGTCAACGTGGGCGATAATCGCAAGATTTCGCAGATCAGTTCGCTCTTTTTCTGGCAAACCAACAAGATGTTTTGATTTAGTTTCAGACATTGAACCTGAACTCCACTACATCGCCATCTTGCATTACGTAATCCTTGCCTTCCATTCTCACCTTTCCGCGAGCTTTTGCCTCAGTCATAGAACCGGCGGCAACTAAGTCAGCAAAGGAGACAACCTCTGCTTTGATAAAACCTTTTTGAAAATCAGTATGAATAACTCCAGCGGCAGCTGGCGCAGTATCTCCTCTATGAATAGTCCAGGCACGCGCTTCTTTCTCACCTGCCGTTAGATAAGTCTGTAATCCTAATGTCTTAAAGCCAACTCTTGCTAATGTGCTTAAGCCCGGCTCTTCGAGTCCAATTGATTTAAGAAGTTCGAGCGCTTCTGCATCATCTAGTTCAGCGAGTTCTGCCTCAGTCTTGGCATCCAAAAAAATTGCCTCAGCTGGAGCTACAAGATTTTGTAGTTTCTTACGGAGTTCAAGATCTGCAAGTTCTGCTGCATCTACATTAAAAACATAGAGAAATGGTTTGGCGGTCAGTAAACCTAATTCCTTTAATTGCGATAAATCAACACTAGAACCAAAGAGTAATTTTCCGGCAGCAAGAACGGTTTCTGCTCCTTTCATAGCGGCAAGAACCGAGGCGCGTTCTTTATCTTGGCGCGCTTCTTTCTCAACTCTAGGAATTGCTTTCTCTAAAGTTTGGAGATCAGCAAGTTGTAATTCGGTATTTATAGTTTCAATATCGCTAGATGGATCAACATGGCCATCGACGTGGACGACATCAGGATCTGTAAAGACTCGAATTACCTGACAGATAGCATCGCTCTCTCGGATATTTGCAAGAAACTTATTTCCAAGACCTGCACCTTCTGATGCACCTTTTACAATTCCTGCGATATCTACAAATGAGACCGCCGCCGGAATAATCCGCTCTGAGCCGAATAATTTGGCAAGAACTGGCAGGCGTTCATCAGGCACCCCTACCACTCCAACATTTGGCTCTATCGTCGCAAATGGGTAATTGGCCGCTAGAACATTGTTCTTGGTCAAGGCATTAAAAAGGGTCGACTTTCCGACATTTGGCAGACCAACGATTCCAATTGAGAGGCTCACGAGGGGTAGAGCCTAACGGCCACTGTCAGTCTCTCCTGCCACGATATGAGCATGAACAGCGCACTTTCCATTGGAGTTGGACTACTGATTGGTCTCGGAATCGGTTTGGTAATTGGTCTAGTTATCTCCTCCCTGCGCGTCAATAATGAAAAAGGAAAAGTCACTCTTCTGAATACCCAGTTAGAAGAGATGCGCAAAGAAGAGGCTCGACTTACAACGCTTAACGAACAACTCCGCGCCGTAACAACTGGAATGACACAACTTGCGACCCAGAGCCAAGAAGCTGAAGTAAAACGCGCTCGTGCCGAAAGTGAGATGCGTACTCAAATTGAATCGATGCGACTTGGAAATGAAAACCTTTTACGTGAAACTACAAAACTTGCTGGCGCACTTTCTAATTCCCAGACTCGTGGCAAATACGGAGAAGCTCAACTAGAAACACTTCTAGAAAATGCCGGATTACTAGAAAATGTTCATTTCTTTAAACAAGATTATCGAACCTCCGGAACAGAGATTTCTAAACCTGATATCAAAATTTCCGTACCTGGCGGCAGCGAAATCTTTATCGACTCTAAATTCCCATTTGATCGTTTCCTTGATGCGATAGTTGAAAAGGATCCGCTCGAGCGCACACGAATGATGCAGCTCCACGCAAAAGATTTGCTGGGCCATGTCACCGCGCTTGCCAAACGTGGCTACCAAGAGACAGGTAACTCCCCAGATTATGTTGTTCTCTTTGCTCCCTTTGAATCAATCCTCTCCGAAGCCCTTGAGGTCGAACCACAACTTCTTCACAAGGCTTTTGAAAAAAATATAACTATCGCAACGCCAACAACCATGATGGCACTTCTTCGAACTGTTGCTTATGTATTTAGCCGCAGCGAACTCGCCAAAAACGCTCAAGAAATTACCGACTTGGCTGGCGAACTTCTAAAGCGGATCGGAAAAGTTCACAGCAAAATTGAAACTCTTGGGGATCGAATCAAATCTACCGAACGCGCCTTTAACGACCTTATTAAGAGTGCGGAAGAAAATGTTCTAAAACCAGCACGAAAGATGGTCAAGCTAGGTGCGCCTTCATCAAGCAAATTAAAGGCGCTAGAGGATGTCGATGATGAGGTACGCCAGATTGCACCAAAAGAACTTTCAGCCCCTGATCTATTTGAAGATGATGAAGATCTAGATGAAGAGAACAATGATGAGAAGTGATTTACCACAACCACCTTTTAAATCACCAGTAAAAGGTGCCGGTTTAACAAAGCCTGGCGTTGCTATTTTGCAATTCTTATTTATCTCCCTTATTGCACTCGTCGAGATTTTCTTTAGAGCAAATGTTGGATTCTTAACAGGTATTGCAATCTGGATTGCTTACTACTTTGCACTCATTTATGGCAGATCAGGCACGACTTACGTAGCTGTTGTTAATCCACCGATTTCATTTGCCATCGCAACCCTGCTACTTCTTCCATCAGTTGGCGGAATTTCACTTAGCATCTCGCGCATTGGAGTTGACGTGGTTTCTGGTTTAGCCAGCGTTGCGCCATTTTTAATTACCGGTTCGCTTTTTGGCTGGTGGTTTTACTTTAAAGAGCGTCGCCAACTACTTGCCCGCGGCGCGTAAATCTTTACGAAGTTCCGGTGGCAGAGCAAAGAGCAGGCTCTCATCCATCGCCCTAACTTCTTCAACATCACTAAAGCCTCGGCGCGCTAGATCTTCTAACAATTCACGGACAAGCAACTCTGGAACCGATGCCCCGCTGGTTACCCCAATAGTCTCAACATCTTTAAACCATTCATCTTTAACTTCACTTGCATAATCAATTAAGTAAGCGTTTTTTGCGCCGTACTCTTTAGCAACTTCAACAAGACGCACGGAGTTTGAAGAGTTCTTGGATCCGACAACTAGAACCAACTCCGTCTTTGGCGCGATAACTTTGATAGCAGTTTGGCGATTCTGAGTTGCGTAACAGATGTCATCAGATGGTGGATCTTGTAGCTGAGGGAATCGTTCTTTAAGAATAGCCACCGTATCCATAGTTTCATCAACGCTTAATGTGGTCTGCGACAGCCAAGCAACTGAACGATTTGGATCAATCTCAACATTTCGGGCCGAATCAAGACCATCAACAAGTTTGATGTGATCAGGAGCTTCCCCGGCAGTTCCTTCAACTTCTTCATGGCCATGATGGCCGATTAAAAGAATTTGTAAATTATCAGCAGCAAACCTTCTAGCCTCTTGGTGAACCTTGGTTACCAATGGGCAAGTTGCATCAATCGTCTTTAATTGGCGAGAAGCTGCTTCTTCATGAACTTTTGGTGAGACGCCGTGGGCAGAGAAAACAACTCGGGCTCCTTCTGGAACCTCATCAGTTTCTTCAACAAAGATGGCGCCACGTTTCTTTAATGATTCAACAACGTGTTTGTTGTGAACTATTTCTTTACGGACATAAACAGGAGCTCCGTATAGCTCTAACGCCTTCTCGACCGTTACAACTGCACGATCTACCCCGGCGCAATATCCACGTGGGGCTGCGAGTAGAACTCGTTTTGGCATATGCGCATCCTATTGCGAACCGCTATTAGTATCTCGCCATGCTTGAGACCTCCGCAGAAAAACCGGTTCCGGTCCGAGTAGTTTCAGAAGCAATCAGTGATTACATAAATCGCCTGGGACAAATCTGGGTCGAAGGTGAGATTGCGCAACTAAATGATCGCGCTGGATCCGGCATGATTTACATGAGGTTACGAGATCCAAGTGTTGATATGTACCTCGAAGTGACCTGTCCGCGATCTGTTTTCAAAGCAATTGCACCACTTACCGAAAATGCCAGAGTTGTCATTAACTCGAAAGTAAATTTTTATACTCCAACTGGTCGACTTTCTCTTAACGCTAAAGAGATTAGGCAAGTTGGCGTTGGTGAACTACTAGCTCGACTTGAAGCCTTAAAGAAGTTACTTGCATCTGAAGGTTTATTTGCTACAGAGCGAAAAAAGCCATTGCCCTTCTTACCTAGAAAAATAGGCTTAATCTGCGGACGAGCCAGCGCTGCAGAAAAAGATGTTAAAGAGAATGCCAAGCGGCGTTGGCCATCAGTAATTTTTGAAACTAGAGAAGTCGCCGTTCAAGGAGCCGATGCGGTAATTCAAGTTTCGGCAGCTTTGAAAGAATTAGATAAAGATCCAGAAGTTGATGTAATTATTATTACTCGAGGTGGCGGTTCGTTTGAAGATCTATTGCCATTCTCTGACGAGAGTTTGGTTCGCTTAGCTGCTGCTTGTAAGAAACCGATTGTTAGCGCCATCGGCCACGAACAAGATACGCCCTTACTTGATCTGGTTGCCGACTTAAGAGCTTCCACTCCAACAGATGCGGCAAAACGAGTTGTTCCGGATATCCAAGAAGAGTTAGTGAAGATTAAGCAGTTACGAAATCGAGCTGATCAGAAGATTAATGATCGCGTAGTTCTGGAAATGACTAAGGTCGTAAACTTCATGCAGCGCTCATTTGCAAGTATGAATTCTCGAATTATTCGCTCCGCAGAAGAGTTAACGCATACTCTTGCCCGAATAAGAACGCTCTCGCCGCAAGCCACATTAGATCGCGGCTATTCGGTAGTACAACTAAGTGATGGCACCATCGTGCGTAATGCAAAATCACTAACAGCAGGTCAAAAACTTCGACTCCGTCTTGCCGAAGGTGTGGCCCTTGCTACAGCGACCGGTGAAATTGAGGCTCCGCAAAAGAACGAGAAGTTATCCGGGAAAGCAGAGTAGATTACGAATATGGCCAAATTGAGTTATGAAGAAGCGCGCGACGAATTGCAGAAAGTCGTTGCTTCGCTCGAATCTGGCGGACTCGGTTTAGAAGATTCAATAAAACTTTGGGAGCGCGGCGAGGAGCTCGCCACCATCTGCCAAGAATGGCTAGATGGCGCTCGGGCTAAATTGGAATCTGCAAAACAAGAAGATGGTTCAGAAAATGCCTGAATTTATCTACGAAGATCTTCTTCCAGTAGGTCCTGACAACACTGAGTATCGCAAGATCTCATCAGAGGGAGTTTCAACATTCCAAGCTGATGGTCGCACTTTCCTTAAAGTAACTCCGGAGGCGATAAGAAATTTAACGCAAGTTGCAATTCACGATATCTCACATTACTTAAGAGGCGAGCATCTCCAACAATTAGCCAACATTTTGAAAGATCCAGAGAGTTCACCAAATGATCGCTTTGTTGCCTTAGATCTCTTAAAGAATGCAAATATCTCAGCCGGCGGAATTCTTCCAATGTGTCAGGACACAGGAACTGCGATAGTAATGGGCAAAAAAGGACAGCAAGTCCTTACCAGCGAGCGCGATGAGGTCACAATTTCACAAGGAATTTATGACGCATTTACCAAACTAAATCTTCGCTATTCTCAATTGGCCCCAGTAACAACCTGGGAAGAGAAAAACACTGGAAATAATCTGCCTGCTCAAATTGAGATCTATTCAGATTACGAACATAGCGATGAATACAATTTTCTTTATATTGCAAAAGGTGGCGGAAGCGCTAACAAATCTTTTCTTTACCAAGAGACTAAAGCAATCTTAAATCCCAAGACATTCCTGATCTGGCTAGAAGATAAGTTACGTTCACTCGGTACTGCGGCTTGCCCTCCGTATCATCTAGCAATCGTCATCGGTGGTACTAGCGCTGAATTCACAGCCAAAGTTGGAAAGCTTGCTTCCACAAAATATCTGGATTCACTTCCCACAACAGGAAATGCCAAGACTGGTCGCGCTTTCCGAGACCTAGAACTAGAGAAAGAAGTATTTACACTCACTCAGAAATTAGGAATTGGCGCCCAATTCGGTGGCAAGTACTTCTGCCACGATGTCCGCGTTATTCGCCTTCCTAGACATGGCGCTTCTTTGCCAATTTCGATTGCAGTTTCATGTTCCGCAGACCGACAAGCAAAAGCAAAAATCACAAAAGATGGCGTATTTATTGAGAAATTAGAGACCGATCCAGCTCATTATTTACCTGAGACAACTGATGAACATTTAGATGAGAATGTTGTACGAATTGATTTAAATCGACCGATGTCAGAGATAACAGCCGAGCTTTCTAAGCATCCAGTTAAGACTCGGTTGGCATTAACCGGAACGCTAGTTGTTGCGCGAGATTTGGCTCATGCAAAGATAAAAGAAGTAATTGATTCCGGCAAACCAATGCCAGAGTACTTTAAGAAATATCCCGTTTATTATGCAGGACCAGCAAAAACTCCAGCCGGATATGCATCTGGATCATTTGGTCCTACCACCGCTGGACGAATGGATTCATACGTTGAGCAATTCCAAGCACTTGGTGGATCTTTAGTTATGTTGGCAAAAGGAAATCGCTCAAAACAAGTTACCGATTCATGTAAGAAACATGGCGGTTTCTATTTGGGTTCAGTCGGCGGACCGGCGGCAAGACTTGCCCAAGATTGCATTAAGAAAGTTGAAGTTCTTGATTATGAAGAATTGGGAATGGAAGCAGTTTGGAAAATTGAAATTGAAGATTTTCCAGCCTTTATTGTGGTTGATGACAAAGGAAATGATTTCTTTGCAGAGACCGCAAAGCCATTAACAATTGGTTTAAAACCAGAAGTTTAAAACTTAGTAATAACGCGAGCGCTTAAATTTTGAAAGCGCGCGACATGGTGTTTCATATCTGATATCGATATAACGTAATCCCCACTCAATTTGAGTGATTGGATTAGTTCGCCAGTCGGTGCTAATAATGTCCATTCGAGTTGCAGGTAGCGCTTGCGGGATACCGTGAGCACCGGTTCGTGGATTCCTTGCTCGATAATTCCAATGACTCTCTTTAGTCCAGAGTGAATCCAAACAAGAGAATTGATATCTGCCCCAGCCGTACTTCTCTTTTGCAATCGCAGCGCCAACCTGGCGCGCCCCTTTTGGTTTACGTGCTTTCTCAATCCGATCGACCATGATCGAAACAAAAGCCATCTCAAAGGCGCCAAAGGCGGTGGACTCATTCATCTCAAGCAAAGTTGGCCAGGTCGGTTCTGCCTCGGCGGGCGGTACCACCCGCAGGCTGGCATCTTCCAGCTCAATCGTTACTTGGGCGGCCTTGGCGTTTGCGATGCTGGCAGAGGTCCAAAGGGAGAGGATCAATGAGGTTATGAGGGTTGCGACCAACGCGACCTTCTTCATAGTCCTGCCTCCTTCGAGTTACAACATTGAATCGCGCTTGATTTTTAGGGCAGATCAAGCGCTTTTAGCTTTGGGGTTGTGCATTAGGGTGACAAAGTGAATGGGCACTCGCAAATCTAAACCTGCGTGTGGCGCGAAAAAGAGAAATCTCTCAGTAATTGTGGATAGGAAAAGCCCAGTTCAGCACGGTAAATGCCCGATTTATTACTTTTGAAGCTAAATGGGTCAAGCGAAGAGTTGTACGGGGTCTTCCAGCATCTCTGTTACAAGAGCTGCGATCTGCGAGCGCTCGGAACGAGTCAAGGTGACGTGAGCAAAGAGCGGATGGCCTTTGAGTGATTCGATGACTGCAACCACGCCATCATGGCGACCAACCCGCAAGTTATCTCGCTGGGCGACATCGTGGGTTAGGACGACCCTTGAACCCTGACCAATTCGGGAAAGGACCGTAAGTAGGACGCCTCGCTCAAGGGATTGAGCCTCATCGACAATTACAAAGGCGTCATGAAGTGATCGACCGCGAATATGGGTCAATGGTAGAACTTCAATCAAGCCGCGATCCATAATCTCTTCGATTACTTGATTTGAAACTAGCGCGCCAAGGGTGTCAAAAACTGCCTGCGCCCATGGAGACATCTTCTCCCCTTCCGTTCCTGGAAGGTAACCAAGTTCTTGGCCACCAACTGGATATAGCGGACGGAAGACCACAACTTTCTTATGGAGGCGACGCTCCATAACTGCTTCTAGTCCGGCACATAAAGCTAAAGCTGATTTTCCAGTGCCAGCTCTGCCACCAAGTGAAACGATGCCAATCTCATCATCAAGAAGTAAATCTAAGGCGATTCGTTGTTCTGCAGAGCGACCATGAATTCCAAATGCGCTGCGATCTCCGCGAACCAATGTCAACGATTTATCAGCAGTGACTCGCGCTAAAGCACTTCCTTTTTCAGAATGCAGGACAACTCCGGTATGACAAGGTAAGTCTTTAGCAAAAGATTCATTTACTTTTTCACCGGAATAAAGTGCATCAATTAAACTACCGCCAACACTTTCTTCGACCATTCCGGTCCAGCCACTATTTGGCACAAGTTCTGCGCGATATTCTTCTGCATCAATTCCAACAGAAGATGCCTTTACTCGAAGTGGTAGATCTTTTGTAACTAATACAACGCTTTTACCATCGCCAGCTAAATTACGAGCTATTGCCAAGATTCTTGAATCATTTGTGCCATCGCGCAGAAAACCATGTGGAAGCGATGTTGTGTCCGTATGGTTTAGTTCGACTGATAATTTGCCACCTGCCGCATTAATCTTTAATGGTTGATCAAGTCGTCCATGTTCCACTCTTAAATCATCAAGAGCGCGTAGGGCTGCGCGGGCAAAATAACCAAGTTCTGGATGATCCCGTTTGGTCTCTAATTCACCAATTACAGCGATTGGAATGATTACTTCGTGTTCTTCAAATCGGAAGATCGCCGTTGGGTCGGCCAAGAGGACGCTTGTGTCTAGTACGTAGGTCTTCAATTCACCTGCACCGCGTCGGGCCAATTGCGCTCCTTATTCACGTTTCGAGCTGGTATTTAGTTGTAATCGGTTAAGGAGTAAACGGTAAATCCAGTCGTTAATTGAAACTAGCGACACGCTCAAGTAATGGTTGAGGTTTTTTAGCGACCGAGACGGCGCTCGCGAACTGCATATGAACGAAGCGCTCTTAAGAAATCTACTTTTCTAAAGTCTGGCCAATAGGCCTCACAGAAATAAAATTCCGATTGATGGCTCTGCCAAAGTAAAAATCCACCCAATCTCTGTTCGCCCGAAGTTCGAATTACTAATTCAGGATCTGGTAGCCCTGCCGTATAGAGAAATTGGTCAATCTTCTCTGCCGAAATTGCCTCGCCAATCTGAGTTGCACTTTTGCCATCTTTTGCTGAATCTGCAATGAATCTCTTGACGGCATCAACAATTTCTAACCGGCCACCGTAGCCAATTGCCACATTCACAATAATTCCATCTAGGTTACCTTCCGTAGATTGCTCCACATCCTTCAGTGATTCGCGCAGATCAAGGGGCAATAATTCGAAAGAGCCCATCGGCTTGATTCGCCAACGTCCCGTTGAGCGTAACTTCTCAACTGTCTCAGTAATGATCTGATATAGAGACTCAAGTTCGGCAGTATCTCTTTTGAAGTTATCGCTTGATAAGAGCCACAAAGTTACGACTTTGATCTTCGTAGCTTCACACCAATCCAATAACTCAAGAATTTTTTCACCGCCAGCTCGATGGCCTCTCCTTGAAGAAGTGTCACCACTTGGTGATGGATTCTCCTTTGACCATCTGCGATTTCCATCAAGAATTACGCCAACATGATGTGGTGTGTTTTTTAAATCTAGACTTGCCAATAAACGCTTTTCATAAATCGGATAAATCAAGGATTTGATTAACTTCTTCACGACAGCGCTCTTTTTCTGTTACAGCTCTTTATAGGTGCGAGCCACTCTACGTTCAGCAATAAACGAAAGAATTGGAAGAGTTCCAGCCAAAATAAAAAGAATCATCTGGCGCACTGTAAATCTAGCCTTTGCCGTGAAGTGAATAGCGGTAAGTACATAGAAAGCATAAACATAACCGTGTACAAAGGGGATCCACTTAACTTTTTCCGCTAGATCTGGATCATCTAAAAGATAAACCACCGGCAATTCAACAAACCAGAGAAGTAGCGACATTACGCCGGCAAGTAGCGCCATGACTCGAAATCTAAGTACTACGCCCTTCATGTATTCCTCTCTCGCAACCTTGAATATATTGGAAGAAAAAGTACTACTAGGGCCATGAGCCACCAAATAATGACATAAGCAATGTGTTGCCAATAGTAACCAGGGAC